>Ga0257106_1001053_pt1 | contig 14354 bp, 7 predicted proteins | sample LP_taG_3_FD_190177 | JGI IMG/M metagenome (GOLD analysis project Ga0257106, IMG submission 190177) | Marine microbial communities from Northeast Subartic Pacific Ocean, Canada - LP_J_2011_P26_10m | ecosystem: Environmental > Aquatic > Marine > Oceanic | place: Canada: Northeast Subartic Pacific...
CACGAGGATGTACGTGATGACGCCCAGGGACCACATGTCGACGGCGGCGCCGTAAGATTTCTGTTCGACAACCTCGGGCGCGGCGTAAACCGGCGTGCCCACCGCGCTGTCGTCCACCCCTTTCGCGTGCGGCAGGTACTCGCCGTCCGAGGATACCACCTTCTTGGAGCTCGTGGTCTTCTCCCTGCACCGCTTGGCGAGGCCAAAGTCGGCGATGACCACGGACGCAAGGTCGTCCTGCTGCTTCAGGAGTAAGTTTTCCAGTTTCAAATCGCGGTGGATGACGAGGTGCGAGTGCATGTAGTCGATGCCCTCCAGCGTCCGCCGCACCACCACCTTGGCCTCCGCCTCGGTGTACCGCTCGTCCTTCATCTTGAGGATGGCGTCCAGCACGGCTCCGCCGTAGAGAACCTCGGTGATGACGTACACGTGGTTCTCAGCCTCCGTGACGCAGTATTCCTTCAGGTTTAAGATGGATGGGTGGTTGAGCTTGCGGAGGGTCTGGATCTCGGACATGACCTCCCTGATGGTCATGATCTCCTTCGCGCGCTCGTCGTCGGTCTTGTTCTCGTCGGGCTGCGCGGATTCAACAAGGGTGGGTTCGGGCGGTCAGTCGTCGGTCGGGGGTTTTAGGTTCGCGCATTCAACGAAAGAGGCGGCGAAAGTTCGGTTCGGGTTGGCGTGGGGCGACCGACGCACGTTCTCTAGCATCGCGACGTTGATGACCTTCATCGCGAACGCCTCCAGGGTTTTCTTGTCCCGCACGCGCTTGACCACCGCGAACCCGCCCGTGCCGAGGGTGTCGAGCACGTCGTAGAACTCCAGCGGATGTCCCTTCTCCGCGCCGATCTCCAAGTTGCCCACGGAAGCCTCGGCGAGGATGGACACAGGGCCGCTGCTGTTCTTCTGGTGTAGGCTCCTGCTCTTCGTGCGGAGCTTGGCTCGCGACCGAGATCGGTCGGGGTCAGCCCCTTGGCTGCTCATGCACGCGCCCATCGCGACGGCCTACGTCGCGCCCGTGGGGTCTGACCGACCGGTGCCTATCTGCGAAGGACACGTTTTTTCTGTTACTTGTAGTTGACTTCCATTCCAAGTGCTACAAGTATTTCCAAGCGCGAGGACCGGGTGGCTCGCGCGGGCGCCATTGTTTCCTCCACGGCGTCGAGACGCACGCGCGGAGCTGTCGCGCGGAATCTAAGGCGCCGGGTCATCAGATCGGCGAAACCCCGCGCGCATCGGGTCGGATACAGGCGCTTGGCGGGTCGGGGCGATCGCGGCACGTGGGATTTAATTAGATTGTGAGCAGGATGCCGCCGAGAGGCGAGAAGAGGGGCGAGACTGGGGAGAAGAGGGGGGAAACCGGGGATCCCCAACTCCCCGCCAGCACGGCGGACGAGACGGCGACGACCGGCAAGGACGGATCCACCGGATTCGACCTCGCGCTCGAGTCCAACGAGGCCCTCGCGGCGATGGACGACACCGCGTTCACCCGCGCGGTCACCAGATGCCTCGCATCGCATCGCAAGATCTTCAGCGGACAGCAGCACAACTGGGCGTCCGTCCGGCTCGCCGCGAACCTCCCGCCGACCCTGCGCGGCGTCGCTGCGGAGGACGCTAGGCGGAAGGCGCGCTCATCCGCCGGCGTCGCGGACGGTATCGCGGTTCGCGGCTATCCCGAGGGATGCATCATACCGTCCGATGCCAGCCTCGCCGCCGCGACGGTGAGGCGCTGGGAGAACGGAGCCGCGTCGGGGTCCGCGGAGGCGCGCTCGCAGTGCCTCGCGAAGACCCTACCCGCCGTCAGGAACGTCCCGCCGTACACCAGCTACATCTACAGCGCGCACGAGAACTCCTACGTCCAGGACGAGGTCCGTCGCCGGCTCATGCTGCGCGATAACGAGGGTGAGCTCTACCAAGAGCTCTCCGAGGACGAGGACCACTCCGACGACTCCGACTCGGGCGATGGATCCCCGGCGCCGTCCGATTCCGAGGGGGGCGCGGGGAAGGACGACGGGGGCCGACGCGCGAGGCGGCAGACCGCCCGCGCCGAGAAGAAGGAGAAGAAGAAGGACGCCGCCAAGCGGGACAAGGAGGAGGAAACTGACAAAATCGAGGAAGCCGCCGCGAACCGCCACTGGGACAGGCGAACCGATTACCTCATCTACGCCGCCGTCGTGTGCCTCGGCGCCACGACCCGGTGCATCGAGGCGGTCGCGGAGAACCTGCGGATGGACCCGAAGATCCTACGCGCGAGGATGCGGCTGCTCCAGCGTCAAACGGCGCGGGGCGTGAACGAGCGAGACAAGGCCGAACGGGCCCGTCGCGCGGTTTCAGTCGCGGCGACGCACGAGGACGCCAAGGCGGCGCACGAGGCGGGCGTGCGCGTGGCGCAGGAGTTTCGCGCCGCGCTGGCCAAGGCCAAGGGGGACGTGAAGGTGGGCGAGGAGGGGACGGGGGTCAAGGTTGAGGTTGACGCGGACGGGTCCGACGACGGCTCCGGCTCCGAGGACGTCGACGAAGAAGACGAGGTTGTCACGCGCGGGTCACGTGCCAACCGCGGGAAGGAGAAGAAGGGGAACATACACAAGGGGAACACACACACGGGGAACACACACAAGGGGAACACACAGGAGGGGAACACGCATGAGGGGAACACACACAAGGGGAACACACATGAGGGGGACACACACGACGACGATGTTGGCGACGAGACGCGACCTACGATCACGCGACGCGAGACCCGAGGGATGGCGGACGCTACCAACCTCCCGTCCGCCAGGGACGTCATGCGCAAGTACTCGCGCGAGACAAAGCTGTGGAACCTGGTGGCGTGGCGGTTCCTCATGGAGCCGGACCCGGCGGAGGACATCCACGGCGAACTGCCGCCGCAACCCGACGTGGACCCGGCGCTGGACTCGTTCCGCACGCTGTACTGCCCGAGGTGCCACCACTACGACTGCAACCTGCACGGCTGCGGGCACGTCCTGCCCGTCGTGAAACTCGGCGAGGAAGCGGTGAACAAGAACCCGCACCCTCGATCCAAGACCCACATGGAGGCTTTAAAACGCGCGGCGAAGGAGGCGGAGGAGGCTGCCGCCGCCGTAGCGGCAGCAGCCGCGGGAGGCGCCTCCCGCGGAAGGGACTCGCCCGCGCTCGCCCAGCCCGCGTGCGGTCCGGGGTGTTGGCTCATCGCGGCGGCGGCGCGACACGACAACCCCGACGCCGGCACCCCGATTCGCTTCGACCCGGCGAGGATCAAGCGCGAGGCCGGCGAGGCCGCTGCGGCGAGAGCGGAGAAGGCGAGGACGGCGCCGGCGGCCAAGCGCGTCACGCGGAGCACGCCGACTAAACCCGGGCGGGGCGAGGGGGGAGAAGGGAGGGCCGCCGCCGCCGAGATGGAGGTTGACTTTCTGAACGATCGCCCCGCGAACGAATGCAATGTCTCGACTCCGGACAAGACACCGCGCTGGTCGTCCTTTGACGAGTCGTACTACGTCAAGATGCGCGGCGTGTACGGCGAGAACGGGGACCCGTGCGCCATCGCCCGCGCCGTGGATGGACCCTCGTGCACGGAGGTGTACACCCGCCTCCGTTCCGACCTCCGCCGCGAGGGTGAGGAGGAGGCGATGCGGTCGGAGCACCAGAGCGACGCCGAGGACGACGGCCGCGGCGGCCGCGGGAGGAAAAAAGGTGGGAAGAAGCGGAAGGGGTGGATCACCCAGCGCAAGCGAGCGACCACCGCGGTGATTCGCCGGCGCATGACGAACGAGGAGGACCACGTGTGGACCCAGTACACGCCGTGCGACTGCGACCCGGGCGGGTGCAATCCGAAGACGTGCGCGTGCATGAGCGACGGGAACTTTTGCGAGAAGTACTGCAGCTGCCGCGGGCCGCTTTCGCAGTGCGCAAACGCCTTTCCCGGGTGCAACTGCAAGACGGGCACGTGCGGAACCCGCGCGTGCCCTTGCTTCGCCGCGGCTCGCGAGTGCGACCCGGACATCTGCAAGCGTTGCGCGCACGCCGCCGAGCTCATCTCGCACGAGCGCAGGGACGGCTGGCCTTTCACCGACATCTGCGCGCCGGTGCCCGACGCTCCCAAGGCTCCCACCGAGGGACCGACCGCAAAGACCGACCCCAACGAGCAGTGCGGCAACATGAAGCTGTACCTCCGCCAGCACAAGCACGCATGCCTCGGTTTATCCGGCGTCGAGGGATGGGGTTGCTTCCTGAAGAACGGCGCGAGGAAGAATGAGCTCCTCGGCGAGTACACCGGCGAGCTCATCTCGCAGACGGAGGCGGACCGCCGGGGCAAGATTTACGACAAGCTCAACTCGAGTTTCCTGTTCAACCTCAACGACCAGTGGGTGCTGGACGCGGCGGTCAAGGGCAACAAGTTCAAGTTCGCGAACCACTCAGCGACCCCCAACTGCTACGCCAAGGTTCTCATGGCCCGCGGCGATCACAGGGTCGGGATCTTCGCCAAGGAGCACATAGCGCCCGGGGAGGAGCTCACGTACGACTACAGGTACGAAGCGGACAAAGCCCCGAACTGGGCCCTCAAGCCTCCCGACGCGGAGGATTGACGAAACTCCACTGAATAACAGATGGCACGGACGCGATGCGGACCGGGGGATATGTCGGCGGTGGTGTGTACGTTTGTATTAGAAAATGAATTGATTCGTCGTTTACTCGTCGTTGTTGAGCGCCGCCTGCGCCGCCGCCAGTCGGGCGATTGGCACGCGGAACGGCGAGCAGGACACGTAGTCGAGACCCTTGCGGTGAAAGAAATCGACGGAGGATGGATCGCCGCCGTGCTCCCCGCAGATGCCCACCTTGAGCTCCGGCCTCGTCTCGCGACCCCGCTTCACCGACGTCTCGATGAGCTGCCCCACGCCCGCCTGGTCCAGCACCTGAAAGGGATCGTGCTGTAGGATCCCCCGCTCCAGGTACGTGGGCAGAAACTTGGCAACGTCGTCGCGCGAGTACCCAAAGGTCATCTGCGTCAGATCGTTGGTTCCGAAGGAGAAGAACTCCGCCTCAGTCGCGATCTGATCGGACATCAACGCGGCGCGGGGAATCTCGATCATGGTTCCGATTCTGTACGCAACCTCCGCGCCCTTCTCCTCGAAAACCGCCGCCGCCGTCTCCCGGATCATCGCCGTCTGATCCTTGAGCTCCTCGAGCGTGCCGACGAGCGGGACCATGATGTCGGGGACGACGACGACACCCTCCGCATGCACCGCCACCGCCGCCTCGAGGATCGCGCGCACCTGCATGCGGCCAATCTCGGGGTAGGTGATGGCGAGGCGGCATCCCCGGAAACCGAGCATGGGGTTAATCTCCGCGAGCTTCTCGATGCGCTCGACAACCTCGTGCTCGTCCGCGCCGGTGTCCGCAGAGAGCATCGCGACGATCTCGTCGAGGTCGCCGTCGGGGAGGAACTCGTGCAGGGGCGGATCGAGCAGGCGGATGGTCACCGGGCACCCGTCCATCGCGCGGAAGATACCCTCGAAGTCCTCCCGCTGAAAGGGGAGCAAGTCGTTCAGCGCGGCTTCGCGCGTGGGGGTGTCGGCAGCCATGATCATGCGGCGCACCGCCATGATGCGCTCGCCCGTGCCGAAGAACATGTGCTCGGTGCGGACGAGGCCGATGCCCTCGGCGCCGTTATCCCGCGCAGTCTTGGCGTCCTCGGGGGTGTCCGCGTTGGCGAGAACCTTGAGGCGGCGGAATTCGTCGACCCAGGTCATGAACTGGTCCAAGTCGCCGGATATGGCGGGCGGCGCGAGCTCAACCTGGCCGCGGATGACCTCGCCGGTGGTGCCGTTGAGGGACAACCAGTCGCCCTCGTGAAGCTTAACGCCGCCCAGCGAGAGCCACCTGTTCTCCTCGTCGACCACCAGCTCGGAGCAGCCCGACACGCACGTCTTGCCCCAGCCGCGCGCGACAACCGCCGCGTGGCTCGTCATACCCCCGCGGGCGGTGAGGATACCCTCCGCCGCGTTCATGCCGCCCACGTCCTCAGGGGAGGTCTCCACGCGCACCAAAACGCACTTCTTACCCTGCGAGTTGAGCTCCTCCGCGGTCTCGGTGTCGAAGACCACCTGCCCGACGGCGGCGCCCGGTGACGCGGGGAGGCCGACGCCGATGACGTCCGCCGCGTACGCGGACTCATCCTTGAACTGCGGGTGGAGGAGCTGGTCCACGTGGGTGGGCTCGACGATCTGGACCGCGCGCCTCTTGTCGATCATGCCGTCCTCGACGAGGTCGACCGCGATCTTCACGGCTCCCGCGCCGGTGCGCTTGCCGCTCCTCGTCTGGAGCATGTAGAGCTTACCCTCCTGCACGGTGAACTCGATGTCCTGCATATCCTTGTAGTGCTTCTCGAGTAGCTCGGTGTTCCTGACCAGGTCTTCGTACGCCTGTGGGAGCGCGGACTTCATGGTGAGGATATCCTCCGGGGTGCGGATACCCGCGACGACGTCCTCGCCCTGCGCGTTGACGAGGTACTCGCCGTAGAGGAGGTTCTCGCCCGTGGAGGGGTTGCGCGTGAAACACACGCCGGTGCCCGAGGTCTCGCCCATGTTGCCGAACACCATCGCCTGGATGTTCACCGCGGTACCCTTCAGGCCGACGATCTGGTTGATCGCCATGTACTTCTTCGCGCGGTCGCTGTTCCACGAGTCGAACACCGCGTCGGCCGCCAGGCGCATCTGCTCGAGCGGCTCCTGCGGGAACATCTTGCCCTCCGACTCGTAAACCTTCTTGTACCTCGCGACCAGTGTCTTGAGGTGCTCCGCGGTGAGCTCGTTGTCCTGCGCGACACCGTTCTCCTTCTTGAGAGAGTCGATCTCGTGCTCGAACAGGCGGTGCTCGATGCCCATGACCACGTCTCCGTACATGTCCAGGAATCGGCGGTAGGAATCGTACGCAAACTTTTCACCGGCTTTCGCGGCGAGGCCCTCGGCGACCTCGTCGTTCAGTCCGAGGTTGAGGACGGTGTCCATCATGCCGGGCATGGACACCGCCGCGCCGGATCTGACGGAGAGGAGCAAGGGATCGGCAGGGTCGCCGAGCTTCTTTCCCATGCACTTCTCAACAAACTTCAGGCCCTCGAGCATCTCGTCCCAGCACCCGGCGGGCAGCTCGCCGCCGTTCTCGTGGAACGCGGCGCATGTATCGGTGGTGACGGTGAAGCCGGCGGGGACGGAGAGGCCGATGCGGTTCATCTCCGCGAGGTTGGCGCCCTTGCCGCCCAGGAGGGTCTTCATGGAGGCGTCGCCGTCGGCCTGTCCGTCGCCGAAGGTGAAGACGCGCTTTGTGACGGCGGGGGCCTCGGGGGCGGCGATGGCGCGCGACACGACGCGGACGTTGTTGGCGCGAGCCTTGGAGACGCGAGGCGCCTGAGTCAAACGGGGAGGAAAAGGGGCGATGCCGTCAGGGTGAGATCGGATGAAGGGCGGTCGGGTGGACCGAGATCGCGCACCGACGGCACCCGAGCGTGCCGTTCCGGAGCCAAAAACATTTGGTGACTGGGAACCGTGTTGGCGCGCGCACCTTGCGGCGGAGGGCGTCGACAGCGGGCCCGGCGGCCATGGCCGCTGAGGCGTGGGCGGTTGCCATCGGAAGTATCGACTCCGAAAGGGACGAAAGCACGCGAGGGTGTTGCCGCTCGCGCTGAAAGTCTGGGCGCGTGCCGAAGAGTCGAGGAACATTCAGGGTTTTGGATATGGATCTCATGATTGATTGCCTCTATGGTATATTTTGACGGTCTATTCTTGAGTCATTCCGCATGTTCCATCCAAGACGGTTCGGGAGGGCACCGTTGCCGCAATTCTCCAGGCGTTTCTTTTCTTGCTGACAAGGATCGTTTGCCAACACCCCCGCCGATTCGCCCCGCCTCACGACGGCCTCATCGCGAGACCACACGCGGGCCTGTACCGCGCCCTAACAGTCCCCGACAACAGCTCGTCCAGCATGCCCGCCGTCCACGCCACCACCCCGCGTCCACGGCCGCACGCGTGTCCGTCGCTCGCGTCGTCGCCCAGGTAAAAAGACGCCGCCACGCAAATGACAAACGCCGTCGCAGCCGCGATCCACGCCGCGAACACGGCGAAGCGAATCGCCAGCGCGCCGCCCGCGTCCCGCTTATCACGCCCCGATACCCCGGGTCGCGCGGGCAGGCGGAAAGGCGTCCACGAGGTGACCGAGTCGCTCACCATCGCGGCGGTTCCCGCCTCGGACGAAGGGCTCGTCGCGGCGGGCACCCCCGGGGTGGTTCTCGGGCCCGGGACGGAAGCCTCGGACTCGGAGAAGTCGCTGTCGGTGTCGCTGTCCGCGTGCGGCGCGGGTGATCCAACACCCGGCGCGGGTGATCCAACACCCGGCGCGTGCATGGTGTGACGCCTCGGGTCGCCGCCGCCCAACGTCGCGTCGATCCGCTGAGCGTTTTCCGATCGGCGGAGCTTGGCGCGAACCTCCGTTAATTCCTTCTCCAGCCGCTCCGCCGCCGTCCTCGCCGCCGCCGCGTCCCGCATGGCGGTGTCCGTCAGCCGCTTCATCTCCGCCTCGCGCCCGTCCATGACGTCGCACCGCCGGCGGAGCTCGGCGGCGTCTTCCTCGAGCCGCGCGGCGCGTGCGGACGCGGCGGCGAGTTCCTCCACGAGCCTCTCCGCCTGCGTCGTCTGTTCGGCGGCTTCCGATTCCCGCCTCTTCGCCCTCGCGGCGTCCACGTACTCCACCCAGTCCTCGAACGGGATCGCGAGTGCCAGACGGTTCCACCGCGTCGCCACCTTGGCGATCGCGCGGCGTTGACGGGCGATCTCGCGCGCGTTCTGTCTCCACGCCGCGAAGGATCTGGACGCGGACTGGTTCCTCCATCGGTGCACCATCCTCGCGAGCTTGGCGAACCGGAGTTCTTCGGAGAGTTCACTCTCCCTCGCCTCCGCCGCCTCGTTCGCGTCCCTCAGCGCCTTCGCGATCTTCGTCTCGTTCGCAGCCGCGGCGGCGAATCGCTCGACAGCCTCTCGCTCCGCCGTCTCGAGCGTCGCGATCGTCTCGTGCAGAGCCCGGACGTCTTGCTTGAGTTTCTTGACCTCGCGCTTTGATTCGTCGGCGACGGCTTTTCGGCGCTCCAGTTCCTTGAACATGGACTCCTCCGCGGCGTCCGCGCTCATGCGACGCTTCTCAATCTCCGCGGCGGCATCCTGCGCGAGTTTCTCGTTCGCGGCGGCGGATTCCTCCGCGTCGCGAGCCTTCGCCTTGAACTTGCCGAGCTCCGTCACGAGCTTCTCCGCCTCGAACCGAATCGTATCCGCGTCATCCTTGGTCCGCTCGAGTTCCTCGTCCCTCCTAGCGTCGACGACGTCCCGTACCCACTCCACCCACCTGGTGAACGGAACGGATAGCTCCATGCGTTGCCACCTGGCGGCCACCTTCTCCACGATGCGGCGCGTTCGCTTGATCTCGCGAACGTTGTCGCGCCACGACATGAACGCGTGCGACGTCGACTGGTTCCGCCACCGGTACATCAGCTTTGTCATCTTCGCCGTCTTGAGGTCCTCGGCGAGCTGCTTCTCTCGAATCACCGACGCCGTCTTCAGCCGCTCGAGCTCCGCGGCGGCGTCGTCGAACTTGGACGTGGCGTCCCGAACGGCCAGCTTCAGCGCCGATGAATCCTTCTCGGCGGTTTGCAGCCGGCGACCGAGCTCAGCCTCGCGCTCCGCCGCCGCCGCCTTCGCGCGCTCCAGCTCAGCCGCGGACGACTCCACGTCGGCGGCCGCGTCCCTCACGGCTTGCTTGAGCGACGACGCGTCCTTCTCCGCGGTCTTGAGCTGGTTGGCGAGGTACCGTATGTTGTTCTCGCCAGCCTCCGCCTCCACGGTCCGGGCCCGGTCGCGCTCCTCCTTTTCGGCTTCCAACGTCGCGATCATCTTCGCCGCATCTTCGCCGTCAATCTTCGCGCGCTCCAACGCAGCCTCCGCGTCCGCCCCTCGGCGCTTCAGCTCGCTCAACTCCGACACGAGCCTTTCCGCCTGGGTCCTGAACTCCGCAGCCTCGCGCTTGGACGTCTCCGCGCCGGCTTCGGTTTCCTCAAGGCGTCGCCGCGTTCGCTCCTCCTTCGCCGCGGCGACGACGTCGAGCCAATCGTTGAACGGTACCGAGAGCTGAAGACGCCGCCACCGCCCCGCCACCTTCTCCACGACCCGCATCGTTCGCTTGATCTCGCGAACGTTGTCGCGCCACGACATGAACGCGTGCGACGTCGACTGGTTCCGCCATCGGTACATCAGCTTTGTCATCTTCGCCGTCTTGAGGTGCTCGGCGAGTTCGGCTTCCCTCGCCGCAGCCGCCGCCTCAACCGCCTTCAACCGCGCCGCGAGGTTCGTCTCGCCCTCCGCCGCGGCGGCGAACCGCGCGGACGCCTCATCTCTCGCGGCCTCCGCCTGGGAGCACCGAGCCTCGAGGGACTGCACGCGAGCCGCGAGGTCGTCGGCGCGGCGACTGGATTCCGCCGCATCCGCCCTCGTCTCCCCGAGCTTCTGACCCATAGCCTCGTGCTCCTTCGCGAGTCGTTCCTGCTCCCTTCGCGCGGCTTCTCGCTCGTTCTCGACCCGCTTTGCGGCGTCCGCGCGCGCAGCCTCTGCCTCGATGGACGCCACCTGCTCAGCGGCGCGTGACGACACCAACGCCGCCTCGGCGGCTCGAAGCTCCTCCTCCAACTTTTCGAGGTCCAGGACGCCGCCGCTCGCGCGAGCCGTCGCGTTCATCGCCATAGCCTCGCGGACAACATCCTTTTGGGACTCGAGCTCGGCGAGGAGTACGTCGCGCTCTCTCGCGGCGGACGCGCGGTCCACGCTGGTGTTTTGCTCGTTGACGATGGCGGTGAGCCGCTCGAGCTCGTCCCTCATCGGCGACATCATGGATTGCAGCCTGTCGCGCTCGCGCTCCGCCCCCGCGGCTCTCTCTTCGATCGCCGCGAGGTACTCCGCTCTCTTGAACCCGCCCGTCTCCGCGCGCGACGACGCGTCGCGAAGCACCTGCTCGGACTTGCGGAGCTCCTGGCGAAGCCGGGCGACCTCCACGGACATGGCGCCGTCGACGCCGGACCCGCCGACGGTTTTACCCTCGTTGATGAGAAGCGCCTCGCACAGCGACTCGATCTGGTCCGCCAGTTCCCGTTCACGCGTCACGCGGGCGTCAATCTCGGCGTGCGCGGCGTCCAGCTCGCCCTCGACGCCCCTGACCGAGTCCACGTGCTTCTCCACCGCCGTCTCCGCGTCCACGCGCGCGCGCTCCGCGTCGGCCAGCCTCGACTCGGCTTGGTCGAGCGCCTCGCGAAGTTTCTGGTTCTCCGCCTCGACGCGTCCCGACGACTCCTCGGCTTGGCTCAGACGCGCCGCGGCCGCCGTCGCGACGGCAGCCTCCCGCGCGTGTGCCTCGATCTTGGCGAGCGCGTCCGTGAGCGCCTTGCGCAGCGCGTCCGCCCTCCCTTTGGCATCCTCCGAGTCGCGCGTCAATTCACCGTTGGATCGCCGAGCCTCTTCCAGGTCCTGGTCGGCGATCATCAGCATCGCGCGCGACTCCGCGAGCTGGTCCCCCAAGCTCGTCTCCTTCTCCTCGAGCTCCACACGCACGTTCCGGAGCGCCTCCATCGCCGCGGAGAGCCTCACTTTCATGTCAGGGGACGACGGGTACTCCTTGGATCCTCCGTCCATCATCGTCGGGGTCCGGCTCGCGTTAGCTCGGGAGACAAACGCGACGTCGTCTTCGCCGAACGTCACCCCCCTCGGTCTCTCCGCCGGGGGCGTGGGCTTGGAAGATGAACCAACGTTGGAAGATGGACCCGCGTCGTCGTCGTCCTCGCCGCTTCGATACCTGCCGAATGCGAACGAGCCGGTGTTCGCCGCGTTCGCCGCGGCGATGGCCGCGTCTCTTCTCAAACTCGCATCGACTCTGCGACTGGATCCCCCCGGGGTTGCACCCGGCCGTCGCGACGCGGACGCCGCGCCCATGCGCCCGGGCTGAGCCACGCTCCGTGGGCCGCCGGATATCCCCGCAAAGTCGGCAGGGCCCGTCAGCCAAGACCCCTCCGGTGTGTTGAACTGCGCGTCGAAGGTTGGCGTGAGCATCCCCCAGTTGCCGGTGCCCGCGGCGACATCGCGCGGGTCAAAGTCCGGGGAGGTGACCGGGCGCGTGCCCCTGCGACCGGTGACCCACTCGCCGGGTGGCGTGGGCGCGTGCTCGGGTCGGCGGGGCGTGCGCGGCTGCGATACGCGCGGGAGGGCGGGGGAGGCGGTCGTCAGCTCGAGCGAGTTTTGAACGACGAATGTGCTAACGAACGAAGGGTGGGGCCCACGCGGTCCTCCTCGCGGACGGGTGGTACGTACCGACTCTCGCGGCGCCCCGCGTGCATCGGGGGTCCGATTGCCCCTCTTGCTGGACCCGGACGACATACCAGCCGTCGGGTTCGGCGCCTATCGCGCCCTCAAAGTGTCTCGAAGGACCTTCACCCGCCCGCAGAAGCCCGCGAAGCCAAAACTTCAACGACCGTTTCCAGTCCCGGGAAAATAAATCGCAAGTACTTGTACCCCTCAGTTCGCAGCGGCGCGGGTCGTATCGCGCGATGGTGGCGTCGATACCGGAATGGCGCGAGAAGCACCCGGCGGACATGTCGTACGCCGCGACGTACTCCGACGCCTACCCCGACCTCCCGCAGGGCGCGGTATCCGACATCACCGCGCGCAGGCTCCGGCGTCAGATCCGCAAGCAGCGAAGGGCTGAGGCTGCCGCGTTGGCGACCGGCACCGCGTGGCCCCCCGCGGAGCCTGCGACGGGGCCGGTGAACTGGCCGGCGGTGAAGGACTTCCGCGAGGCGGATAACGCGCACGAGACCAGGGACGATATGTACAGGGCGAACCACACGGGTACGTCCAAGCACCCGCGCCATCCCCGCCACGCGGCGAACAACTTCACGACACCGACGGTGCCCATGCAAAATGAGAATCGCCAAAACTTTGACCAAACGTCGTCGCGCAACCGACCCACACCCCACGCGTACATCCCGACCCGGCGTTCACACGCGTCCCGACCCATACCCACACCACACAGGCCGATGGGAGCGAAGGCACCAGGTGACGCGGCGCGAGGACCTCGCGTCGGACCCAAAGTACACCGACGAGCGACACGGCTTTTTCAACCGGTGGCAAAAAAGAGCCGGCTTCGGCGACGGCGGCAAGGGCGTCGCGGAGTGGACCCAGGCGAACCTGGACAACATGTCGCTGATGCACAGCGGCCGGTGGCAGCGGCGGAGCGGCGCGAGGCTCGCGACGGAGTTCATGCCCGCGCGTGCCTACGCCGGCTACGGGCGGAACCGCGGCGAGTTTGTCCCGTTTGACCCAAAAGAATACCCCACGCTGGAACGGGAGATGGAGGAGGAGCGTTCACGGAACGCGGACTTGGACTTTACCTCGCCGTACGTGGAGAATGACCCGAACTTCATGAACCCACGCGAGCTCGAGCTGGACAGGGCGGCACGCATCGACGGGTACACGCGGGAGTTGTCGGCGCTCGAGTGTCGACGCGGCTTGAACGCGACGACGCGGGTGCACAGCGACTCCAGGCTGCCGAACAAGACCGGTAAACCCAGGGCGGACGCGGACACGCCGTGCTGGGCGGATCCCGTGCAGCGCGAGCGGGAAACCGCGTGGGAGCGGTGGGGACCGAGGGCGAGGGACGGTGTTTCCGAGGGGGGCGAGCGAACGACGGGTGAGGGTGCGCCGGCCGCGAACGTCGACGAGAAATCTTTCCCGGAGGAGAACGTCCCGCCGATGTGCGGCCACCACTCGCGTTGGAAACCGGAACTCGGACGCGTGGAGCAGCACGAGCTGTTCGTGGCGAAGCCGCTCAGGGCGACGGGTGCTGACGTGGCCAAAGGTGAGATGTACGGCCGCGAGGTTGACCCGGTGAAGGTTCCCAATAAAAAGGAGGCGTTGGCGGAGGTTGGGCGACACGAGGTTCGTCTGGATGAAAACTTCCCCGGGCGCGACCCGCTGCGTTTACCGCCCCTCAACGTCCATCAACGACTGGAGAAGAAGGCGACGATCGCGAGGGAGCACATGGCGGATCGGCACGTACCCTGCGGCACGTGCGGGGTGGAGAGGCCGAGGGAGGTCAAGTTCCGGGAGTCCAGGGTGAAGCCCGGTCGACGGGTGTGCAACGGGTGCTTCCAAAAGGAGGAGTTCAAGGCTGCGAGGTCGAAGAAGATTCAGCACCAGAAGGCACAGGTGAGGGCGTACAAGGGAAAGTGGTGGTAGCATCCATCTAACTTGACTAGGATTGGGAGAGATTTTTTCTTC
>Ga0257106_1001055_pt1 | contig 14332 bp, 13 predicted proteins | sample LP_taG_3_FD_190177 | JGI IMG/M metagenome (GOLD analysis project Ga0257106, IMG submission 190177) | Marine microbial communities from Northeast Subartic Pacific Ocean, Canada - LP_J_2011_P26_10m | ecosystem: Environmental > Aquatic > Marine > Oceanic | place: Canada: Northeast Subartic Pacific...
ACCTCAAATGATCGCCAAAGTTGCGAAGTGCTAATAATCATAATGATGGATTATATACGAGTAAAAAATGAAGTAAATTTATGCAACATAAACATATAGACAATATTATTTAAATAAAGTTCTCTAGGTTGATGCCGCTCTTAAGCTTTCAGTAGAATCCATATAACTAATCCATGGATCAACCTCTTCTTCTTTTCCTAAATCTGAAGCTTTTGCTAGCTCTATCCTAGCACTATCAAAATTATCTAACTCAATAAAACAGATACCTATAAGTAATTCCAATGATCCAGGTTTAGATTTCCATCCCTTTTCTCTAGCAATTTTAAAAAATTTAATTGCATCACTATAATCTGAATTTTGAAGATAAATTTGTCCTATTCTGTAGTCATATTTAGAGTCATCAGATATCTTGGTAACATTTACTAATGCTCTAATAGCGTTTTCAAAATCTTTGGCAATAATATACGCATTGCTTAATAGTTCATTATTTTTAATATCATTTTTAAGAATTTTTAACTTCAGTCCTTTCTCTATAACTTTTGATGAATCTATCGGTAATTTTTTATATAAATAAAAGTTAGCTAAATTCACATACTCGGATGATTTGGTAAGAAGGTTCTGTTGCAGCTTGAATTCAAGAGCAGCTAATGACTCTTCTTCAAATTTAATAACATTGTAAACACCAGCCATTTGCTCTATGTAAGGTTTATTTTTCGGTTTGACTCTTACTAGGTCTTGAGCCACCTCAAGTGCGAGCATGTATTGTTTTTTTTCAACATGAATAGCAAATTTTAACTGAGCCCAATTCTCCATAAATATAGATGAATTGTCTAAAGCTAATGTAATATATATTAAAGCATCGTCCCATTCAGAATCTTGTGCAAAGATTGTTGCAAGAGTTGCATATCCTTCAGGTCTTAAATCAAATTCATTTTTAGTTCCTATATCAACCCATTCTAAAAACGCTTTTTTAGCTTCTTCTCTTTCACCGTTTACATAAAGTACTTGTCCAAGAACAAATTTCAGCATGAAGACATCGTATTCAGGCATTCTAGATTTTTTATCAGCTATTTTTAAATAGTTCAGAGCTTCTTCATTTCTATCTTGAGAAATTAAGAAATATGCATATGTTCGAAGGATTACAAAATGATCGTAAGATTTATTTGAAGCAGAATCATCAGCATGATATTTGTAAGTCTTTTCTGCATCTACAAGATTACCTTTATCAACATTGATTTGGGCTCTCTCTAGCATGTTATAAACCCATTGCTGAATTGCTTCTTGCGAAGAAACAGAAATACTTAAAAATAAGACAAATGTAAAGAATATGTTTTTAATCATAAATTAAACTCTATAGTAGTTGACCCAACCTGTTGAACTGCAACCCCACCAACAACTCGAGGCTTAAATTTCCACCTTAATACTGCCTGTATTGCTGCTCTATCAAAAACCCTTGGAGGCCTTGATTCACTTATAACTGCATCAATAACCTTACCATCTTCATCAACAGTTAGCTTTATTGTAACAAATCCTGTCTTACCAGATAGTAAAGCTTCTCTTGGGTATCGAGGAGCTATTCTTACAAGAGGTATTAATGCACTATTTGATGCTACAGAATTAGAGCCTTTTAACATTGCGCCCTTGAGATCTACAGGTGTTTTTATATCAGGAAATTTTATATCTAAATTTGCTGTTGTGGGCTGCACTATATCCGGAGTTTCTAGTTTTGGTGGTGGTGGTTTTTTTGGTGGTGGTGGTTTTTCAGGGAGTGCTCTTTGTCTCTCATTAAGATAGTCATTTTTTCTTAATCTTACAAAATCTACAACACTTGAATCTTTAACTGAATTAAACGCCTTACCACTCGGCAAAATAATTACATAAATAATTAGAAAAATAAAAAAGGTACTGAATAATCCACCAAGGATGGCGATAGTCTTTTTATTTTTTAGATCAATCTTGCGAAGCAGCGATTGATACATTTTGAACTCCTGCAAGTCTAACTTGGTCCATAGTCTCAACTAAAAAACCTGTTTTTGAGGCTTTATCAGCCTGGATAATTACTGAACCTTCTGGATTCTCTGCCTTTAGCCTCTCAACATTAGCTCTAACAGACCGTAAATCAATTCTCCTTTTATCAATCCATATTTCATCGTTAGCAGTTATTGCAATTAAAATATTTCCTCTTTCATCCCTTACTGCTGTTGCTGCATTTGGCCTGTTAACCTCAACACCTGTTTCTTTTACAAATGAAGTAGTAACAATAAAAAATATTAGCATTATAAAAACAATATCCAACATAGGAGTTATATCTATTGTTGATTCGTCTCTTTCTTTATTTCTTCTTTTAATCATATCTTTAGTTGTTCAATTTCGTATTTAATACTAAGCGTAGCATTGTCAATAGATGATCTAATTGCTGTTAAAAGAAATAGTCCCACTATTGAGACAAATAAGCCAGTCATAGTCGGTAATGTTGCTCTGGCAATGCCTGAAGCCATTGCTCTAGCATTTCCTGTACCTGTTATAGCCATGATATCAAAAACATCAATCATACCTGTTACAGTTCCAAGCAAACCCAGAAGAGGACATAGTGCTATAAGCCCTTGAATCATAAGAATATTTTTACTAGCCTTTGAGTTAATAATAGAGATATTTTTTAATTTTATTTTATTAAATACCCATTTATTATTAGTTTTAAATGTTTTTAAATCATCCATGGCATTTCTTGAAAGTCCTTTTAAGTCAGTCGTATAGAATAAAACTCTTTCAATGAGTAGAGATGTCATTATTATTGCTAATACAAATAAAACTACAATCACAGGACCGCCTCTATCAAAGAAATCTAAGATAGACGTAAATGGGAGTGCCAGATAGTAAAACATTATTTTTTCACAGATAAAGAGGCAACAAAACCAATTGCTTGCTCTTCATAAATCTGAGAAATTGCTCTACTTCGGGAATCAAGAAGGTTGTGCACAAAAAGTAATGGGACTGCAGCTATCAAACCAAGCATAGTAGTAACTAGGGCTTGGGATATTCCACCAGCCATAAGTTTTGGATCACCGGTTCCAAATAATGTAATTGATTGGAAAGTCTCAATCATTCCAATAACTGTCCCTAACAAACCTAATAATGGTGCAACTGCTGCTAAAAGCTTGATAACACTTAAGTTTTTATCTAGAGGTGGTGAAGCTTTAGCGAGTATGTCCTCTAACTGCGCTTCTAATTCTTCTGGGTTATCGCCTGTGTGGCTTTTAAATACACTATTAAGCTTACCGAGAATAGAGTCATTAGAAAAATTACCTGTTTCTAATTCAGTATCTATAGATTTTGATTCTCTATATAAGAATTGGAATTGAAGGACTCCCATAGTCAAACCTAAAGTAAGAATAATAAGAATTACATATCCAACAAAACCACCTTGATTAATACGTTGAAGCCAACCTGCTCGATCAATTAATTTTGATAATAATGAACCTCTTGTAGGATCGATATAAACCTCTCGATAGCTTACATCTTTATTTTGCAGCCTTTTTGCGGAACGCTTTATAGATCTATCAGGTTGTTTTGCTAAAAATTCAAGTAAATTTTGTTCGCTTACAAGATTCAGGTAATTACCATTGGATACAGAATTAAAAACACCGATTCTTAAAACATCTCTATTAACCAGTTCTCCTGATTTTGAAAGAATATTAGTGTTGTAAGATTTAACTTTACCACTTTGATTTAATTCATTTAATATCTCGTACCAAAGTCTTTCAAGCTCAGATGTAGTTGGCAAATCTAAACTTTTACGTTCAGCCAGGTCACCAAGAAACTCTACACGTTCTGGAAATTCTATATTTGTAAGAGATAACATAAACTGACCTTTTGACTCTCCAGCAGTCTGTCTAACAATACCAAACAGCTCTCCAAATGAACCAAGTTTAAGAGTAAGCTGTTCCTCTAATTCAGATAACTGTTTATCATTAGCTTCGTATTGATTGGTAAGCCTTACACTTCGATCCTCTTCGTTCTTTAAGTTAACCTTCATCTGGTTAAGAAGATATTGCTGTCTATTTTTATCAGACAAAAACTTAGTCAATCTTTCTTTATCTTCTTTAGCTCTAATAGAGGCTGTATTTTTTACAGATTCTACGAGAAGATCTAAGTCTGTTATTACAGGTATAGCTAATGGCTCTTCGGTAATTTCTTGAGCAGATAAACTAAAAATCAGAAAAGGAAGTAAGTATAATTTTTTATTCATTGCTATCTCTATATACAGGTATTTTAATTAGTGCCGGCGGAGCTTGCTTGGTTGCAACTTTTAATGCGTCAGCGGTTGATCGTTTAATTGAAGAAGTAGATTTTTCCCAAGAAGAAGAATTTGTATCCCAGTAGCCGCCCTTGCTCCCATCAACTGTAAGATAGGTTAAGGCTATTCTTCCTATTCGAAGGAAGTCGGCACTTGTTTCAACATCATCTATAAGAATATTATCTCTGTATGCCTCAATGGTTCTTCCATACTCTAATTCAGTCTTGTAGGCTTCGGTAATTAATCTAAACTTTTCAGAAGTCGATATATCTCCTCTATCCATTGTAGATTTTAGATTACTAACTCTGCCTGTTCTTTCATTCATTAAAAAAGGAAGGTCTAATAAGATAAAGTTTTCTAAGCCATCTATCATCTTAAGCATCAAAGGAACTATTCTTTGGTTGGTTTGATCAAGCTCATCGATTTTTAAAATAATACTTTCAATTTCTTCTAACTGAGAGTTAATTATTTTTTGAACTTGATCGTTGTATAACTTTAAGGATTCATACTCTTTAGATGTTGATTGAAATTCTGCTAGCAAAATTCTGGTCTGCTCATCAAGGTCAATTATTTGATCTTGTGTTAAACCCGAGTTTTCAATACTTTGAGTTGATATCGTAAGTGATTCCTTGATCTCATTTTTATCTTCAATAACTTCTTGAGCTGAAGAAATTAAAGTAAAAAATAAAATAGTGATAACGAAATTAATATTTAAATTTTTCATAATTTGATTTTAAGGTAAAAAGGAGGCTAACGCCTCCTTTTCTATGTTTAATTCTAGCTTAGAATCTTAAGTTATAAGATAAGTAAGCTTGAGGTCCAAATCTAGGATACCTAAATGAATTGAATCCATATGGATAGAATGAACTTCCAGTATCATAAGCAGCATCTGAATCTGGTATAGCATCAAATACGTTTGTGATAGTTAATGATACATAAGAATCTTGAGTCACATCATAGCTAACTGCGACGTTTGTATCAAAGTAAGGACTTTTTGTTCCATCATATCCTTCCATATGACCAACTCTAAGAGTTGATAAACTAGCATTCCAGTCGCCACGCGACCATCCAAATCTCATTGAAGATCTTGATCTTGGGTTGTAAACGCTGTTCATATAACTTAATAGAGGATCCCCTACATCTTCAGCATATTTTAAATCTATTTGATTTGAGATATTTGCTGAAATCCTAAAGTCACCAGCTGAATCAGTAACCCAGCTATAACTAACAGAAGTATCTATGCCCAAGAATTCTTGGCCAGCAATATTAACAGGAGTTTCATATAGAGTTGTTATAGAGCCTTCTGCTAATGAAGCAGCATCTTGAGGATCAAGTTGTTTTCCACCCCTTACGATTGAAGCATATACCTGAGTACAGTATGAATCAGGATAGTCAGGGAAAGCTGATAATGTATCTCCAGCTGCTCTTGCACGACATACCGCTTCATCTCTAACAACAGTTGTAAGAGACTTAGTAGAAACAATATCATTTAATTTGATATGGAACATATCAAGTGTTAATGCAAGTCTATCAACTGGTTCCCAAACCATACCTAAAGAGAATGAATCGCCCTCTTCTTCTTTAAGATTTAAGTTACCAGTAGTAACCCCGTTAATATTTTGAATGTTGTATGCAGCTCCACAAAATGCTCCAGTTTCTCCAAAGTCACCAGATGCATAACACTGAGCGTAATCAACCTCAGATGTAAAGAATCTTCTTTCACCAACGAAAGAATATGGAAGATCAGGAGCTTTGAATGACTCAGACCATGATCCTCTCATTAAGAAGTTATCTGTTGGTCTCCATTCAAATGAAGCACCTAAAGTTCTTCTATCGACATTTACTTTAGTATCATCATACTCATCTTGTCTTCCTGATATGTTAACCATTAATTTTTCAGAAAGAGGGATGTTGAACTCAACACCAAAAGCTTGTCTGTCTCTTTCACCACCACCGTCAACTCCACCAATACCCCAAAGTAATCCATCTTTGTTTGCTTGACTTAGTTGCACGTCATAACCTTTAGTTTGATGCTCAACAACAGCAGCAAAAGCTAGAGGTCCGTATGGTAATTGCATAAGCTCACCAGTTATTGATGCCTGGAATAATTCTGAGAATGCTTCAGCAGGTTCAACGTTATCTACTCTTAAACTTTCAAGATCATCAGAAGATTGTGAACTTAAGTACCAATCCCAGTTGTAACAGTTAGGCTGATTGTAAGAAGCTGAATAAGCATACCAACCATAATTATCGACTGCTTCACCATTAGCTGGATTGCCGTCTATCAGATCAGTAGAATCTAGAACACAGGCATTACCCCATCCGTCTACTCCACCAATGTTGTGTATTTTGTCATAAAGTTTTGAAGCTAGGAAATTTCTTCCAGTTTGAACTACATCGTAAGTATTGTCTGTATAAGACATATCCCACTCGTAGCCTTTGGCTGTGACACCTCTTAAACCAATATCCATTGTAGTTGTATCTTCGTCGTAGGAAGATCCCCTAGTAGCATTAGAAAATATTTTTTGAATTCTGAAGTCCATCATTGATGCATAACCACCTGCAGCAGGTTGGTTAGCAGGAACTGGATAATGACCTAGTCCTTGGGTTGTATATGATGTTCCGTATGGCTGTGGTCCTGCTACCCACACAAATGGTGTGAATAAATTATCTAAGGTACCTTGAGTATCAATAGTAAGATGAACTACTTTTGCATAAGCTTCGATTTTATCTGAGATTTCATATGTTCCAGATAAGTAAACTGAAGCTTTTTCTCTAGCATTTGTTAACGAGCCATTGGAACTACTATCAAAACCACAATATGAACCAAAGTATGAAGCAACGTAAGCATTAGATTGCTCAGGAGTTGCTAAAGTATATCCTGGATCTGCTTGAGCACATGTTCTTCCTGCAGGCTGACCATCTGGACCAATTAACTGATCAGGGTATATATGTAAGCCATAATAGTACTGATCTCTTATTAAAAGACCTCTACTAGGAATAGGTACAGCAGAACTTCCATCTAAATATGAATCATGCTCACTTCTACTTTTGATTGGGATTGATTGCTCATCAGTATATTCAAGAGCATATGTGTATGACATTTTGTCAGTAAACCCACCACCAGCAAATTCTAAATTAGCGTATTCTCCGCCAGTGCCTTGACCAATACCACTACCAGCAACGACTCTAACATTATTTTTCTCTAGACCGTCAACAAGAATAATATTAACAACACCAGCAACAGCATCTGAGCCATATATAGATGAAGCACCAGAAGTTAAAACTTCGATTCTATCAACAGCAGCTAAAGGGATTGAGGCATAGTTGAAAGATGCAGATTCACCATTGTATGGAAATGGATAATCAGCTGTTCTTTTTCCGTTAACAAGAACAAGGGTTCTTCCCGGACCAAAGTCTCTTAAGTTAATTGGCTGAAGGGAACCATTGAAACCAGCTTGGAAGTTCTCACCATTTACACTACCAGTGTTTTGAGTAAGATTACTAACAGCATCAAAGACAGATTGAAAGCCATTAGCTTCAATATCATCCCTTGTAATAGTTATTAAAGGAGTAGCTCCCTCTATATCTGTTCTTTTAATCCTAGAACCTGTAACACTGACTCTGCCAAGCTGTTGTACATCGTCATCAGCGGTTGATGAACTGCTTGCAGCAACAACTGGAGTTTCTGCAACAACTTCTTCAGAAGTAGGTGCAGCCGTATCAGTTGCAGCTTCAGCAACATCAGCAGAAGACATCATGTCCTCGCCAGGATTGTCAGCATATAAAATGCCGAATGAAAGAAAGGCCGTTAAAAATAAAATATTCTTGTTCAACATAATAAATCCCCTTTATTAAGTGTTTAATTGTTTATCAATGATCCTTAACTTTTAGGTATGTATAAAGAATACATATAAATACAGGATGCATTACCCTGAAATATAACTCCCAAAGCATATATTGTAAATACTTTGGTGTTTTTATTTGATAAGTATTGATTTTAATAATTATTGAAATAACTAATAAAGGAGTAAAGTTGACTTGACATTTAAATATTGAAATATATATTTACATTACAATCATTTCAAATTAACAAAAAATGCAAAAAATATTTAAAAGCTTAATCACTCTCAATCTATTAATAGTAGTTAGTTCTTTCTCAACAGAAGTAGTCTCTGAGACTGAAAATGGGATGATTCCTATTGAAAAATTAGTTTGTTATGGCAAAGGTGGATCACTACGTTTATCCCCTTCAGGTGACTTTGTTGCTCAAATGGTGCCAGTTGATAAAAATGTTTGCGATATAAAAGATGAGACAGATCAAGAATCAGCTAAGACTGATAGAGTTTTGGTTGTAACAAATCTTACTACTATGGAGCCAAAAGTTCTTTCAGGAACAACAGCTGGTTCAGCTGTCACAAGTTTTTCATGGCTTAATGAGGATAAATTGCTTGTTTCTAGAGATAGTAGAAGTAGCTTAGATTCTTATAGTTTATATACAATCGATAAAGATGGAAAAAATACAAGACAGCTAATTAAAGCAAAAATGAACAAAAGATCATCTGGCTATCAGATACCAAGTCTTTATTCAGTTTATCCAAAATTTCCAGATAAGATTATGATTAGCATTAATAGAGGAAGCTTGCCATATGCAAATAGAGATCTTTATTGGCTAGATATTAATACGAAACAGCAAACTTTAGTTGCTCGAGTTCCAACGATTAAGAATGAAACTTTTGCAGGTTGGGAATTAGATTGGAATGGCAATGCTAGAGGGTTTTCAACTTATGTCAGTGAAGGACCAGATATGGGACTGGTAAACAGCTTTTATGTGTATAACGAAGATGGTAATCATGAAAAGATTGCAAGCTGCAGGCATCAAGAAGCATGCTTTACACCGGTTGGTTTTGATATAGACAACAAAACCTTACTTGGAGTTGGTCAGGCTATACTAAAAGATGGTTCTATTTTAAATGAAACCGATACAAATGCATTGTGGGGATGGGATATAGAAACAAGAGAATATACTGAAATGATTTACCATGATCCAGACTTTGATATTTCAAGCCCTTTACAAGGAGATAATACTCTTAACTTATGGTTTGAGTCCGATGGTTCAGATTTATATGGTTTCTCTTACGAAGCCGCTGAAACCAAAAAAATCTTTTTTAATAACTATTTTGCTTCAGTTGTTAAATCCTTAGAGGGAGCATTTCCTGGATATGAAATTTCTCTAAGTAGTTGGAATGAAGATTTAACAAAATTTATAGCTTATGTGGGAAATGAAAAAGATCCAGGATCTGCTTATATGTTTGATATTTCTAAAGGGAGTCTTTCTTTAGTATCTTCTTACGCACCATGGTTGAAAGATTATGATTTAGCCACAACTGAACCATTTACCTACACTGCAAGAGATGGTCTTAAGCTTCATGGATATATTACCCTTCCAGTTGACTATGAAGAAGGTACAAAAATACCATTTATATTGCATCCTCATGGCGGGCCTAATGCAAGAGATTATATTGGTTACAATCCAGAAGTTCAGTTTTATGCTTCACGAGGATATGGCGTTATTCAACCTAACTATAGAGGATCTACTGGTCATGGAAGAAATGAAATGATTCTTGCTAACCATGAAATGGGTAAAACAATGCAAACTGATAAATATGATGCATTATTCTGGGCTAGAGATGCTGGATATGTGGATATGGATAAAATATGTATCTCGGGAGCAAGTTATGGTGGTTATGCAGCAATGCATGCAGCAACTAAAATGCCAGGAATGTTTAAATGCATTATAAGTTATGTTGGAGTCTACGATTTAACCAGTAAAGACTTAAGAGGTCTTCAGTGGAGCGAAATTGGTCAAGCAATGGAGTGGATTGAAAAAGGAGATCCAGACATTAAAAAAGATTATGATAATTTGTACGACAATAGTCCTATGTTTTTTGCTGAAAATATAACAGAGCCTGTTTTAATAATAACTGGTAGACGTGATCCTAATGTAAGGTTCCAAGAAACTGTGGATATGGTTGGCGAACTTAAGAAATATGGCAAAGAGCACCAGTACATTATTAAAGGTGATGAAGGTCATGGTTTTAGAAATGAAACAGCTAGGCTTGAACTATATAAAGAATATGAAAAGTTTTTAGCTAAATACCTAGACTAAAAACTCGCTATATCTGTTTGTTTCTGTCCTAATATTAAGGAATGCACATCGTGTGTTCCTTCATATGTGTTAACTGCTTCAAGATTCATACAATGGCGAATAACATGATACTCATCACTAATTCCATTTCCTCCATGAATATCTCTTGCTTCTCTAGCAATATCTAAACCTTTCTGACAATTATTTCTTTTAACTAAAGATATCATTTCTGGCTGCATTCTTTTTTCATCTATCAATCTTCCAACTCTTAATGCACCTTGAAGTCCAAGAGTTATCTCAGTTTGCATATTAGCAAGCTTCATTTGTATTAATTGTTTTGCAGCAAGTGGTTTTCCAAATTGAGTTCTCTCTAAAGTATATTGAAGAGCTGCATTCCAACAGAACTCAGCAGCACCCATTGCACCCCAAGCAATTCCATACCTTGCCATATTTAAACATGAGAATGGTCCTCTAAAACTTTGAACTTCTGGCAACTGCTTATCTTCAGAAACAAATACATCTTCTAAGAAAATTTGACCTGTTATGGAGGCTCGAAGTGAAAATTTACCTTCAAGCTTTGGAGTGGTTAGGCCTTTAACACCTCTATCAACAATATAACCCCTCAATATACCCTGCTCGTCTTTAGCCCAAATTATTAAAACATCAGCAATTGGTGAATTAGTAATCCATGTCTTAGAGCCATTTAAAATATAACCACCGTCAACTTTCTTAGCCACTGTGCTCATTGAGCCAGGATCTGATCCTGCATCTGACTCCGTTAATCCAAAACAACCTATTAGATTACCCTTCGCCATTTCAGGTAGATAAAAACTTTTTTGTTCTTCTGAACCAAATTTATGAATTGCATGCATTGCGAGGGAGGTTTGAACACTAAATGCCGATCTATAGCTAGAATCAACTCTTTCAATTTCTCTTGCAATTAGGCCGTAAGATACATAACTCACACCAGCGCAACCGTAGCCTTCGATAGGAGCGCCTAGGAAACCAAGGCTTCCCATTTCTTTATAAATATTTTTATCGAATACTTCATTTCTATTATCAAGAAGAATTCTTGGCATAAGCTCTGACTGGCAATAGTCTCTTGCTGATTTTTGAATAATAATTTCTTCTTCCGATAGCTGGTCATCAAAAATCAATATATCTGGGGTATTCATAATTTATATTCTCTCCACTCTAATAATACCAAACCTGGGCGATGAAAAGATAATAGAATCTTCATTTAATTTATCCGAAACAATATCTATCATCCTGACACTGTTACCACATATTATTATTAAAGGTATTTGATCTTGATATTGGTAAACAAAATCTAGAATTATATTATCAACATCTGCATGTTTTTCTCCATGAAGATCTAGATGCGTAATACCCCTTTCTTGAAAAACAATCATGAACTATTATTACCTAATAATCTCTAATTTTAAAAAAGATAATGGCAAAACTTCACTTTTTTTACTCAACAATGAATGCTGGCAAGTCTACCTCCCTCCTTCAATCAAATCATAATTATATTGAGACAGATTTAGAGACTATGATTTTTTTACCAAAAGAAATTGAATCTACTTCAAATGGAAAAATAGTTTCGCGAATAGGTTTGGAAGCTGATGCAATTATATTTGATGGAGAATTTAATTTTTTAACATACGTTGAAGCTAATCAAACAGAAAAACTTAGCTGCTTACTTATTGATGAATCTCAATTTTTAACAAAACTACAAGTTCGACAGCTTGGAGAAATTGCTGACAGAATGAACTTTCCTGTTATGTGTTATGGGATTAGAACAGATTTTAGAGGCGAGTTATTTGAAGGGAGTTCTGCATTACTAGGTTTAGCTGATAATCTGATAGAGTTAAAAACAATATGCTCCGTTTGTGCTAGAAAGGCAACAATGGTTGTTCGGCTTGATTCTTTGGGGAACGTAGTTACAGAGGGATCAAAAATTAAAATTGGTGGAAACGATATATATAAAGTTGTCTGTAGAAAGCATTTTAGAAAACTTACTAAATTAATATGAGGAAATAAATGGAATATATAAACACTCAATGGTTATTGGATAAAAGACCCGAAGGAATGCCAGAAGATAGTTGCTGGAAGATGAATAAGGAGTCCATAACCTCTCTTGAAGCAAACGAAATTTTAATCCAAGTAAAATATCTCTCGATCGATCCTTATATGAGAGGAAGAATGAATGAAGGAGCATCCTATGCTGCAGCAGCAAAAATTGGTGAAGCAATGACAGGAGAAACTGTTGGCGAGGTTGTAGAAAGTAATTCAAATTTATTTAAAATAGGCGATAGGGTTTGTGCACACAAAGGGTGGCAAACTTTTATTAAAGTCAAAGATACTGATCCTACACTTTTTAAGGTTCCTTCTTCTAATTTAAATCTATCCACTTATCTTGGAACGGTAGGTATGCCTGGAAGAACTGCATACTTTGGATTGAATAGAGTTGGTAAACCAAAATCAGGAGAAACCGTTGTTGTTTCTGCTGCTTCTGGCGCTGTAGGAACTGTTGTTGGTCAATTGGCTAAATCATATGGGTGTTATGTTGTGGGTATAGCTGGTGGTCCTGAAAAATGTTCATACGTTAAAGATGTTTTAAAGTTTGATGAATGTATAGACTACAAAGCTGGTAATTTAAATCAAACTCTTAAAGATGCTTGTCACAATGGAATTGATATATATTTTGAAAACGTTGGGGGTGAAGTTACAAGAGCAGTTGCGCCATTATTGAATCCAGGCTCAAGAGTTCCAATCTGTGGGTTTATATCTCAATATAATGCCAAAGATATCTTTGAAGCTGAAACACCCTTTCATGTTCTAGGTGCTTTAAAGCCAAAACCTGAGCATAGGTTTTTTGTTGTAACAGAATGGTTAAATGAATGGGAAGAAGCAACTAAAGAAATTACTAATTTAATTGAAGCAGATAAAATTTTCTATAAAGAGACTATTACTAAAGGCATTGAAAATGCTCCGCAAGCATTAAGGGATGTCCTAACAGGTAGAAATTTTGGTAAGCAGTTGATTGAAATTTAGCTTAATCGATAAAGATACTACCGATCATATATAAGCACGCCTTTCCACCAATAATAACTCTGCTGTCATTATCCTGGCATTGCAGTTCCCCACCTCGTTTAGATAACTGCTTTGCTATTAAATTTTTCTTATCTAATCTGTTTGACCAATAAGGAGTTAAAGTAGTGTGAGCGGATCCAGTAACTGGATCTTCATCTACACCCGTAGAAGGAAAGAAACATCTCGATACAAAATCTACTTCATTCCCTGGCGCTGAAGCTATGATGCCTCTATGAGGCAACTCTTTAACAAGATCAAAGTTAGGAGACAATGAGGCTATACAATCTTCATTATCAAAGATTGCTAAAATATCATCTCTTCCCTCGTATAACTCATTAGGCATAATCCCAAATGCTTCTTGAATTATTTGAAAATTATCAAATTTTTTATAAATATCTTTTGGGAAATCTAGAAGAAGCAAATCATCTTTTTTAGAAACTGTTAAAACTCCATTTTTGAGAGATTTCACATTGAATATTTTTTCTTCAGTATTAATATAATTAAAATATATAAAAGCTGAAGCCAGGGTTGCATGCCCACATAAGTCGATTTCACAAGAAGGCGCAAACCATCGAATTATAAAATCATCACCATCTTTTCTTATAAATGCTGTTTCAGATAAATTATTTTCAGCAGCAATGTTTTGCATTAATTCACTATCATTGATCTCAGAAAAAATAACAGCAGCAGGATTCCCTGAAAACAAAGTATCTGTAAATGCATCTACATAATAAACAGGAAGTTTCATTTTTTAAAATAGCATCCTATGTCCGAATTTGAGAATTACTTCAAAT
>Ga0257106_1001056_pt1 | contig 14324 bp, 20 predicted proteins | sample LP_taG_3_FD_190177 | JGI IMG/M metagenome (GOLD analysis project Ga0257106, IMG submission 190177) | Marine microbial communities from Northeast Subartic Pacific Ocean, Canada - LP_J_2011_P26_10m | ecosystem: Environmental > Aquatic > Marine > Oceanic | place: Canada: Northeast Subartic Pacific...
ATTGTCTTAGCACCCTCTGCAAGCATTTCATCTCTATTTTTGACTTGAACAGGAGATATAGCGGTATATCCAGATCTTTGAATATTTGAACCAGTTACTACTACCTCTTCTACGTTACTATTTGATGCTTCTTGTCCATTAATATTGAAAGAAATGAAGAAAGGAAGAACAAATACTCCTAATAATTTAAATTTCATTTTAGCCTTTAAAGTTTTGTTAACTTTAAAATTATAAAAGTTGAAATTAAAAAAATGTTAATAGAATGGTTACTTCAAGATAGTTATTTAATATAGCGTAATTTACGAGAATCTATTTAGTTGGAGGTCCAAAAAAGAGTCGAGAAGCATGACGGAAATTTTTTGCTTGATAAAGATCTTCAAAGATTTTAGACCATTCCATAAAAGTTATTTTAACTGGATTAAAGGTATCAACATTATTAACCAATCCATATTTTACAGGAGCCTTTTCTGGTTCAAAGGTTCCAAACATCCTATCCCAAATAATTAATAGATTGCCATAATTTTTATCTATATATTCTTCATTTGATCCGTGATGGACTCTGTGATGTGATGGAGTATTAAAAATCCATTCTAGAGGGCCTAATTTATTTATAACTTGAGTATGGCCTACTATCCCCCATAAAGTACTGATGACACCTGCTATTGCAATAATTGTTGGATCTAACCCCACCAAAGGAAGAATAATAAAGAATGGTATTTTTGAAATTGGCCCAAACCAAGCTTGCCTGAAAGAAACTAAGAAGTTCATCTCCTCGCTTGAATGGTGGTTCATATGAATTGCCCAGAGAAATCTAACTCTATGAGACAATCTATGATACATATAAAAAACTAGGTCTATTAGAATAAATGTGAGAATCCACATTGCCCATATTGGTATTAGTGTCATTAAGTCAAAAATTCTAAATTGATAAAGATAAAAATGAATTGCTAAAGTGATTCCTTTAACAGAGTAGACGACCAAGATATTTCCAAGCAATAAGCCCAAGGAGCATAAAGTATCTCCCTGTTTATAAAAGGATTTATTCTGCCAATTTGAAACGAGAACCTCAAAAAGGATCATGCCAAGAACAATTGGAAGCCCAATCGCATAAACTTGATTAAATGTAATGTCCGTCACTATATCTCCTCATAAGAAGATTAATTGTATCTAATTTAAAAATTATTTGTGTGGACTAACTAAGTACTTCTTACCTGTAGCTTGTTTTGCATAAGATTTAATAATTTCTGGCTGAAGCATTTCTTCGAAAGATACCTCTTGCACATAGCTGCTAGCAAAGGTTGTCGTGATCTCCTTAGCTACTCTTTGTCTCATCTCTTGGAATTTTTCCATTCCAATTTTTCCAATCATTGGTGTTAATAACCAACCTCCAAGACCCCAAGACATTCCAAAGGCTCTTTTTAACACTGTTGGTGATTGGTCAAGACCGCCGTAAATATAAACTTGTTTATAAGTATCAGAGCCGTATCGACTATATTCTTTAGCTGTTTTATTTGCTGCTATTTCCATTGCGGCTAAAATTTGTCCAGGAAGTTGCCCATCATTACCACCCCCAGTAGCATCAAAACCTAAGGTTGCGCCTGTTGCCACTAATGCGTTAACTAATTGATCCATAAAATTGTCATCGCTAGTATTGCAAACATGCTCTGCTCCGAGGCTTTTTAGAACTTCAACTTGTTCTGCTTTTCTAACAATATTAACTAACGGAACCGAATCATCTTTACAAATTTTGACAAGCATTTGGCCTAAATTTGAAGCTGCTGCAGTATGAACTAGTGCGGTATGGTTTTCCATTTTCATAGTTTCAACAAAAGATAAGGCTGTTAGTGGATTAACAAAAGAGGAGGCTGCTTGTGCTGAAGTGGTTCCATCATTCATAACCAAGCAACTAGCTGCTGGAACACACCTATATTGTGAATACATAGACCCACCTGCAAGACCAACAGTCTTTCCAATTAAATCTTTAGCATTAGCGCCAGCATCTTCAATAATTCCTGCACCTTCGTTGCCAACTGGCATAGACTGATCGAGCCTTGGCTTCATTGCACCCATTAATGCAGGATGTATTTTCATTGAGGTAACTGTATCGTCGCCACTGCCTGATACATTTATACTTTCAAGATCAGCTGCAAAACTTAGAAGAAGACCTAGATCTGAAGGATTTATCGGTGCAGCTTCTACTTTAATAAGAACCTCATCTTCTGATGGCACAGGCTTTTCTACTGTTGCAATTGAAATTTCTATAATTCCTTCACTTGTTACTTTTGATCTAATTTCTTTTGAAGTTTGTTCTGACATGTTTATTTCCTTTTTGATTTGTTCGTCAAGTTTACGATAATTATATACAGCATGATATGTTAACAGTATGATTACAACAAGTAGACAATAAAAACATACTATGACTCAATGTAATCCTCCAGTGGTAAATGCTTTAAAGCTAATAGGTGGTAAATGGAAAATTGCCATTATTTATAATCTAAAGGACGGTCCTCTAAGATTTGGCGAGTTGAAAAGAATTCTTTCGCCTGTTACTCAACAAATGTTAACCAAGCAACTAAGAGAAATGGAAAGAGATCTCATGATCGATCGAAAGGTCTTTGAAGTAGTCCCGCCTAAAGTTGAATACTCACTTACTGACTTCGGAAGATCTTTTAAACCAGTGCTCAATTCTTTGTGTAAGTGGAGTTCAGAATACCAAGAACTTATGCAAAAAATTTCTAATGAGGAAGTTGCCTAAAGAGTTTTTTAGCAGAATTTATTTTGCAAAAGATGAATCTACATTTCCCTTAAAACAGCTAACAATATAAGGATATCTTTCAGTTACGTAATATCCATATTGATTTTTATATGTCATTCCATTGCATTCATCAAGGTCACCAGCATTTGTCCATTCCCAATCTTCTTCATAAATACCTGAGTACTCTCCTCCAGGATTGGTGTCAGTTTTTGTAGATCTAGTACCCCAGGACTGATACATAGATAAGCTTTCTCGACATTCTTCTATCTTCAATTCTCTAATTAAATGAACAGGATTGCCTCCTCCTCCTTCACGCGCATCATTCTGAGCTACGGTAACGCATAGGTTGGGATCACTATCAACCACAATATTACCGTTTGTAAGAAATGTAAATTTTTGGAGCTCACTTCCATTACAAACACTTAATGCTAAATCATTAGCTGTACTATTAAACGTCATGCAAACATCAAAACCAGGCATAGAAAATTCATGTTCGCTGATTCGATGTTTATCAAATCCTTGATCAACGGTTATCTCACCTTGATACGAATAGCATGTATGCGCCTGAAGTCCACGTTGAGTATCGGCGTTCGCTTTAGATCCTACAATATCGATGCAGAAATTCCTTGAATCTTCTAACGGATCTAGTAAATAAATTTCAACTATTGACCCTCGTGTTCCTTCTTTTAGGGTATATCCTGAGAGTGCTTTGCGATAGGTTCCTGTTAATGAATCTAATATATAAGAGCCATATATAGGAAATCCATCTGCAGCAAAACCAATTACAGGAGAGCCCTGATCAGAAGGCGAGTCATCAAACATTGCATTAGGATCCCCATGATAGTGATAAGAGCCATCCGGCTGAACATGAGCATTGTGAATATCTACTCCAAACTTAGTTGAATACTCAAGAGGAACTAATTTCCACTCTGCATTCATGGAGCATCCAGCTTCTGTATTGCCATCAGCGTCTGCTCTTGATTCAGAAGGGTTATAACAACCTCCACTTTTCACATCAACAACAACCCCGTTAAGCATTACGGCATCCCAATATCCGCCACTAGTAGCTGAAGATTGAGAGGCAAATTCAACATTTCTACTAATAATAAACTTATTACTTTTTTCGGCAGCATCAGTCCGAAAATTTGCAGTAGAATCATTGAAATCATGATTAGGTATGTTATCTGCAGTGATTTCACAAACTCCATCAGATACAGAAATATCAACATTGCCTTCAAAATCTATAGCTCTTTTAAGATCTCTTGCAGATGAGATATATGTTTCATCATAGTCTGCACAATCAGCACTTCTTTTTGTAAAAATCGTATTAGTAATATTTATTGCATTGATAACCGGCACCACAGGTGTCTCAGGAATTATTTCTGGGGATGAGCCCCCACCTCCGCAGCTTATTAAGACTAGTATAGATAATAGAGGGGTGATTTTATTTGTTACCACTATTTATTACCAGTCAAAACTAATGTCCCCGCCCAGTCCAAACTTTTGTTTGAGCGCCAGCTTTTAACTTTTGATAATCCAGCATCTTCAAAGATTTGAAGCCATTCTGCTTCTTTAAGCATAAGCATACGAGTACCTACTTTTTCTTCCCATGAATGAGAGTTTTCATTTTCATAATAGAGATCTATGCCTGCGATAAATCTTCCGCCTTTATTAAGCCAGGTATCAACAATTTTTTTTATAATATCTTTAGGGTTCTTTAAATAGTAAAGGACTTCCATAGAGTGGATAACATCAAATTTTTCAGATGAATCGTATGAATCAATATCAGCAAGGATATATTCGCCGTCTCCGCCATAAGATTTAGCATTACCAATCATTTGCTTCGCTCCATCAATTCCAACGGCTCTATTACATAATGAATTTTTCAGAGCATCGCGCACTACCCATCCGTTCCCACAACCTAGATCTAAAAAGCTAAATTGCTTATCAAGCTCTTTTCGTTCCTCTGATATAAAACTTAGCATTTCACTGACAGAAACTGCATGTCCTTTTGCCATACCGATATCTCTTCCCTTCTCTGCCCACTCTCCAAAAACATCAGTGGCTTGTCTCATATCATTTCTCATTTAATTAGCTATTTGCAGACATCTCAAGATTACGTTTTTCTGCTTCTTTCCAGTCTTTTGGTAAAACCCGTGCAACTATTAAAAAACTAATGATAGATGGGATAAACAATAAAGAAGTGACTGTCATGGCATAACGTATTGCTTCTACATCATTATAATTTTCTTTAAATACATCTATTAACCAACCTGAAAAAGTAGGCCCGCCCCCTAATGCAATCATATTTAGAATAAAGAAAAATAGAGCTGTGGACATGGCTCGCATATTTATAGGTGCCAAGGTTTGAGCAATTGCAAAACTTGGTCCTAGGTATACACCCATAAAAAGTAAAAACAAAGTAGTGAAAACGAGATTCATTTCAATTGAAGTTGACCACCAAGCTGCAAGTCCAATTGGCAAGCAAAGGGCAATTGATATTGCTGGCAACCATCCATATGCACGTATATCTTTTTTACCCCATTTATCTGCCAGTCTAGCTCCAAAGAAAGCTCCTCCAGCATATGTAGTTCCGTTAACAATTCCTAAAATAATTACTAAGGTCTGAAAGTCATAGCTAGGGTCTAAGGTAACTAAGTACTTGGTATGAAATGCTGATTTTGAATATGATACAAAAGATCCAAAAGCTATACCAAAGCACATAGCCCACCACGCAGGAATTTTCATAAGAGTTTTGAGTGACTCCATGAAAGGTGGTTTCTTAATCTCAGTTTGATTATCGAATTCCATTGCGCCTCGAATAGGCTCTCGCAATACTAATTTTACTAAAAAAGCCAAAGCAATTCCTGTTAGACCAAGGAAGATAAAAATTCGCCTCCAATTAACATCTTCACCTGAAGATCCCATAAGCATCGCTGTTGCAAAATAAGCTGCCATAATGCCTAAAGGAATACCCATTGAATAAACACCTAGGGCACTTGCTCTTTCTTCTTTAGGGTACATGTCGGAGATGATTGAATGTGATGGAGGGCTTCCTCCAGCCTCACCAATACCTACTCCCATTCGTGCAATTCCTATTTGAATGAAATTACCTGCTAAACCAGTTAAAGCCGTAAATCCACTCCATGTAGCCAATGCAATTGATAGTATATTTACTCGATTGTATCGATCAGCCAACCAAGCTATAGGAATAGCAACCAAGGTATAAAAAATTGCGAATGCCAAACCAATTAATAAACCTAACTCTGAATTAGTCAGTCCTAAATCTTTTTGAATGAAAGGAGCAAGAATACCAACAATTTGTCGATCAATAAAATTAAACCCATAGACTACTGTGAGCAGTATTAATGCAAAAGTACGATAGTTTTTACTTGGTGTTTTTTGATTATTCATAGATTTATTCTAACGTGCCTATCACCTTAGAGACAGCATAAGTTTTACTCTTTTACTAAGTGCAGTACTATATCTTTAAATCTCTCTCCAAAGAATTTAGCATCGTGAGCATGACCTTCAAAAACTTCATATTTATAACTTATTCCTTTTGCATCTAATATTTCATTTACTCTTATTTGTGGCTCTGGATAAAAACTATCAAGTCCCTCGCTGCCATGATCAAAATAAATTCTGATCCCCTCTAATTTTTCTGCATTGTTTTTGACATATTTAATTACGGCCTCTGTGGAAACAGTATCACCAAATGTTTTATTTTCTTCTGAGTCTAAATTTAATAAGCGTAAAAAGTACACAGAAGGCTTAATGCCAATCCAGTGAGTTGATATACAACCCACAAAGCCAAATAAGTTTGGGTTTTCAATCACCGTATTTAATGCAGAGAGGCTCCCCATACTTGCACCGATTATTCCTAAATTAGTTTTATCAAGATTAGTATTAAATTTATTTTCTAAAAATGGGATTAGAGTTTTTACAATAAAGTTTGGGTGATCGAATTCTTTTTTTCCAATAAGAGACTTATAAAGTTTCTTTTTCATGCCATCTTCAAAATACTCAATCGTTTCATTGGGAAAGTATTCAGAAAATCTTCGCGATTCATTGAAAATCTGAGTCGTCTCTCTTTTGGCACTATCAATAGTGATAATAATTATATTACTGCCTTCGTAACCTTGCTCTTTAATCTTCAAAAAACCCTTATCAATATTCCAGGCCTTATCATTATAAGAATCAGCTCCATCAAATAGCTCTTCTCCATCGTTCATAATAATGAACTTCGTTTTCTCATCGATGACCTTACTAAAAGGGTAATAAACTTGAATTCTTCTTTCGTAGGATTGATTTGATTCTAAAGAGAATTCCTCAATACTGCCAATTGATAAATTGGAACTAATAGTTGAAGAGAACAACATTAATATTAAAAATGATATGTTTTGAAATTTCATGTTTTTTCATTCTACATGCTCAATTAGTAAAGTAGGTACATTATGGATATGTGATTTTACCGTCACAACAAGAGTATTCTCTTTTATTCCATTTTTTACAGGCGTTACATCAACACCTTCACTTAAAAGTCTTGAATAAGTTTCTTCTATATTTTCAACCTCCCAAGCAAGTCCCCATAATTTATCGCTTGGATCTTTATCATTTGGCTTTTCTACAACCTCTATAGTTGTTTTATTAAATCTAAAAAATAACATTCTACTTTTCCATGCATCGATAGTCTTATCCAAAGCCAATCTTATGTTGAACACATTTTTATAAATATCTATAAACCCATCTGCATCATTGGTATTAATTACAACATGATCAAGCTTGTTGATAGATGACGATTTAAAGCTTTCAGGTAATGGAAGTTCTCCTTCGGTATGTTGTATAACAAATGAAAATAATCCTCTTGTAAGTTCTGGAGGTAAAAAAAGGTTCTTCCATTTTCTTATCTGCTTATTTTTAAAGTTAACCCCCTCTCCATCAGATGGTTCTGTTATGTTGAACCCTTTTTCATGCAAGGAACTTGTAACTTTATTCATATCATCTGTTCCAAGCACCATTCCGATAAGTCCCTCGCCACTTTCTTCAAGGTAATGATTCACAAGAGCTGCGCCAAGACCCTCGCCCTTTATGGCAAGGAGTTCAAAGTAAGTATTTTTAAAATTGAATAGGACGTTTGCAGTGCCTAGCTCTTTGTGTTCACCCTTCCATACAGGGAGCATACCAAATATTTTTGTGTAGTTTTGTTCTGCCTCTTCTAGATTTTCAACAGCTATAATAAGATGATCTAGGCTATTGATCATGTTTATTTAACTGGTAGATTTTGTTGTAAAAAAACAAGCATATTGTTGCCCATAACTTTTTGAATTTGCAGATCGCTGAGTCCCAGTTCAAGTAATTCATGCGTAATTGCTACAAGCTCTGAACTATCAAAACCTGGAGTAATGGTTCCATCAAAATCAGATCCAAGTGCTACATGATCCTCACCAATCAAGTTTATTCCATACCTGATTGCCTCTGCAACAGATTTAGGAGTATTATCACAAACAGCCCCATCCCAAAAACCAACACCAATTAAGCCTCCTTTCTCGGCAATGGCTTTCATTAAATCATCACTGATATTGCGAGGAGAATTGCAGTATCCGTTAAATCCAGTATGACTAACAACAATGGGTTGGGTGCTTATATCAAGAACATCTCTAACAACATTTTCTGAAGAATGAGAAACATCAATAATAATACTTAAACGAATCATCTCCGCAATAGACTTCTGGCCGAAAGGAGTTAGTCCTTGTCCTGTTATTCCATGCAGTGATCCCCCAAGTTTGTTATCAAAAAAATGATGCAAGCTCATCATTCGAAAGCCTTTTTTATAGAGCCTTTCAATATTGTCTAACTCTCCGTCTAAGGCATGGGATCCTTCTGTACCTATAAGCCCACCAATTAAAGTTGGATTTGAAATTCTTCTAGTCATGAAATCTTTTAGATCAAGCTGTGACATTATTAACATTAAATTCTCAGAATCACGTCGGGATAAATCATGAATCTTTTCAGCCTGAAAAATTGCCCTTTCTGAAAGGCTTGACCAAGTTTTTAATGGCCAGCCTTGAACAACTGCTAAAGCGGTTATGTTATCTCTAGCGCTTGTTTTGTTGCTATTATAATTTTGCCCTGAAGGAGATTTAGTTACGGTTGTAAACATCTGTAAAGCTATATTGCCTTTTTGCATTCTTGGTAAATCTTCATGTCCGTAATCATGCTTTTTACTTAAATCTCGATTCCATAAAGCACTATCAGAATGCCAATCTCCAATTATTAGAGATTTGTGTAATTCTTTAGCCTTATCTGAAACTACGTAAGGTAAATGTTCTGAGACTGGATTCATTTGTTTATCAATGAAGGCTGGAAGAAAGATTCTACCTAATAGAATTAATACAAAAGCGAAAGAGATGAATCCTAAGAATATTTTTTTCATTTCTTAATTTTAGTTGCGCTGCTTTCTACTTTCTACTGCTTTGTTTATGTCTTTTGCACAATCACTGGCAGCAGATTCAAAAAGAAAAGGAAAAATAGCGTGAATAATGCATGCGAGTCCAGCAAAAACCATCTTAAAACCATAATAGCCTGCGGCAATCATATGCTCTAAGTACGTCTCACTTATTGAGTGCGGATGATCAGTGAAAGACCTAAAAAATTTTCTCATCTTAATTTATTCTAATTTACTATTGGCTTTTATTCCACCTACAGAAAATATTTATGAATGTAACCTTTACTTATCATAATAACGATGTTACCTTTGCGTTACATTTTTAAAGAGATTAGATTTTTTAAGGAGTTTTTTATGGATGGTTTAACTGGATTTATGGCTGTTGGAACTGGATGGGTTGCAATATTGATGCCCGTATTTATTACTTGGGTAATCTTGTACTACGGCGCGAAGATGGATAAAGATAAGTATTCAGCTATGGTAGAAATATCAAAAAGCCTAGAAAATCCATCAGATATTGAAGATTTATTAGAAAATTTTAAGGAGAAGAAAAAGCCAATAGACTATAGAAGAAATGGAGTAATTGTTCTTTTTGTAGGTTTAGGGTTAGTTCTATTTGGGACTATGTCTGATATTGATGTCTTGCAAGGAGTTGGTTTGTTAGTGGCTACAATTGGAATTGGTCTTTTTATAGCTGGATACATATATCCTAATGCCGGTTCTGAGATAGATAAAGCAGTCGAAAAATTTGAAGAAAAGTAGAGATACATTATAGTGGGCAAGCATCATAAGAATCTTTTAAACAATCTAGCAAAGCTTCGCATGGCCGAGGGCTTAACACAGCAAGCTCTTTCTGAAAGCGCAGATGTCTCTAGAAAAAGTATTAACGCTATTGAGAATGGAATTTATGTTCCATCAACAGTATTAGCTTTAAAGATTTCTAAAATTCTTAAGTGTAAAGTCGAAGATTTATTTAAACTTCCAGATTCTTAATGAGCTAAATTAAAGAGCTTCCAAAACCTTGGGATAATCCAAGTAACCAGAATAGAAAAAATTAGACCTAAAGCATAGCTATAAAAAATTCCTAATAAGCCTGTCGTAGCAATATTTGCCTCAAGCTGAGATATTGAAACCATTCCAATAAAAACAACAACAATACTTGCGAGCGACAAGAAAAGCTTTTTAACTCTTCCTGAATTTAAATGAATGTCTGAAGATCCAATGAACCAACCCATCATTACTCCAAGAAACCATACATTTGCTTCATGACCCTCATGAACTGGATAAAAGTAATAAATAATAATTTGAAATAATCCTATTGCCATCATCCAGGATTTTTTGCTTAGTGATTCATAGATCTTATAAATGACTGCAAGGTGCCAGATGGCTAGAATGATAGTTCCAATGATAAGACCTGAAATAACATCTCCTAGATCATGAACGCCCAAATACATTCTGCTAAAGGCAATAAGAAAAATTAATATGCCTGCTCCAATAGTGGCTCGTTTATCTTTTAATTCATAAGCTATCAATCCCCACAAAGTGACCGCTATCTGAGCATGTCCGCTTGGCCATCCATAAGAAGTTCCTACTTTAGGATCTAGCATTAACTCTATTAGGGGCCTTGGATCTTGAAAAAAATCTTTTAGAAACCCATTAATTAAGCCTGATATAAATAGCATCATGGCTATACGGGAAAATCTTGATGGGGACCAAAAGAAATAGCCAAAAGATATAAATAAGATTAAGAAGGTTGGGTAACCTGCTAAAGAAATATTTTCAAAGAAAACTGATAGAGCAGGAGTTCGGATGCCCTCAACCCAGGATAAATCATTCCAAATAGACATATTATTAATTACCTTATTTTTTTTATACTTTCGTCAAAGTTTTTGCCATCAAAATAGAAAACCTCATGAACTTTAGGCGGATCATCAACACATTTAAGATTTATACTGTAAACATCCGGATGTGATCTTGGTTGATAAAAGGATTTTATACCGCATTTTTTACAAAAAAGATGTTTAGCTGATTCAGATTCAAAAACATACTCATTTATTAATTCTTCTCCAGTAGTTACCTTAAATAACTCATGTTTAATGAAAAGATGTTCGTAATCAAGCATCTCACAAATTGAGCAGTTACAGCTCCATAGTTGAACGGATTCATCTGAATGAAACGTGAATCTTATCGCTCCGCAATGACATCCACCAGAATATTCCTTCATATCCTATTCCTGTAAAGGATTTAGACCAACAAGGCTTATAATTTTTAAATTTTTACTTCGAGCAACAAGCGCACTCGCAGCAACTACAACAATCACACATATTAATATTATAGACTAATTTAAGTAATCAAAAAATATTGAGAACCCATATCATTATAAAGTGTCCTATAAAGCCATATAAACTAAGGGCAAAAATTAACTTGAATGAAACCATTCTCTCAGCTGCTATTAATACTGATTTTATGTATAGAGGTAAAAATAAAAATAATGCTGTTATCATCCCTGGGCTGTAATCACTTTGTATGGTTGCGCCTCCAAGGTGAAACATGCCGTTGCCAAGCAAGCTACCTGCAATAAAAAGATAAACCAATGAAAAAGACTTGTTTGATTCTTTAAATAGAAATGGGAGCAAGGCAATGAGGTAACCGATTAAATTGATAACCACAACGGCTATAGGAGTAACATCGACTCCTGATCGATAAGCCCAGTTTAAGAAATGATATTCATTTCCAAAAAGAAAAGGTGATATTAGATATTCATCTACTTGATGAAAAGTAACTATAAAAATAGGTAGAGCAGCTAGCAGATAGGGACTCTTTTTCTTGTTTAGGAAAAATAGCATTGTCGATGTGGCTAAAAACCCTAACAAGAAAACATATTGCATGTTTACTACATACGGATGCTCAAATAGCGGATTCATTTCTGCTTTCTAGCTTGTTGATTATTATGTAGTAAATTGGCATCAGAATTAATGCATAGCCCAGCACTTGAGGACCTAACATTTCAAAAAGTGTAAACGTAGTTATTCCTGAAAGAAATAAAATGAGTAGTTCAACATAACTTTTGATATAGCCTTCTCGAAATGCAGCTCTAATAATAAAATAATTTACAGGAAGATAAAGTAGCACTCCTGTTATGGCACCAGGACTAAAATCATTAAAATAAAAACTAAAGAACACATGGAAGAATGCATTTATAACCTGTGTTGTCATCAAGAAAAATAAAACTAAATGCGCGCTAGCCCTGTTGTTTTTTATTAAATGTATAAAAATAAAAATTAAGAGCTGCGAAATAAGTATTATAAGAATTGCTTCTGTCGTTATAGAGTTATTGTCAGAGAAGTAGCTTGTTCGCCACTCTCTAAAATTAAAAATTATATGCTCCTCAAAATGATGGATTGCATAAATTAAGGGACCTAAAACTATTAGATTCTTGAACTTATCCATAGGCTAAGCCTCTTTATTTGGATCCCACAAAACTAGATTCTTAGATTTGAGCCTATTCATAACTAATTTGTATCTTGACTGTTCCTCACGCCATTCCTTAAGCCAATTTTCACCGTCTCTCTCAGCATCTACAAAAATCGCATTAGTAAAAGCTAGTGGAATAAGTATTGCAGTATGAATAATTATGCTTGCAAGAATACTGTACTCAATAAATCCTAGCCAAAAAATTGCTATTAGCCCAAAAGTTACACTCCAAATAGTAAACAAAACCAACATAAAGTAGGTTTGAAGGCTCGGATCAGGTATGTATTTTAAAGGGTTGTATTTTACATCCATCACAACTCTCCAACTGTCCACTATAAACATTACTGTTCGTCTAAATATATTTGGTTTTTTCATAATTTTATCTTACCATCCTTCTAGTCTTGTTTAGGAATACCAATTCTAAGTTTTATATTTTGTGTAGTAGGTCCTGAGACCACAAATTTTGCTTGATCAAAAGATGGTGCCGACATTCTGCCCATTACATTATTAGAAAATCCATATTGCTCTTTTGGAATCCCAAGAAAATTTTTATCAATTTTTTTATTCCCATTAGAATCAACAAAAAGGGATATAGCATATTCACCATGGGGCAACATGCCGTTGATTTCAAAGTTTTGAAGCTCTATTTCTCCTGCAGAGGTAATACATGACGCTTCTTCAGATTCGTTTTCAACCGTTTCCTCAAATCCTGCCGCATCCTTGCATATGCTTAAATACAAAACTCCAGGTTTGTCTAAGTTTAAAATATTTATTTTTAAACTTGATTCCTCAGCAAAAGACTTAGGTGTAAATATCAAACAACTTAAAACGAGAGACATCATCCAAAAGAGTCTTCCATAATTAGATAAAAAGTTTTTCATTAATCAGTTATATTTGAGTTTTATACAAGTTTACTATGGTCACCCCAATAACAATCAAAAATAACCCAATAATGGTCTGCCAGTTAAGTGTTTGTTTATAAAAAAAGTAGCTTAATAATGATACTGAGAAAACACCCAACCCTGCCCAAGATGCATAAATAATTGTGAGTGGCAGTTTTTGAGATGCTAACGCCAAAAGATAAAAAGATGCACCATATGCTACTAACAAAATTGAAGTTGGATATGGTTTTGAGAAATTTTGTGATGCAGGCAATAGCATTGTTCCGAGAACTTCTAATGCAATCGCTAAAAAAAGAATTATGTACATATGCATGATTTTGTCCTTTTATTTATTTTGTATATGCAACGTTCCAGGAAGAGTTGCAAAAAATATTATTAGTATTGCCCAATACTCACCACTTAAAGATCTTCCTGACAGATAATCATTTATTCCATACCCAATAATGAAAATTATGAACCCAATTTGGAGGTATAACAAAAATTTTTTTATATTTAATTTCATAATTGCCTTAAATATTTTCGTTAAAAAACTATTCTGCTTTGTTTTATCGCCTTAATAGTATAACCATCCAACGACCAAGGTTTAAAATATCGGCTAGCGCAGCTGATACGTAAGTAAGGGCTGCTGCCCTCAGAATACTACTGACGGCTTTTTCATTTGACTGCGATACGTATTTCCCTTCCCTTAACAAAGGGAGCGCTTTGGAAAAACTTGCATCAAATTCAATCGGCAGAGTCACAGCAT
>Ga0257106_1001057_pt1 | contig 14321 bp, 7 predicted proteins | sample LP_taG_3_FD_190177 | JGI IMG/M metagenome (GOLD analysis project Ga0257106, IMG submission 190177) | Marine microbial communities from Northeast Subartic Pacific Ocean, Canada - LP_J_2011_P26_10m | ecosystem: Environmental > Aquatic > Marine > Oceanic | place: Canada: Northeast Subartic Pacific...
TTTGGCGACCAAATACTTCATTGGATGGTTGAAGCTGAGTTCTTGTGTACTCGATTTGGAAGCAATAGCTTTTTGGGTTTGTGTGATGATCATATTTTGTGGTGTAGACGACATAGACGTTCGTTCATCAGTGTCGAGATGGATGAATTGTGCGTACACTTCCATATCATCTGTTGCGGTCAATGTACCCCACGTAATTCTCAATTCAACATCGTGGTACTGAAGCGCGATCAATGGGAGCGCGGATTGGGCGTTTTCGCAAAACGAAAACCTGAGTGGGACATAATAATGTGCAGTCGCGTCATAGGCTTGTTTAGAGTTCGTTTGGTTCATCACAACTGGCGCAAGATCGGTCATAAATTCAGATTCTTGCGTGTCGATGACTTGCCCACCGATTAAAAGTTCAACTTTGCTGACATAGTCTTTCAAGTTCGCTGTTGCGTTTGCTCTGCTCGCAACATAGACGTATCCGAGCATATCACCTTTACGCTCAAACCTAACAGTGGACATACCACCGGAGGCGGGGTTGCCCTGGACAACTTGTCTTTCGACAGTTTGGGCAAAGTTTGTGTGACGTTTGTAATTAGATCTAAAAAAAGAAACTTCGGGTTGACCGACGAGGTGCGCATCTTGGGCACCGATTGCAACGAGTTGGGCAATACCACCAGACATATTTATTATATTATACTAAGGTTTTTTATTTTTAAGCCAATATATAATATAATATGAAAGATTCTAAAAAAAACGAATTACGCTGCTGTAAACGAGATTGCATTCATGTATATTTTTTCAACACCTGATGCACCTATTTTTGATACGGTCAAAAGACCATGACTGTTCTGATCTATAGAAACATCCGCCGTAAATGCTATAAAATCGATACCTGCTGTGATGGTTTTCAAAACTTTTCGCGCCCCACCGGATGCTAGTAAAGGTACTACAACCTGACCCCCGCTTGGTAAATTTGTTATGGAAAGTATAGCAATATCTGCATCTAATGAAACTAACGGAGCTGTACCGTAACTTTTATTTTTACAATCTATCGCGAGTGTTCCTGACACTGTCGTCCAAGTAGTTGATATTTGTGTGTTTGTGAGTATAAGATTTTGTGATGTAATATTTGAATTACAAAAAACGTTCCCGGCTGTGGTTACGTTTGATCCAATACTAATACTCTTGGTCGTAACAAATGCATTATCTGTCGCGTAACCTGACGATGGTCCCGTAAACTGAATAACATTTGACGTAATATTGGCACCCACACTTGCACTCGCAACATCATCTAATGCAAAAGGTGACGCGGCAACGTTTAATCCACCTATTGTAATATTAGTGGCCGAAATGTTACCTGTAACCGTGAGTACGTTAGACCCGTACGTGTTCACGGTAAGGTTTGATGTACCGGTAGGTCCTGCCCATGGAGCTACACCTATACTGACGTTCGCGTGATCACCCGTACCTTCCTCGTGTATAAATGCCATGGTCGAACCACCACCTTGACCTCCCGAATCGAAAATCTCACCTGTTGTTGTATCTATCGATAAAACATTTTTTGTAGATGCAGAACCACCTTGTAATTCTGGGGAAAGTATTATTGCATTGTTTATGAAAAGATTACTCGTTCCCGATCCTCCTCCTCCTTGGAGTAGAATATCATCCGCGAACTTAAGTTTTTTAGAAGCCGCGATTGTAATATCACCCGCGGATGTTAAACCCGTGGTTGTGTTATTAAAAGCGACCGTTTGTGTTGTCTCTGCACCACCTATTGTCGATGTAATAGCCTGTAAAGTCGAAGAGACGTCCGCCCATACAACTGCCGAACCTGTACTTTTAAGAAATTTACCATTATCTACCCCTAATTTTGCTAATGTCGTCGCACCCGTGGCGTAGAGTAAATCACCCGCCGTGTACGACGCGATGTTTGTACCCCCATGGTCAACATCGAGAATACCCGTAGTTATTTTTTCCGCATCGAGATTTGTTATGTTTGAACCATCACCCTTGAGTGTCGTAGCTTCTACCGTACCCGTCGTCGTGACGTTACCGGATAAAACGTTACCCCAAATATTTGCGGTAATGTACGGGTGGTTAGATATACCACTCGCCAACGTTGGTGTTATATCTGTATCAGCTGGGTTACTGTGCGTGTATGCGATCGTATATTCCTTCTTATCACCTCTAAAACCATGAACAACATTAGCAGTATTCATTGTCATGATCATACCCAAATCGATTGTATCCGTCGAGTTATTGTTACCGACTTCGATTATTGGGTCAGTAACTGTATAGTTTGTTGTTTCTAAATGATCTACCGCTCCTCGTGTTGTGAATCCACCTGTAATTAAAACATCGGCAGCAATTGTCATTAGGCTGTTAGAACCAGAAGTATCGAATTGAAGATCCGTGTCTGAACTTAATACCCCGGACCCATTCGTAAACGGAATCCTGTTATTATTTAATCCACTTGTAGTTATGGTACCCGTTAACGATGGATTAGCGAGTGTAGCGCCTGTTATTGTTGATGTCCATTCGGGTACAGTTCCATCAGATTTTACTTGTAAAACCTTATATTCTGAACTTGACCCTATAGCGAGTTTTGCTAACGAATTAGTTGTATCTGAATATAAAATATCACCTTGCGTGTATGCTATTTGACCCGTACCACCTTTAGTTTCGGGTACGGTAGGTAAAACAGATGTTGTGAGTGTCCCGGAAAGTGCTGCTACATTAGCTGCATTAATACCTTCAAGATCAGAACCAAGTCCTTCGAACATGGCCGCTTTTATTTTACCGAGGGTCGTGATTGTCGTACCAGTATCTGTTAAACTCATAGACCCATCTGAAACCGCGGTTGTATCCCCGAGAACGGCATCTAGGGTCGTGGCAACGGATGACCATTCGGGTATATCACTAGACCCGAGTTTAAGATACTTACCAAGATCTGCGTTTCCAGAAGCGGGATCGAGTTGTCCGAGTGAATCACCTGACGTTTTACCGTAAAGTATTGTACCTGACGCATAACTAGACTGACCCGTACCACCACTAGTCATTACTATAGGTGAAGTTGTAGTAACCGTACTCGCTGAAATTGTATTAGCCCCCGCAATTTTACCATAAAGTGCATCGGATGATTCTCTTATAAAAACATTACCTCCAACATCAACGTTACTGGATGTATAAATACTCGTAACTGGATTCGTAAACTGAACCGTATTGGATGTAACGTTACCTTGGTTTACTATATTTTCAACCGTAAGGTTTGAGAGGTAATACGAATCACCCCTATAGTTTTGCGCATTCACATTACCGACGGTATCTAACGCGTATATTGATTGTGTTGGTACATTTAATTGAACCTGACCTTCATTACCAATACTTATGGCATGCGCGGGTGCCGTGTTCGCTACACCTATTGATGACGAAGTGAGTGTACTTGTATGTATTGTACCAGAAACCTGGATTTTATTAGTTACACTTTCATCGATACTAACAGAAGACCCCGTTGTAAATTTATTAGCTCGAGCCGTACCTTCAACACGAAGTGTGTTGGTATCACCCGTTGGTCCACACATGAAAACCTTATCCTTTACCGATAAGGCATGTATTGGCGCACTATTTGCAACACCAATATTGGAGCTTGTTATGAAAGATGTTATAGCATTACTAAACTGAACTGTATTTGAAGTTACATTACCTCTATCTGTAGCTGCTTGTAAAGTGACACCACCTAGAAGAGATGTAGGAACACTTGAATCAACAATTTCCTTTGTGACCGACGAGTAACCTATAAGGTTAGAACCTGCTAATTCAGCAACGCGGAGTGGCGCCATATAAATAGAATTCGCATTCGTGACATTAATTGCTGTATCTGTCGCATTAAAAACAATTGTATTTTCAGCCTGATTCTCAGAAACGTGTTTACCAAACCGGATTTTGGTAGACCGTTCAATGGTAGGTATGTTTTTAACCATATTAATATAAGTATGTATTTTAATTTGCATAGATGAGACCGGCTAAACCATTTTCAATTCTGAGAATGTTATAGTTAACTGCGTATATAGGATCGGATATATTTCGGGCTTGGCTATGTATCTTTGCTGAATCTAAACGACTAAAATTAAGTGTTCCTGTAGGCTGGAGAGAACTTGTCGATAAACAAAAAGAATATAAAAAGAAATCGGGTGACGTTACGAATGGGGTGTGGTAATAGTTTTGTACCTCCATAAAATGTGGTTTTCCCCATTTAAAATTACCGATATCGAGACCATTAATTTCAATTTTAATCTTATTATCGGCGGATGTCAATGCACCATTAACTGATGTATCTGAACACGCGAGGTATTTGACTGGATGATTAAACGTAAGTTCTTGTGTAAGTTCTTGTGATGGTATACTTTTTTGAACTTGTGTGATAAGAATATCATGGTTTCGAGAAACAATATTACCACGTTCCTCGTTATCGAGGTAATAGTAATTTGAATAACACTCAAAGTTGTATGCTCCCGCTTGTGATCCCCAGTGAATACGTAATTCAACTTCATGGTATTGTAAAGCAACGATTGGTAATGCACACTGTGGACCTTCACAAAAGAAAAACCTTAACGGGTAAAAGTATGAACGTGCACTCACACCTGGGTGTGTCCCGTTAGAACTCTTTGAAACATTTGATGCAAATGTATCTATGGCTATTTTTTCTGTAAAGACTGCATCTTGCGTATCTACAACCTGTCCACCAATAAGTAATTCGACCTTATCTATGAGTTCGGTCCAATCTCCATAATCGAGTGCTTTTGTGTTATCGTCTATAGTAAAATATGTGTATCCTAATAAATCACCTGAACGTGGGAATTTTATGGATGACATTGAATTGTTTTTCACAGCTCCCTGTATCGTTTGCTTTTCGATGGATTGTGAAAAATTAGAATGTCTTTTAAAAGTTGAGTTAAAGAATGATATCTCTGGATTACCCATTATATGTTCATCTTGAGCACCAATGGCAATGAGTTGAACAATACCGGAAGACATTTATATTAATAAGAGGTTAAAATTATAGGTACGTAACGCCCTGAAATAATTAGTAAGGCATGTTCCTTTTTTTGCAAACGAATTTAAAAACGAAAATGGCATCGCCACACGCCAGTGTATCACCAGCTTGGTCGTCTAAGTTAAAAGTTACTCTATCGAGTTTTCTGATTGGGTTATAATATTGTTGAATAATTGGATACTCGTTTCTAAAGAACACGGCTGTTTGATTGGAGGCGGAACCATGTTTTTCATGTTGACACAAGATCGTTCCAAAAATACCGTTAAGGTGGTTATCGGCATCATCGAGATCTTTTTTCCCGCGTTGCGTGAAATGATTTTTAAGTTCCTCTATACCGATGTGTACACACCTCGTGGCATTATCGGTTATGTTAATACTCGCGGTGAGTAATTGTACCTGGACAATATTTTCGAGTGGTGTTGGTAAAAAAAGTGTAAAATCTGTATCACTCGTTGGATCCAGATTATCAAGTATAACAGTGTGATGTTCGTATTCGAAATCGGGTAAATTGGACTGACTGGTCACTAACGCCATTTATATATACTGGAGATTTTACTTCATCTTATAACTCGATTGTGCGACGACCAATTTTTGGCCACCACAAACACCGCCTCTACTGTCGGAGTAATATTCACCGAGACACTCTTGCTTGGACTCGAGATTGAAGAGAGATTCTTCATTGGTCGTTTCGATATCGACTGGGCTGTAGTAGCTGGTTCTCAAGAATTGAAGAACACATATTATGGCGAATACAATCGCGATAGATTTTAGGGTACTTTTGTTTGTAGCGTTAAGTTTCATTTGTATTGAACATACATTTTTTTTATAAAGTGCGTTAAAGAAATTAGAATAGTTTCAATATAAAGATTAATGGACGGTGAGATTATACTTAATCGTTCTAGTACAAATGTTATGAAATTGGATGATAATGAACAGGCACTAATGAACGAGATTGAGATTGATATACCAAGACCTCAGCCTGTAAAAAAAGGAATGCCCAGACCTATGAAGACACAATTTACACCACCACAAACACAAACTTTTCAGGAAGACATTGATTCTTTTGCTAACCCGAACAAACAAAATCACCAATCCGCTCCACCACAAGAGGAACCCCTTGATTACGGAGAATACGAGGATGATGAACCAGGTGATGGATATGATTACGGCGGTGGCGGTGGTATGGGAGGTATTTACACAGAAGAAGAAAAACCATCACCAGGGTACAAAACAATAGATGAAGAAAAAGCAGACCTTGTAAATAAGATCGGTCGTTTAGAAAAGAAAGGGTTTACCGTAAATAAACGTTTGAATGCATATTCACCTATAGACGAACTTAGAACAGAAGTGAAACGAATCACGTATAGCATAGACGTCGATAAATCCGTCAAATTCTCGAGACGAATGCTTATTGCATGTACTACAGGACTTGAGTTTATGAACAAAAAGTATAACCCGTTTGAAATACAACTCGATGGTTGGTCAGAAAACGTCATGGAAAATGTCGATGATTACGATGAAGTTTTTGAAGAGTTGTACGTTAAGTATAGATCTAAAATGGCAGTCGCTCCAGAAATCAAACTCATAATGATGCTCGGCGGTTCGGCTATGATGTTCCACTTAACAAATAGCATGTTTAAATCAGTCATGCCTAATATGAACGATGTTATAAAACAAAACCCCGAACTCGTACAAAATATGATGTCTGCGGTTCAGAACACGGTTCCTAAATCACAACAACAATCGGGTGATACGACAGATGCAAACGGGCGACGCGAAATGCAGGGCCCGGGCCTAGACATATCAAGTCTCATGGGTAATATCATGATGCCACCAACACCACCAATGAGTACGACCAGTATACCAGCAAATATTAACGCACCCGGTGACGATGATATGGACGATGATATTTCGGATATTGCAGATGCCGATATAGAAAATTCTAAGAATGAAAAGGACGATATGGATAATGAAGTTCGTGAAGTTAAAGTTACCCAGACCAAATCAAAAAGAGGCGGTGGAAAAAAGAAAAAGTCGGTCGAAATTAATTTATAAATGATAGTATAAATGATAGGGTATTGTCCTTTAGACGAAGATCCTATTGAAAGACCCCAACGTCAGGAGGTGGTCGCCAAACCCCAAGTGGTGAAACGTAAAAAACGTAACATTTTGGGTGAGGACGATACCGAATGTAATTACGTTGTAATGTTTTTTATTGCGGGTGTTATTGCCCTAGCGGTCATGGATTCGCTTCCATCTAAAAAGTGAGTGATAAACCATTTACCATCCTGTTTGTTCCAGCATGGTAAATAATTTAGATATTATACTTGTAAACATCGGTAATATTTTTTAAAAATACATATTCCGATATTATAAAAAATTTAGCTGTTTTTTTACCTTCTCGTTTTAATTTACATAATCTATGACTTCCGTCAATTGTTCTAAATGGTAAAACGTGCGGGTTTATAAAGGTTTCGACGGCTAAACACGGTAATTCGGTGTCTAAACTGTCATAATATTCATCGTGTTTAAGTTCGGGTTTATCTTTACATTTCCAAGAAACCATATCGAGATCTAATTCTATAATTTGGTTCCCGTAATAAATATCATCAAAGAGTTTTAAAGGTATTCTGTGATCCATATTTGTCATTATTCTCCAGTTTAAACCATCTTTACAAGTAGTTATATGACATCCTCCAAGCATGTTACTAAACCCATAATCCGATTTATTACGACCGTTTAAGTATAAAATCTTTTTATCGAATAAAAAGTGACTTTCATCTACGGTACGAAACCCCATACTTATTCTATTTGTCTGACTACCCACACAGTGCCAAAGGCAGTCTTCCCCACCTTTTGATTCGAATTGATTTATTTTCCACCCCTTTTTATCGTATTTTGTTATTAAGTTACCTGTTTTTGAATCGAAGTGCCTAAAAAAACTTTTATTATCTTCTTCGGTCCAAACTAAATACGTTCTTTTACCTACGTTATCACTATTAGTATGCCAACCACAGAACGCATTTTTGGGGTAATAGTAAAAACCCGAAGGTACCATTAGAACTCCAAATTTCCTATAAAGTGCCTGAATGATACCTGAGAAAATATGTAGATTTCTAGGGTACGAGTACCTGTTACAATTTCCTGGTATTTGGCGCGCAGTTGGGTTATCTCCATTACTTTTACAAATAATTTCACCTAATTCGGGTAAATCCAAGTTTGCGTTTAGTAAAGGATTAAATGTACTCGAATAATTTGGATGAATGAGATGTAAATGATTTATTATATCGTAAGCTTCCTTTTCTATATAATCTTCCATTAATTAAAAAAAAGATTTATTCTTTTAATTAACGTAAATTTATTTTTTTAATCAATTACGCATTTTCGAGTGCGGTAACGCGTGCTATTAGATCAGCGACTTGTGTTTCTAACGTCACAACTTTTGTTTTTTCAGCTTGTAATTGTCTATCTACTTCCTGTAAAGCGGCCGTCGCTATAGTAAATATATATTCTTTCTTTAGTATATTAAAATTATCAACTTCCTGTCCCATAACAAAAACCTGATTACCCGAAACGACATTTCCGGTATCATCTACCGAACCAATCATATTTGTTAAATCTTCCTTAACGCGAATTGATTTTGCATCTATAACCTCGTCTAATGTAAGTCTTTCTATTTTATCGTATACACTTCTAACATGTATTTTAGATGTTACGTTAGATGTTAATAGATCGGACGTGTTGAAGTTCGTAAACGTTATAACATTCGAATCAGATACGTTAGAGAGTTCGTATATATTTGGAATTACATTTTCAGAAATTTTAACTGCTTCGGGAAACACGTTAGAAACTTCCTGTGCAATAAATCCATAAACTGTAGTATCACCTTGTTCGTTAGTATCTATATATGTATACGTTTTTGGTTCTAAGAGACGTAATTTTTCTAAAGCGGATGCGTCGGTAACATCATTTATATTTGTTTTTATTCTCGAATCTGAAGCTTGCCAAGTACCACCATGTGCGACGAAATATCCACTCGTACCTATAGAATGTGATGCACGTATACTAAAACCACTCCAACTGCCCACCGAACTACTGAAATTTGAACCACCAGAATTAAAAAAACGTCGTACAGCGCTACTATACGAGTTAACTACACTCGCCCCATTTACATCTAGAAAAGCACCTGGTGTAGTTGTACCTATACCTACTAACCCACTTATACCATCTATCATCATTCTCGAGTTAGACGTACTCGCCCTATAATTGCTATCATTACTTTGCGTTGTTTCTACACAAAAGTGTAAATCCGCGCGACTCCAACCAACTGCGTCTGCTATTATAGCACACTTGGGTTGGGCAGTTGTACTATTAGAATGCGGCGTACCTAAAAATAAAGCTGCTCGATCACCTGTACTATCACTGTATGATTGTATGTATACATTAGATTCTCCAGACGATCCTTCTCTTTTTACGTGTAGATATGCCTCTGGCGATGATGTTCCAATACCAATATTATCATATATTCGAACATTTCTATTTGAACTACTCGTCCCCGCACCTACAATATCAAGCGCGTTGTTTCCACCACCACTAAACGTACTGTACCCAATTTTACCCGCGTTTCCTTCTTTTCCGGATACACCCGTCCCCCATTCGAACGTATTTGATCCCGATAACGATGATGATGATCCACCACCACCCCCAAACGATTGTGCGACTCCATTAATTCTTAAACTACTACCACTAGACATGTTAATATCACCGACAACATCGAGTTTATAACCTGGAGTCGCTGTTCCTATACCAATATTACCAGAACTGTTAGCTCTTAATCTTTCGGTTCCATTTGTCTTAATAATAAAAGTATCATCTGACGGAAACCCGAAGTATGTATTTGTATCACCATCATGTGTAATATAATCGGCAATATAACCATTAAAACTACCACCACCACCACCACTTACGGTTGTCCAAGAAACAGTGCCTCCCGAACCACCACTCGTAAGAACTTGACCGTTCGTACCCGAACTCCCGTTTGCTAGAATAGCCTTTTTAAAATCCGTCCCCGACGAACTAAATTCCATGTGCGTTTCTGTATCTAACGAATCCTTACTATTGGCTATTTTTAGTTTATCGTTATCAATGTTATCTATACCCATACACCAACCGGTAACATTCGTATTCCACGAGACAAACGGGTCACCCGAATTTGCGTTGGCGACTTCAATTGCCATTATGGCATGTTGGTTTGTACTTGAATAACCTTCCTGTTTAAGAAGTATACCGTTATTCGTTGGTGAGGTATTACTCGTAGACGCGAATACCTGTAAAGGCGCACCCGCGGATGAAGATGATCCGATACAGATAAGGTTAGAATCATTTTGTCGGAGAGTTCCCGTAAAGTTTATATCCCCCGTAACGTCTAACGGGTAATCTGGACTATGAGTACCACCTATACTTAATCTATTTTCAATAAATGCGTCCCCACCAACCGCCATTTTTTCTTGTGGTGATCCCCAATAATACATTTCGCTAGCATTAGGAAATTTGCCAACATAATTGACATGGTTAGCATGAAATGTTCTATCTATATGTGAATTGAAATGTGCCACCATTCCAATGTATACATTAGTCGCAGTATCACCTAAAGGTGAACCAATATAATGGTTTGCATTATAACTAGCTGTTGTAAGGCTATAACTACCAAACGGGGATATACTAACATTATTAATCCACAAATCGAATGAACTGTGGATACTCCCTACATTCGGTCTAAATGCATAGTATATATGGTACCATTTATCTTTTTTAAAAATATACCCATTTGATGGAAATACTGAACCCCCCTGTCCAGAGCTTTCACCTCCAAGTCTAAACCTTATATTAGGATTTGTACCCCCTTCTATCTGTAATCTCATCCCGGTATGGCTAGTCGTACTAGGATTACCGTAACTTATTAGTGTACATCCACCTGCACCCGAATCCGGGTACGAAGAGTGTTCGTTTTCAAGTTTAATCCAAAGTGAACCAGATAAACCATTACTACCTATACTTTTTACTGCGTTACTATCATTATTAAGTATATAATCATTTGCGCTCGTAAATTTAATTGCACCTTGAGTTTCGTAGTGTGTTACCATAGTACCACTTTTCACCCCCTTACTATTTATACGCCCGTGTGTATACATATTTGCGGCATTAAATTCACAGAACGTATTCGATATTAATTCGTCACCTTGTTTAACGCGACCAGACCTCGTATCGTATAAAATTTGCCATGGCCATTTACGACCTAAAATTCTTTGACCATTTAAGTATCCAGCATTAATACGACGTCTTCCAAAGATATCACCTTCTACGTCTAATGACGCTTTTACTTCAGCTTGTGTATCGGAAAACGTTTCGACGTTTGTAGTTGATCCAGAATATCTACTGATATCATACTCAGGATTTATTTTAAAATTTCCAGCTACATTCATTAATAGTGCACCATTGTGATCGTATTCACCGTCTGCCGAAGATGAGAAAAACGTATTATTTGTATCTTGATCAACACTAACATGATTGTCTATACGTAACTCGTTCGATTTTAAACGAATCATATCGGGTGCAGCTCCAGTCGTTTTTTTAGAAAGAAGGAGTTCTGAATACCCTTGATGATTAACTTGACCGACTGTACTGTCAAACTGATAAATTCTATTTTCAATCGTTGTATTCTCGTACGTGTTATCAAAGAAAGTACCACCAAACTTTATTTGTTTCTTAAACGTATTTTGTGTTGAACCGTCGTTCGGACCAACCAGAAACGTATCGGCTGCACAGTATCCACCAACGAGTGAATTACCATCAAACCCACCCGTCAATTTATAAAAATAAAAACTCGTTTTTGAAGTGCTCAAGATTGAGTTGCCATGGGCGTAAGCGGCTATAACATCACCTTTAGATATTGCAATTGAAGCGTAAATATTATGTCCACCACTACCCAAATTTGTTTGTACTTCTGGTGTTACTTCATAAAACCCGTTACCGTTCCAATCATAAACCATAAGACCGGCCTTATTAATTGTAGGGTCGGGTTCATCATCATATATATCGGGTTCCTCCATTAATAACGCTGCTACACGTTGACCAGTATAATCGATTGCAATCTTCATACCTAATCTATTACCGGTTCTATGACCTACAACACGCCCTTTACCTAATGCCCACTCTGTATCGGTCGTACTATAATTCCACGCATCTAAACGACCAAAATGCGGGGATGCTTGCATACCTGGGTAACTATACCTTGGAGAACCACCAATAAGACGGGTACCGTCGAGTGATATTTTACACGTTGTTCCTAAAGCTGTAAAATCAAACGATTTTTGGGGTTCGTGTGACGCAGGTACAGCATCCAAGGACATTTCGGTTTGTCCTAGGACAGGTTTTCCATGTATACTTGTATTTGATGACCAAGATTTATTTGCGTTAGTGGTTTTATAACATACGATACACCCTAACATTGCTATATCTTCGATATAATCACTACTACCTCCACTTCGTGTAACGTCAATGCCTTGGGCCGTAGTGTCGTTGTATCCATCCATATTTTGCGCTCTTAATCTCGCTACACCCGTACCAGGTACACCTATAGCAATGTATTCGGCGTATCCGGATATATCAACGTAGTATCCGAATTGGGGACTCGAGTCAGTTACTCTGTAGAATGCCTGACTTGAAGTTGTGGCAGACGGATAGCGTTGAACTTGTGGTTGATAAATACACACGTTATTGCCCGTGTTTCCGTCACAATCAGTATTCGCTTGATTCGCGGTTTTATCGAACGTCTTCGACCACGTCGACCCATTAAATTCGTATATGTATACTTTACCACGTTCTAGACCGGAAGTATCTGTACCGTAACCACCGGTACCCGGTGCACCTATAACTATATGGTTACCTAGATCCTTCGCAATAGAAACCGACCAACCAAACCGTCTACTCCCACTATCTGGACACGATATTGTATATACTGTCGGTGAAGTTACAACACCACTCGCGTTATGTGTCCATTTTTGCGAACCAGACCCACCTGGACTATGATAAACGTAAACTTTATTTTCGTCCGGTGAACCAATAACAAAACGATCGCCATCCCACGTACACGCAATTTGGTATCCAAAATTAGTTTGTGTCGTTTCTTGATAATATTTTTGATCCCATGATGACGTAGTTGTGTTCCAATAATATACATTAAAACTTCTGTACCCAGCGTACCCGTAATAATCGCTCGTGAAATAATAAGAATTATCGAACGATAAATCCGCTGACGTTGCTTGATACGATAATATTTGTGCGAGTGTCGGGTCCCCTGACGATAAAAGCGATGCCATTTAGTATTTGTAAATATTTAATAATTGTATAAATTTGTACAAATACGTATTTTTAAAAAAATTAAACTGATACTTGAGACGCTGGTCTTTCTGCAACGACCAATGTTTCTTTAACGTTATGTGAACGAACCCTTATGGTATCTGCGACTAATACTGAACCAGAAGGCAAGGTTAGTTTCTTAGCTATGTAAACATCGTCGTTGAAATACCCGTTACCTCTTACAATAAGAACATCACCCGTACTCGTTTCCTGTATACTCACGACCGTCCCGACCGATAACGTATGTGTAGGATTTCCATTCGATATCCCGTTACGTGCGTTTGTCGATGTATCTGACGTGATCAAATTACTCGTCGTTAGTGTTCCTGTAGATGGTTTATAGTGTAAAGTAGACTCATGTGATCTTATATCTTGAGGACCAGTACCATCTGCGAAAGTAATACCATGAACAGTTGAACTAGTATTATTAGCGATTGAAATCTGTGATACGGAAGGGGATGACCAAGTTAAATTACCATTATTATAACTACTAAGGAATTTTGTCGTAATACCTGATTCGGGTGCTATCGTGCTTATTGCCGATGTACCGTTACCTATTAATATACTATTTGTACCAATCGTTGCTAATCCCGTACCTCCGTGTCCGACGGTAACTGTACCGGTATTAGTAGCGTCATCTAAATCTAAGTGTGTTAATCCCGAACCGTTACCGGTATGTGATCCCGAAAAAGTTCCACCCGTGATCGTTCCGGATAAGACTGGAGCCGTGTGCATGACGACACTCCCAGTACCGGTTTTTGTCGGTAATCTACCACTGTCAAGTGTCCCAGAACTTATGCTACTCGCATTAAGAGTTGTTAATCCCGAACCGTTACCGGTATGTGATCCCGAAAAAGTT
>Ga0257106_1001058_pt1 | contig 14319 bp, 15 predicted proteins | sample LP_taG_3_FD_190177 | JGI IMG/M metagenome (GOLD analysis project Ga0257106, IMG submission 190177) | Marine microbial communities from Northeast Subartic Pacific Ocean, Canada - LP_J_2011_P26_10m | ecosystem: Environmental > Aquatic > Marine > Oceanic | place: Canada: Northeast Subartic Pacific...
AATCTAGGAATTACAATAACATATATTCAAATATTGTTATTAATGAGTTAACTAATCAAGTTTTAACTAATCCAGTTCGAAATTTTAATAACTTTTCTACTACCATTGGATTATCAAAAAAAATAAATAATTTTAATAGAGTTTTACTAAATTATTCTATTGGATCTAGGGCTCCTAATCCCTCTGAACTTTTTAGTGAAGGATTACATCATTCGTCTGCAAGAATTGAATTGGGTGACTTAAGTTTTAGTTCAGAAAAAAGCCACAAAATAGGATTGACTGTTTCTCACACAAAAAATAACTTTAATATCACTTTTAATCCCTACATAAACTCAATTAATGACTTTATTTATATTAATCCAACAAAAATTGAACAAACAGTAAGAGGAAGTTTCCAGGTATGGGAATACATGCAAACTAATGCTCGAATTTGGGGAATTGATACCGATATAAATTACGATTTTAATGAAAAATTAACATCAAAAAATCAAATATCTTTTTTGAAAGGAATTGATAAAACAAACAGTGAACCTCTTATTAATATGCCTCCACTAAATTTTCAAAATGAAATTTCATATAAAAATACAGACCTTAACAACTTAATTGTTTCTATTCAAAGTGATTATACATTTAAACAAAATGATTATCCTAACGATAATTTTGAGGTATTTGTTCCCACAACAGGAAAAATGGAATCAGTTGATATCAGTTCAACTCCTTCAGCTTATCATTTATTAAACTTCAGATCCAGTGTTGAATTTAAAAAAGAAAATAACATAAAAATTAAAGTAGGATTAAATATTAATAATTTATTAAACAAGTCATATAAAAATTATCTTAATCGCATGCGTAATTATTCACATGATTTAGGTAGAAATATTATTTTAAATCTTAATTTAATATACTAATTTTTCTCAGTTAGATATTCGAACTGAATTGCCATTCTTCTCTGACAAATACGAAAGCATAGGATATTTATTTTCTCCTCCACCTGAAAGAAACTGACCTGTGGCTAAACTATACTTAAAGTCTTCACATTTGCAAGTGGATTGAACTCCATTAATAGACATTATAGAGCACTCAGATGGGACATGATTTGGACAACTAGCTTCCCATGCCATTATCTGATCATTGATATTAAATAGTAAAAGGCCTTTTATTCCACCATTTTGCAAATAAATGGAACCCCCACTAAATCTTAAATTGTCATATTGAGGAAGCTTTAGATTTATAGTTTTATCAAATGAAACATTTTGTAAATACGGATTGTTATTTACTCTTTCTTTTGAACAAGAAATTGTAATAAGAAATATTAACATAAAACAATAGACTCTATTTAAACTCATAATTGATCAAAGTAAGTAAAAAAATTATACACTTAATAATTTTGTATATTTGAATCTCCCATTTGTTCAGGGATTTTTTGTTTTAAATATACAACGATGAGTGATGTTTCTTATTATACTAAAGAAGGTTTAAAAAAATTAAAAGATGAGCTAAATCATCTTAAAGATATAGAAAGACCGAAAGCTTCTAACGCAATTGGTGAGGCTAGAGACAAAGGAGATTTGAGTGAAAATGCTGAATATGATGCAGCAAAAGAAGCTCAGGGAATGTTAGAAATGAAAATTTCCAAGATGGAAGATATAATGGCAAATGCTAGATTGATTGATGAATCTCAACTTGATTTATCAAAAGTTTTAGTACTATCTAAAGTCAAAATAAAAAATTTAAATAATAAAATGGAAATGAATTACACTTTAGTAGCTGAAAGTGAAGCAGATTTAAAGGCTGGTAAAATTTCTGTTAATTCTCCCATAGGAAAAGGTTTATTAGGTAAAAAAGTAGGAGAAGTTGCTGAAGTAAGTGTCCCGAACGGAACACTAAAATTTGAAATCATGTCAATTAATAGATAAATAATTTGGCCTCAATTTTTACTAAAATTCTAAATAAAGAAATTCCTTGTTTTAAAATAGCAGAGACTGAAAATTGTTTTGCTTTTTTAGATATTAATCCAAATACTATCGGTCACACACTTTGTATCCCTAAAAAAGAGGAAGATTATATTTTTGACTTAGACACAAATTCTTACAATGATTTATTAAGCTTTTCTAAAACTATTGCATTAGCTATTAAAAAAGCGATTCCTTGTACTAGAATAGCTATGACGGTAATAGGTTTGGAAGTTCCCCACGCTCACATACATTTAATTCCAATTAATGAAATGAATGATGTTGGATTTAAACATAAAAAAAAATGTAGTAAAGAAGAATTTGAAAAAACAGCTTTAAAAATTAAAAGTTTTCTGTAATAAAGGAAGATTTATTTCAATAGAAGTCCCTTTATTAATTTCTGATTTTTTAATAAATATTTTTCCGTTGTGGTATTGCATAATAATTCTTTTAGAAAGAGAAAGACCTAAACCCCATCCTTTTTTCTTTGAGGTATAGCCAGAATTGAATATTTTTTTTTGATTTTTTAATTCCACTCCTCTTCCATCATCTTTTATTATAATTTGAATTTCATTATTAATTTTAATATTACTGCTTATTATAATATTGCCCTTTCCCCCCATAGAGTCTACAGCATTTTTAACTAAATTCTCAATAACCCATTCAAACAGAGTTTTATTTATTTTACAATAAATAATTTCTTTAGTTTTAAAAAATTTAAAGTTTACAAGAGAAGAATTTCTTTTTGTTAAATAATTTATTGAATTTACTAATACTTCATTTATATTTTCTTTTGTAAGTTCTGGAATTGATCCAATTTCAGAAAATCTTTTGGTTATAGTATTCAACCTTTCAATATCTTTTTCAATTTCAACAATTATGTTGTTATCTACTTTCTCATCCTTAAGTATAGTTGACCATCCCATAAGAGAGGACAAGGGAGTCCCAATTTGATGTGCTGTTTCCTTGGCAAATGAAGCCCAAATCTTATTGTTAAATGACGATATAGAAGATTTATAATAATTAAATACAATTAAAGAAAACAGTACTGCAACTATTAATAATGCAAAAGGATAAAATTTAATTTTATTAAAAGTAGAAGAATGTCCATAATATAATTTTTGATTTATACTATTGTTGAATTTTATTTCAATTGGATCGTTTTCTAAAGAAATTTTTTCTAGAATTTTTTTTAGTGCAATTGAATCTATTTCGACTGATTCTTCTGAATAAATATTTTTATGTGACAAAATTTTTCCTTTAGAATCTACTTGAATTATTGGATTTTCAAAACTCTTTGTTAAAACAAGAAAAGTTAATTCACCAATATCATCTTCTAAGTTTTTATTTTCAATAAAATTTTTCTGAGCCATTGCCCATAATTCTATTTTCTTTCTTTCCTCATTTTTAGTATATTCTATGATGTTAATTGTGTTGAAAAGAATAGTGAAAACACCAATTATTAGTCCAATAATGAGAATTAGTCTAATAAAATTTATATTTATGTTAGTTTTAATCAAAACATTGTTAATATAATCTAATATAAAAGTTTTTTTTCCTTTAGCTAAGCACTAAAAATTATTTAATTTTAAAACTTAATATAAAAAATATGGATATCTCAGGAAAATTGAAGTTAGTAAACGATACAAAGGAATATGGATCTAATGGTTTCAGAAAACGTGAAGTAGTGGTGACTACTGAAGAACAATACCCTCAAGATTTGATGGTAGAATTTATTCAAGATAAATGTGATCTTTTAAATTCATTTAAAGTTGGTCAATCAGTAAAAATAGATATTAATTTGAGAGGAAGAGAGTGGGAGAGTCCTCAGGGTGAAATAAAATATTTTAACTCTATTCAGGGTTGGAGAATTGAAAAGTTATTTTCTGATCAGGAAAATTCTAGTATTCCGCCAGTTCCACCAGCAGAAGCATTTCAGCCAGCTGATGAAATAAACCAAGACGAGCCGGACGACCTTCCTTTTTAATCAAAATGCACAAATTAAGCAGTGAACATATATTTCCCTCTCCATTATCTGCCAATAGAGAGGGTATTGTTGCTGTAGGAGGAGATTTAGACCCTAAAAGAATATTACTTGCATACAAAATGGGCATTTTTCCTTGGTTTGAAAATGATGATTATCTAGTTTGGTGGAGTCCTGACCCAAGAATGGTACTGTTCCCAGAAAAGTTGAAAATTTCTAAATCAACAAAAAAAATTTTAAAGAATAATACTTTTGAAATTACTTTTAATAAATCTTTTATGGAAGTAGTTATTGCTTGCGCAAAAGTAAAAAGATTTGGACAGAATGGAACATGGATAACAAAAGGGTTAATGGAAGCTTATGAAAAGTTACATTCTAAGGGACATGCATATTCTGTGGAAGTTTGGGATAATTTTGAATTAGTAGGAGGACTTTACGGAATAGATTTAGGAAATGTATTTTGTGGAGAAAGTATGTTTACTAAAACTAATAACGCAAGTAAATTAGCTTTTATTCATTTAGTCAAAGAATTGTCCAAGAATGGATATAAATTAATTGACTGTCAGGTACCTAGTGCTCATCTAAAAAGTCTTGGAGCGGAAGAAATCCCTCGTTCAGAGTTCATAAAATATTTATTATAGTTGTTTTTGAATTATTTTTTCAAAATCTTCTGTTGTCATAGCATTATCTAATATAAAATCTCCTATAGATGTTCTAATCAATTTATGTAAATAAGCTCCTACTTTAAGTTCTTCTCCAAAATCATTAGCTATGGACCTAATATAAGTTCCTTTACTACATTTAATTTTAAAATCAACAAAAGGAAGATTAACCTTAGTGATTTTAAATTCAGAGATATTTATTTCTCGTTTTTTTAATTCAACGGGCTCTCCTTTTCTAGCATAGTCATAAAGTTTTTTCCCATTAACTTTAATTGCAGAAAAAACAGGTGGGGTTTGTTGTAAAGTCCCTAAAAATTTTTTTGAAGCCAAATTCAGCTTTTTACGATTAATATTTTTAATTGAACATTTTGAGCTTATTGGAGTTTCTAAATCGAAGGATGGAGTTGTAGCTCCAATATAAAAAGTTCCTACATATTCTTTTTCAGCATTTTGAAATTCAATTATCTTTTTAGTTAATTTTCCGGTACATACTATCAATAATCCCTCAGCTAAAGGGTCCAAGGTGCCAGCATGACCTACTTTTATTTTTTTTATTTTAAAGGAAGATTTAATCAGCCATCTAATTTTGTTAACAACCTGAAAGGAGGTCCATCCAATTGGCTTATTTATTAAAAGAAATTTTCCGTTAATAAATGAATCTTTACTATAATTCATTATTTAAGAATAATAAATAATAACAGATCCTAAAATAAAACAATAAATAGAAAAGTAATATAATTTACTTTGTTTAACTAGTGCAATCATCCATTTACAGGCAAATAACCCTGTAATAAATGCAGATACAAAACCTAATAGTAAAGAAATTAAATCAAAACCTTCAAAGCTTATCCCTTGGTCTAATAATGATTTAGCCATGCTCCCAAGAATCAACGGAATTACCATTATAAAAGAAAATCTTGCTGCTTTTTCTCTATCTATACCCATAATAACAGCTGAAGCTATAGTTGCTCCGCTTCTAGATATTCCTGGAAAAATTGCTACAGCTTGAGCTAATCCAATTAAAAAACTATTTTTAAAACCTATTTTATTTTTTTTCATTTTCAAAAAATCAGAAAGAAATAATAGTAAAGCAGTTATATAAAGCATAGACCCTACTAAAACAAGATTTCCATCAAATAAAGTGTTTATAGCTTCTTCATAAAATAATCCAACAAAAACGGCAGGAATCATTGAAATTATAATAGAAATAGAAAAATCACGAGATTCGTTGTGTGTTTTTAAAAATAGCCCTTTAAATATTTCCAATAAATCATTCCTGAAAAAGAAGATTGTACTAAATGCTGTAGCAGTGTGTAAAACAATAGTGAAAAGCAAACTTTCTTTATTAGATAGAGTATTTCCTAATATTACCTTAGAAATTTCTAAATGACCACTTGAAGAAATTGGAAGAAATTCGGTTAAGCCTTGTATTACACCAAGAAGAATGGATTCTAAATAATCCATTTATTTTTTTCTAGGATTAAGTAAAATTGCATAGACTTGTATGCCAAATCCGATTAAAACTAGTGTAGGTGCTAACCTGATTCTTCTAAAATTATAAATTTCGGGATTAAAAATATTAGGATCATCGCTTCCTCCCCCAGACATTAGTGTAAAACCAACAACAATAAATATAATTCCTATCAACATTACTTGATAGTTTTTCTTTTCAAAAACAAAATCTTCTGATTTTTTTTTATTTTTTTTCATTTAATAAAGTTGTTCAATTTTTAATTTTAAAAATCTTTGAGTTGCAAAATAAGTACATATTGACGTAATAACTATACTAAAAATTAGAATAGACATAAATAACCCAAGTATTGTTTCAATTTCTGAGATTAGATTAAGTTTCATGAAATTATTCTCTATGTAATATATTGAAAGACTTAAAAGTGAAATTGCAATAAAAGAACTAATTATTCCAAGAAAAATGTGTGTGTTAATAAAGGGTTTACGAATAAAATTTTTTGTAGCTCCAACTAATTGCATTGTTTTAATTATCATTCTGTTGGAATATATTGATAATCTAATAGAACTATTAATAATTAAAACAGAAATAATTAAAAAGAATGAAGCAAAAACTAAAACCCAAAATTTAATTTTAATTAAATTTTCATTTATTAACGAAACTAAAGGAGCATCATATCTAACTTCATCAACAAAGGATATTTCACTAAATTCTTTTGATATATCGTCAAGAAGAATTGATTTGACAAAATCAGATTTCAAATAAATATCTATGGAATTTAAGATAGGATTTGTTCCTAAAAATTCTAAAAAATTTTCTTCAATTTCTTCAATTAATATTTCTGCACCTTTTTCTTTTGAAATGTATTTTATAGATTTTGTGTAATTTTTTAAATTTATTTTTTTTTGTAGCTGTACTGTTTCTATTTTTTTTGCTGAATCTTTTAAATATATAGTTATTGGAATTTTTTCTTTGAAGTCATTTGATATTTTTTTTGCATTGAATGCTAATAGAAAAAAAGCTCCCATAACATACAATACAATAGATATACTAACTGTAACGAAAAAATACGATGAAAGTAGTCTTCTGTTTTTATTTTTGGACAAAGAAATATAATTTGATTACGTAAAAATAAGAAACCCTTTTTAATTGTTACGATAGATCATTTAAACTTTTCCTATTCCCACAATAAATGTATTTTTGTTTCTTTATAATAACCTATGGCTTACGACTTTAAAAAAATTGAATCTAAATGGCAAAAATTTTGGTCTATAAATCAAATTTTTAAAGCTGAAAACAATAGTAAGTTACCTAAATATTATGTGATGGATATGTTTCCTTATCCATCTGGAGCTGGACTTCATGTTGGCCATCCTTTAGGATATATTGCAAGTGATATATATTCAAGGTTTAAAAGACATAAAGGTTTTAACGTCCTACATCCACAGGGTTATGATTCATTTGGATTGCCTGCTGAACAATATGCAATACAAACTGGAAGACATCCTGTTGAAACTACAAATGAAAACATTAAAAGATATAGAGAGCAATTAGATAGATTAGGATTTTCTTTTGATTGGTCTAGGGAAATTAGAACCTCAGATAAAGAGTACTACAAATGGACTCAGTGGATGTTTATTAAGCTTTATAATTCGTGGTATGATTTTAATAAAGATAAATCAAGACCGATTGATGAATTGATTAGTTTTTTTAAAAAAAACGGAAACTTAAATCTTTACGCCTGCGTTTCTGAATCTACAGAAAATTTTTCATCAATTGAGTGGAAAGATTTTTCTGATTCAAAAAAAGAGAAGATATTGCTATCATACAGGTTGGCTTTTTTATCTGAGATTGATGTTAATTGGTGCCCTAAATTAGGTACAGTTCTTGCTAATGATGAAATTATTGATGGTTTATCGGAGAGAGGAGGGTATGAGGTCATTAGAAAAAAAATGACTCAATGGAGTATAAGAATATCCTCATATTCTGAAAGGTTGTTAAAAGGATTAAATAATATTGATTGGCCAGAACCTTTAAAAGAAATGCAAAGAAATTGGATTGGAAAATCTGAAGGAGTATTGGTAAAGTTTGATATTGAAGATTTTGATAAACAAATTGAGGCTTTCACAACTAGAATTGATACAATTTATGGCGTAACATTTATAACTTTAGCACCCGAACATCCTTTTGTCGAGTACATTACTTTAAATGAAAATAAAAGTCAAGTTAAAAATTACATTTTAGAATCTTCTAAAAAAACAGAAAGAGATAGAATTTCAGATGTTAAAACTATAAGTGGAGTTTTTACTGGAGGTTATGCTATTCACCCTTTAACTAATAAAAAACTTCCTATTTGGATTTCTGATTATGTTTTAGCTAGTTATGGTACTGGAGCCGTGATGGCAGTTCCTTGTGGAGATCAAAGAGATTATAATTTTGCTAAATTTTTTAAACTACCAATTATTAATATTTTCAAAGATATTGACATCTCTAAAGAGGCTTTTCAATCTAAAGAAAATTTTAGACTGATAAATTCAGATTTTTTAAATAATCTTGATTTTAAAAAAGGATTTTCAAAAGCAATTAATGAATTAGAAAAAGTTAAAAAAGGTACTCACAAGGTAAATTACAAATTAAGAGATGCTGTGTTTAGTAGACAAAGATATTGGGGAGAACCATTTCCTGTATATTATAAAAACAGTCTACCAGTTATGATTGACGAAAAATTTTTACCAATAATTTTACCCGAAGTTGATAAATACTTACCAACTGAAGATGGAAAGCCCCCTTTAGGCAATTCCAAATGTTGGGCATGGGATAGTAAAAACCATTCTATTGTTGAAAATTCTCTTATTGATAACAAAAATATTTTTCCAATGGAGTTAAATACAATGCCAGGGTGGGCAGGAAGTTCTTGGTATTTTAACAGATACATGGATCCAAATAATAATGATTTTTTTGCTTCAAAGGAATCTTTAAGCTATTGGAGTGAAATTGATTTATATGTGGGCGGAAGTGAACATGCTACTGGACATTTATTGTATTCTAGATTTTGGCAATATTTTTTATATGACCATGATTTAGTTCCTGTACCTGATTATGCAAAAAAATTAATTAATCAAGGTATGATTTTAGGTAATAGTGCTTATATCTTTAGATTAAATGGAACAGATACTTACTTGTCAAATGGACTTTTTGAAGGAAAAAACGTTCAAGCAGTTCATGTAGATGTTAAATTTATTAATTCAAATAATGAATTAAATATTGATGAGTTAAGAAAGTGGCAACCACAATTTTCTAAATCGGAATTTATACTTGAAAATCAAAAGTTTTTTGTTAAAAGAGAGATCGAAAAAATGTCTAAATCCAAATATAATGTAGTAAATCCTGATGAAATTTGTGATAAATATGGAGCTGATACATTAAGACTATATGAAATGTTTCTTGGCCCTATAGATCAAGCTAAACCATGGAATACTGCTGGTATAACTGGAACATTTTCCTTTTTAAATAAATTTTGGAATTTATTTCATGAAAACGAAGTATTTACAGTTAGTGATAAAGTTCCATCTGAAAATGCTCTAAAAACTCTTCATAAAACAATCAAAAAAGTAACCTCAGATATTCAAAATTTTTCATTCAATACTTCTGTTAGTGCTTTTATGATTTGTGTTAACGAATTGAGTTCTATGAATTGTAATAATAGATTAATTTTAAAAGATCTTTGTATTTTATTATCTCCTTTTGCTCCACATATTTGTGAAGAGTTATGGTGTAAATTAGGTAATAAGGAATCTATTTCAAGTGTAAATTATCCTATTTTTAATCCAGAACTTATTACGGAGAAAAGTATAGAATACCCGGTTTCCTTTAATGGAAAATTGAGATTTAAAATAAATTTAGAAACCTCAATGGAATTAGAGGAAGTCAAGAAGATTGTTTTAAATCATGAAAAAACCTCCAAATATTTGGAGGGTAAGGATTTAAAAAAAGTAATTATAGTTCCCAAGAAAATAATTAATATTGTTTATTGAATGGTAGATGATATTGAATTAATAGGAATGTTGGCCGCTGTATTAACAACAATTGCTTTTATCCCTCAAGTTTATAAAGTTATTAAAACTAAATCATCAGACGGTTTATCATTGACCACTTATTTTATTTTTATTACAGGTGTTGGCTTTTGGCTCATCTATGGCTTGTTTAAATCAAGTATTTCTATGATTATTGGAAATGGGGTTACTTTTATATTAGCATCCATAATAATTACTTATATTTTAAAGAACAAAAAATCTAATTAATTGAAATTTGCCTGTCAATTTGTTGTTCTAAAGATATAAAGGTTTCAGTTCTTGAAACACCATTAATTGATTGAATTTGTTTGTTTAATAGAGTCATTAAGTGTTCGTTATTTTTACATAAAATTTTAATTAATACACTCCAATTTCCAGTTGTGTAATGGCACTCAAGGATTTCAGGAATTTTTTTCATTTCTTTAATTGCTTGTGAATTCCTTTCTGCTTTGTCAAAATAAATTCCTATAAAAGCTAGTGTAGTATAGCCAAGCGCTTTTGGATTAAGTTTTAAATGTTGCCCAGAAATTAATCCAGAATCATTTAATTTTCTAATTCTCTGGTGAATTGCTGCACCCGAAATTCCAATTTTCCTAGAAATTTCTAAAATTGGTGTTCTAGAATTACCAGTCAATTCAATTAAAATTTTTTTATCAGTTCCGTCTATTTTCAAAATTTATATTTTTTAAAACAATATCCTCCGCAACTCTTTTACTAGAGCCAGATGAACCTAATAACGAAATTAACTTATCATATTCATTAGATAATTCTTTTCTTTTTTCTAAATCTAAAACTTTTTTTAGTTCTTTTACTATATTATGTTTTGAACATTCAGATTGAATAAGTTCTTTAATGATTTCTTTTTGCATTATTAAATTTACAAGAGAGATGAATTTAATTTTAACAAAGATTTTTGCTAGGACATAACTTATAAAACTTGTTTTGTAGCATACTACTTGAGGGATTTTAAAAATTGCTGTTTCTAAAGTTGCCGTTCCACTTGTCACTAAGGCAGCTTTTGAATTTGTAAGTAATTCGTATGTTTTAGCTTTTATTACCTTAACACTTTTATTTCTAATTATTTTTTTATAAAAATCTAACTCAATGTTTGGAGCTCCAGCTATTATAAATTGGTAGTTAGGAAAATTATCTATAACCTTTAACATCACACCCAATATTTTTTTTATTTCTTGTTTTCTACTACCTGGTAAAATAGAAATGATGTCTAATTTATCATCTAATTTATTATCTAAAAAAAAGTTAATTTTTTGAGATTTTTTAAAATTATTAATACTGTCAAGAAGAGGATGCCCTAAAAAATTGACCTTGAACCCATGTTTCTTTTCAAAATATTCTTTTTCGAACGGAAGTATTACATATAAGTTGTCAATATTTGCTTTAATATTTTTAATTCTTTTTTCATCCCAAGCCCATATTTGGGGAGCTATATAATAATTGGTGTTAAAATTATTTGTCTTTGCCCATTTTGCAATTCTTAGATTGAAACCAGGGTAGTCTATAAAAATAATTTTATCAGGGTTGAATTGTTTTATATCATATTTACAGAAATCTATATTTTTTAAAATTGTTTTTAAATTAATAAAAACTTCGTAAAATCCCATGAATGATAATTCCTTAAAATGCTTTATAATAGTTGCTCCGGCACTTTTCATTTTATCCCCGCCCCAAGCTCTTATAATAGCATTTTGATCTAATTTAATAATCTCCTTTATTAAATTAGATCCATGTAAATCTCCGGAAGCTTCCCCAGCAATTACATAATACTTCATTGAATTATTTTAAAAAATTCCAATTTTTAATTTTTTTAATACTGCCATGATCTGTCATATCGAATTTTACCGGAACTATAGAAATAAATCCGTTTTTCAAAGCCCACTCATCAGAATCATTTCCATCATCTTCATTGATAAATTCACCAGTCAACCAATAATATTCTTTTCCTTGTGGATTTTTCCTTTTATCAAATTTTTCAATCCAATATGCTTTTGCTTGTCTGCAAATTTTTATTCCTTTTATTTGATTTTCTTTTAATTTAGGGAAATTAACATTAAGAGCGTTTCCTTTTGGAATTCCCTCCTTAAGCGCAGTAAGTGTAATTTTTTTAATACTATTTCTTAGACTTTCAAAATCAGCATCCCACCTATAATTTAGCAAAGAAAATCCAATGGCAGGAATTCCCTCAATACTAGCCTCTAATGCTGCACTCATTGTACCTGAATAGATTACATTAATAGATGAATTAGACCCATGATTTACGCCTGAAATACATATATCAGGCTTTCTATGTAAAATTTCATTAATTCCTAATTTAACACAATCTGCTGGAGTTCCAGAACAAGAATATTCTTCTTGAGGACCATCATCAATTTTGATTGGGTTACAATGTAATATGGAATTTATGGTGATAGCATGTCCCATAGCTGATTGAGGGCTGTCAGGAGCAACGACTACGACGTTCCCGATTTCATTCATAACAGAAATTAATGTTCTTATTCCAGGAGCTGTTATTCCGTCATCATTTGTAACTAGGATTAAAGGTTTATTAGACATTGATAAATTTTGAGTAAAAGTACAGAAATAAAATATTTTATATTATTAAAAAATAATTTGAATAAATAATTTTAATATCAATTGTTTTGCATGATTTTTGAGTTATTTAGTTAAATTTACTAACAAGTCTTTATTATAACTAAATGAAACGTAAACTAATTATTGCTTTTATTACAATTTCTTTTGTCTTTGCAAGTTGGAATTTAATTAATCCATCATTCGAAAATTCAAATAAAGATAAGCTGTTAATTGAGATTGTTAAGTATGTGTTAGAGAAGTATCATTATAATTCTATCGAAATTAACGATGAATTTTCTGAAAAAATGTTTGATGCTTATATCGAACTATTAGATTCTCAAAAAAAGTATTTTTTGGCTTCTGATTATAAAGAATTTAAAAAATATAGACTAAAGTTAGATAATCAATTAATTGACTATGATTTATCATTTTTTAATCTAACACATGAAAGATTAATGTTAAGAATTTCTGAAGTCGAAAATTTTTATCCTTCTTTATTAAATGATTCTTTTGATTTTTCTGTTAATGAAGAAATTAATTTAGATTTCGATAACCTTTCTTTTCCTAAAAATAACATAGAAAGAAAAGATAGGTGGAGAAAACAATTTAAGTATACAGCATTAGATATTTACGATATAAAGGTTTCTGACCAGAAATTAAATTTAGAGAATGTTGAAAATTATATTGAAAAATCAAAAAAAGAAATTTTAGAGGAATCTATTGATTTAGTAAATAAAAATATGAGTAATATGTTTGATCTCATGAACGACTTACAAAGAAAAGATTGGTTTTCTAGATATTTAAATTCATTTGTTGTTCAGTTAGATCCTCACACATATTACTTTAAGCCAGAAGACAAGACAAGATTTGATATGACAATTTCTGGAAAATTTAATGGAATAGGAGCAAGATTATCAAAACAAGAGGGCGGAATTAAAATAGTAGATATAATATTGGGAGGTCCACTTTGGAAAGATAAAAAAATAGAAATAGGCGATGAAATTATTAAAGTTGGTCAAAAAAATAAAAAGCCTGTTGATGTTATTGGAATGAGGTTAGAAGATGCGATAAAATTAATCAAAGGACCTAAAGATACAGAAGTTAGTTTGACTGTAAGAAAAAATATAAATGGAGAAATAAAAGTCATTCCAGTTATTAGAGATGAAATTAAGTTAGAAGAAACTTATGCTAAATCTACGTTAATTAAGAAAAATAATAAAATTTACGGATTAATTACCTTACCCAAATTTTATGTTGATTTTGAAAATTATCAAAAAAGAAATTGCGCTACTGACGTTAAAAATGAAATATTAAAATTAAAAAAAGAAGGTATTGAAGGTTTAGTTTTAGATTTAAGAAATAACGGAGGTGGTTCTTTACAAACGGTTGTTGATATGACTGGCCTATTTATAGAGCAGGGTCCTGTTGTTCAAGTAAAATCATTTGGAGATAGAAAACAGGTTGTTTATGACAAAGATCCTTCAATTTCTTGGGAAGGTCCAATGGTTGTTTTGGTAAATCAAATGTCCGCATCAGCATCGGAAATATTAGCTGCTGCTTTACAAGATTATAATAGAGCAGTGATCCACCG
>Ga0257106_1001059_pt1 | contig 14318 bp, 7 predicted proteins | sample LP_taG_3_FD_190177 | JGI IMG/M metagenome (GOLD analysis project Ga0257106, IMG submission 190177) | Marine microbial communities from Northeast Subartic Pacific Ocean, Canada - LP_J_2011_P26_10m | ecosystem: Environmental > Aquatic > Marine > Oceanic | place: Canada: Northeast Subartic Pacific...
AGAGAGAGAGAGAGAGAGAGACACACACACGCGTGATATTTTAAAACACACACACAAAAGCACACGTCTCAAAAAATTTCCTGCGCTTTCGCAGAAAAGAAAAAAGAAAAAGCTGCTCTGCCCATCGAAAACCCGCGTCGTCTGTCAGTTAAATTGGTGAAGATCTCTGCATCTCTCTCTCTGCGTTGTTTTTATCCCAAACGAAGATATCTCTCAATTTTTCCCCGCAAACTTTCCTCATCCAAATAAAGTGAGAGAAGAAGAACATCATCCGTAACAGAACACGTAGCACATCATGTTCGCCGCATCCGCGAAAGCGTCCACCGCTCTCGCCGTCGTCGTCGCACCGTCGTCGTCGTCCTCTCGCGCGTCGATGAAATCATCATCTTTCCCGAAAAAAAACAGATCCTCCTCCTCTTTGGTCGCACCGTCGGCGTTACCCATCGCGGACCTCGCGGACGGATCTGCGGTGACCATGGCGGTTGTCGGCGTCGCGGCTATTGGTGCTGCAGGTGCGGCGTTAGTGCTCACCGATCCGTCGAAACGACGCGCGTCGATGATGGAGACGACCGGTGGTGACGAAGCCGCTTCTGTGCGCGATTACTTCGATAAAGTTGGATTCGAGAGATGGCAGAAAATTTACGGCGAAACCGACGAGGTGAACAAAGTACAATTGGACATCCGTCAAGGGCATCAAAAGACGGTCGATAAGATTTTGGATTGGTTGCCGGAGAACATGGACGGGATGACGGTGTGTGATGCCGGCGCTGGGACTGGGTCTTTGGCGATTCCGTTGGCGCACAGAGGTGCCGGCGTGAGCGCTTCGGATATTTCGGCGAGTATGATTGGCGAGGCGGAGACGAGGTATAATCAAAGCATCGCCGCGGGAGGGAAGGCGCCAGCTGTCGCGCCGAAATTTGAAGCGTTGGGGTTGGAAGAGTGCACTGGAGAGTACGACGTGGTGAGTTGCATCGATGTTATGATTCACTATCCGGACGATCGCGTGGCCGCGATGGTGGGGCACTTGGCTTCCTTGAGTAAGAAGAAGTTGATTGTTTCGTTCGCGCCGAAAACGTTGGCGTATTCGATTTTGAAGAGAATTGGGGAATTGTTTCCGGGGCCGAGTAAAGCGACCAGAGCGTACTTGCACGACGAAGGTGAAGTCGAAGAGGCGTTGGAGAAGGCTGGGTTTCGCGTGACGAGAAGACAAATGACGGCGACGTCGTTTTACTTTTCTCGCATCTTGGAGTGCGAAAGAGTGTAAGAGAGCGTCACCTTCTTCATTTACGAACAGTAGGATCATTTTATATGTATACGGTACTTCATATTATTATTCTTCTTCTTAACAGAACACACCACTCGGATACGTATTATTATTTGTCGCGCGCGTGCGTGGCATCGATGTGTTATTACTTTCATTAATGTCCTTTTTTCCCTTTCTTGTGATTCCCGGCAGCCTTTTTGATCACGAAAATGCTCGGATGCAAGCCCAAGCAACCGGTAACTTGAGCGACCAAGTGAAAGAATCGGTAGAAAAAGGTCGCCAACGCTACGGCAATCACTGTACCCATCCCGACGTCGTCCGTCTTCTCGATTACTTGCGACGCGACGTACGCGACTATCGCGTGCGTCCAGTTAAACACGCGAAAGTTGGGATCGCTCACTCTTATTTGCATCACGCGAACCATGACTTCGGTAAACATGACGCACGCGCAGATGTGCGCCGCTATAAAGTTTTTCGAATGATAAACGGCGTTGAAGAAACACAACTCGATGACAACAACAGTCAAATACACCGCGGCTAATGAACGGTCTTGCGGCCAGTGCGGTGGTAAACCGCCGTTCTTCTTCATCTGCGCTCTCGTCGATGTCCTGCGTTTACCTTCTCCCGTCGCAACGCTTCCACTCTTCACCTGTCTTCTCTTCCTGACAGTCTTCACTACGGTTATAAACCTCGTCGTATACGAAACAATACTCGCAACACCCATGAAGAACAACCCAACCGGAATCGTCCCGCTAGGACTCACGAACGTCGGCACCGGAACATTAATTTCCTTCCATCCGCTCGGTCCGACATACGCCGTGAGCAAAAACACAATCTGACAGATAATCTGAATCTCTTGCGCGTCAAAATCGTTAATCGGCAACAACCCTTGATACGTGCTCGTGACCGTATCCAACCCAAAATTCCATCTGCCACAACTCGTAATCGTGCACACCAACAACCGATTCGTCTTGGCGTTGAACGAAAACGCGTCGCACAAAATAGTCGCATACGCGCACGCGCTAAACGCGTCGCACCCGTGGTCGACAACCTCCCCTAACGGCGACCCAGTCCCGGTCCTCCTCGCTTGTTTCCCGTCCATCCCGTCCATGGTTTGATAAATCCAAAAACCCACCGCGCACACTGCGTACACCCAATTCGGCGAAGACCCGTCCAACTCCGGCGAAAAGTACAAAACTAAAGACACGTTCAGAATCACGAAACACAAGCCGAGCGTTGTGATTAAATTCGGCGCCAGCCATTTCGGACAAAACGTGTGCACCATGAACGTCCAGTACCTCTCCAAAAACGCTCGCTCCAAAATCGTGCTCTTCGGAGACGTGTGTAAATACGAGTGCACTTGCTCGCACTTTGAAGCGTCCGCGTGCACGTGGTGCTTCTTCTTCCTCCCTCCTAAAACATCGTTAAAGTCTTTTTGGCAGCACTGGCTCTCTTTCCAACGCGTCGTTCGTAAACTCGTCGCGTGTAATACCGTCATTTTTGCTTTATCAACACCAACAAAAACAACAACAACAACAACAACAACAACAACAACGGGCAGAGAGAGAGAAGAGAGAAGCAGAAGCAGAAGAAAAGAAGCAACAACAACAAACAACAACTCTTCTTTGAAGCAATTTCCCTTCTTTTTTGTTCTTTGTTTCTTTGTTTGTTCTTTCCCAGGGAGAAAGATATTCGACCAATTAAATTTCCCTCTTTGGTTTGTGTGCACGCAAAGAGAACAAAATTTCAAAAAATTTGAAATCTTGTTCTTTCGGCTTCGAATTTGAAGAGAAAGACTTCAGAAAAAGAACGAAGGATTTTGCATCACTTGCGCGCGCGCGCGGTGTTTTGCAGTCGAGAAAAGAGTCAGTGGTAGTAATAAGAGTAGCAGTTTGGCAGCTTTCGCGTGGTGGGCTTTTTTTGTTTCTTTGAAGAAGAAGAAAAGACAAAGAAAGAGAGAGCAAAATCACATCATCATGGGCGAAAAAGGAAAAAAGCGAACGCAAGATGAGATGGAGGGAGGAGAGGAAGACGCGGTTGAAATCATGCCCGGGACGATCAAATCCGTCCGTCTTCAGAACTTCATGTGCCACGAACATTTGCTCGTGGACTTAGGTCCAAGGATTAACTTTATCACCGGAGAGAACGGGTCCGGGAAGTCGGCGGTTTTAACCGCGTTGACGTTAGCGTTGGGGACCTCGGCGAGGAAGACGAACAGGACGAGTAAAGACGGCGTGAAAGGTTTGATTCGAACCGGGCAGCACAGCGCGAAGATCATCGTCGAGTTGCGGAACGAAGGGTCGGACGCGTTCGAGCCGGAGAAATTCGGGGACGTGATTATTATTGAGAAGAATATAGTCAATACGGGCGGGTCGACGATGAAGATGAAAACGAGACACGGCCCGGGCGCCGGCGAGAAGAAGGAAGTGACCGTGTATACAAAGTCGGAGGATTTGGCGAGGATGTGCGATCATTTGAACTTGAATTGCGAGAATCCTATTTGCGTGATGACGCAAGATGGGAGTCGAGAGTTTTTGAGCTCCGGGAAGGATCGAGATAAATACAACTTTTACATGAAAGCGACACTTTTGGAATCGGTGTTGAGCGAGTTGCAAACGTCGAAAGATAGGTTGGATCTGATGGGCGAGAATTTAAAAATAAAAGAACAAACTATTCCAGAAATGGAATCGTTGGTGGCAGATTTGGAAACGAAGATGCAGATGTTCACGTTGAGGAGAAAGTTGTCGACGGAGTTGCATTTGGCTCGTATTTTGTTTCCGTGGGCCGGAGTCGCCGCAATGAAGCTTGAAATGGACAAGTTGACGGAAGAGATCGAGGAGGCCAACGCACAATTGCAACAGTTTGACGCCCAGTTGAAAGCTCGCGGTGCGAAGAAGGAAAAATACGAGAACAAGAGAAAGGAATTGGGAGAAGAAGTAGAGAAAATAAAAAGTCAAGAGATTGGCCAAGCTTTGCTGAGGAAGCAGGAGTACACAGACTCGATGAAAACGGCTGAACGTATGATGATCAGCGCAAAGCGAGCGATGGACGGGGCAGAAGCGAACGTTAAGGACAAGGTGAAAGAACGCGATAACCAGAAACGGTTGTTGGAAACCGAGAAGGAAAAAGCCGTGTCGGCGACACAAAATGCGAGTGGTCATAACGACGCGGCGTTGCTCGCGGCGAAAGCGAAATACGAAAAAGCGCGCGGGGAGAAGGAAGCATTTGAAATGGCGGTGAAAGAAGTAAACGAGCGCGTCACAAAGGCTGGTTTTGAGGTTAGAAATATCTCTAATAGAATTCGCGGCAAAGAGCAAAGCGTGAACCAGCAGCAACAGACGATTAAAAGGATGGAAAACGCGAGCAAGGACGCCAACGCTCAATTCGGCGAGTGGGTGCCAAAACTTTTAGACGTCATTAAGAAGAACGAGAATAAGTTTTCGAGACCGCCGATTGGACCGGTTGGTGCGAACGTGCTGCTCAAGCAAGATAAATGGGGCCTTTGCGTTGAAGAGTGTTGCGGACGTGAGTTTGAGAAATTTCTCGTCCATTCGCCTAAAGACGTTAGCGTTCTTCAAAAAATCGCCAAGGATGCAAATTGTAAGGTTCCGGTGATTGCTTGCATGAACTTTGATGCGCCAAGATACAATACGAAGGAAAACTCACCGGATGGTTCGCTTTTAACTGTTTTGGACGTTTTAGATTTCAAGAACAACGCGGTGTTCAATTATTTGGTTGATAAAGCGCAGGTTGAAAGAGTTATGTTGACTACGAGCGATAAGGAAGCGGCGTCGATCGTGCACCACAGATTCGGCCAACCGAAGCACCCGAAGAGTAAAAACGTGGCGTATGCGTTGACCGTGGACATGCGCAGCTACAGGCAAATTGGAGGTACGCAGCAAGTCCAACCCTTCAGACGACAAGTGCTCAATTCTCCGGTTCGTCTGATCAAGGATAAGAAAGCCGAAATCGGGAAAGCTAAGTTAAAGCTTGTTGAGATTCAAACCGAAATGAAAGACGCGCAGAAAGCGATGGAAAGGGAGAGAAAAGCACTGAGCGATGCGAAAGCTGAGCAGACCAAAATTGAAAGTGGACGCCTCAAAATCGTGCGGAACGTGCGGACGGCGTTGGACGAGTACCAAAATAAGAAACAGGAAGTGCAGGAAGCTGTGCAAGATGTGGCGGAAGTGGATTTGGAAGAACTCGAGCGCGAGTTGGCAGAAAAAGAAGAAGCTTTGGTAAATAGCGAAGACGAGAAACGCGTGTTAATGGAAGATCACGTGCAGAAAAAAGAAGATTACGTTGCCAAGAAAGCTGCACTCGACTCGTTCATCGATAACCAGGTGGGCTTATCAGCCCAACTCGACAAGTACGATACAGATCTCAGTGCTTGCGTTCGAAAAATCGAAACGGAGGAGGAGACGCTTAAAAAACTCTCTTACGGAAAAGAAGAGAAGATGAAAGAACGTGACGTAAAAGTCAAAATGCTCGACGAAAAAAAGCTGGAATTCGTGGAGAGTGAAAAGAATGTCATTGAATGTACGAAAAGCGACAAAACTGGAGAGAGCATCAAATCGCTCGAAGAAGCCGAGGCCCACAAAGCCGACTTTGACGTTTACAAGGGCATAGATGCCGCCCAGAAACACATCCAGTCTATTAAAAATAAAATTGCGAGAGAAGAGGCCATGCACGAACAACCGTTCGAAGAGGTGCGCGATCTTCTCGACGAGGCGAAGAGTAAACTCAACAAGACAAAGAGGTCACTCAAAAACACGAAGGAGCCAAAGAACCTCTTGTCGAAGCTGGTGAAGAAACGGAAGTTGGCGTTTGAAGAGGTAGCCACGAACGTAAAAAGAGAAGTCTCTGGTAACTTTGGTTTTCACTTAAGTAAAAAACCCGGGTGCGGGGGAGGATTGGACGTTGACTATACGAATCGCACGTTGACGATGAATGTGCAGATGAAGAACAAAACTGTCACGAACATCAACGGACTATCTGGAGGCGAAAGATCATTCACCACGCTCGCTCTCACGTTAGCGATGGGAGAACTCAGCGAATCGCCTTTCCGCGCCATGGACGAATTCGACGTTTTCATGGACGAAGTTGCGCGTAAAGTTTCCATGAACTCACTGCTGGAATTCGCGAGAGGAGACGAGGAACTAAGCAGACAGTTCATTCTCATCACACCGCAAAATATTTCCGGCATCGACGCGAAAGCGAAGGACATTCACGTCTTCCAAATGCGAGCGCCTAGAACGTAAAAAATATAAAAGAGAGAAAGAGAGAGAGAGAGAGAGAGATCTCAGAGCAGGCGTACGTACTACTACTCGCCATTTCCTGTATTAAGAAGAACGCATTCGAATTATAAGACTACTAAGTACATACACGATATTACATTATACATATAAAAAATAGACCTACACATCTCCTTCCCAATAAAGCGAGACAGAAACTTTTCTTCTAAAATCACCTAAACCTCTAATCTAACTTTGCCTCGCCTCCCCCGTCCCCGTCCCGGTCGTCGTCGTCGTCCAAGACAATCCCAAACCCATCGTCGTCCTCCTCGCTGTTATACTGCCTGTGCGTGACCCTCATTTCCCCGCCCGGTCGTCGCAACAGTTTCAAATAACTCTTCAACTCTCGAAACGATTTGAACGCTTTATACGCCATGAAAACGAGCGCGAGAAAGACTAAAAACTGTTCGAAGTTCAAGGAGATGTAATCGCCCTCGGTCGGGTGCGTCGGGGTGATGACTCTCTGGTGAAGACGGAAGGAGTGTTTTTGCTCGTTGAGGCCACCGTCACGTTTCGTGTTGTCCGACGATGACGACGGCGACATAGAGAAAGTGCGAATAAAAAGTAGGGGAAATTCGTTTGTGCATGTCTCCTCACAGAATAGTTGTATTAGTTTTAGCGCGGATTAATATTTCACGCCGTAGTTATAGTAACAGTATTTCCGCGAGCATTTCGCCTCGCGTTTGTTTCTCGATGCGTCACACTCTCTCGTTCGTTTTTCGGACTCCTCAGACGCTCAGTGCATTTGTTGCACGTCGACCATTTTATCCAAATACTCCGCGATGTTCTCGTGCGTCAATTTGACGAGTTGGCGACGTTTCAGATTTTGTTTGGTGAACGGGCACGTGTCCGGCGCTTCTGGGTTGCGTAGGATTTTGCACCAGGTTTCGTAACCAGCGACGTGACCGTACGGCGAGATTGCCGCCGGTTCCTCGATTTGCATGCGCGTGATTGGGTCCAAGAATCCAGCCGGCAAGACCGGCGGGCCTTCGTCGTCGCCGTCTTCGTCGTCCTCGTTGTCTTCGTCCTCGTTGTCTTCGCCCTCGCCGCCGTCGGAGTATTTTCGCTTCTCTTTGCCAGAGTTTCGACTGGATCGGCGAATTTCACCGGTTTTGACGCTGCATCGGAAAGTCTTATCACCTTTCGTGTCGTCGTCGCCTTCGTCTTTCTTCTTTTTCTTCGGTTCTTTCTTCGTTTTTTTCATTTTCGGTGCTTTGATTTTCGGAGGAGGACGCATTTTCGGTTTCTTCGGTTTCGGCGGCGGCTTGACTTTTGCCGGTTTCGTACCAATCGTAGTTCGGTCGAATCCTTTGTTTTTGAAGTTGAAGCGCAACTCACCCTTATCATCCAACATGTAGTTTTCGTCTTGGACGACGCCGTTTTTCACCAACGAGCGGTAATAGTTGGAGCACTGGTAGCCCACTCGCCCCGGGATGGAGATGGAGAACGTGCCCCACTCGTAGTTGGCTTTGCCGTCCGGAAGCTTCGCCAACGTGTCCATGAATTGCTCGTGCTCTTTCGGCGTCCAGCCGCCGTTCGCCTGGCGTTCGCCCGGGGCGTTGAAACGGTAGTAGTACGCGTTCGGTTTCTTAATGCGATTCTTCCATCCTTTGATTCTGGCTTCGGACCATCCGGCAAAGAGCTCGGACTCGTCGATTTCGAGCGGCGCTTCGATGTCGTCGTCCGAGTCATCGTCCGAGTTGGCATCGGCATCGACTGCTGCTGTTGCCTGTGGCGGTGGAACAGTATCGTCACCTGACACTGTGGCGTCCACAGCTTCACTAGACAAAGCTTTTGTAGCATCGGTGGTCTCTTCGACTGGTTTCGTTTCTTCGCCAGCAGCCGCCGGCTCAAGAAACGTTTCTTCCATCCCGACGTCCTCCTTCTTCTGCTCCGCTTTAACTGATTCTTCCTTAGTCTTCGCCGCTTCCTCTTCCACCAATTTCGCCAATCGCTTCGCCTCTTTCGCCTTCCTCTTCTCTTCTCTCGCTTTCATTTGCGCTTCCATGACCGCGTTCGCTCTCGCCACGGCGTCGTCCAACTTTAACCGCGCCGTCGTGTGCGCGCCCTTCTCCAAGTTCTCTCCGTTCGGCGCTTTCCTCTCGTGTCGGACAAACTTCACTCCGTCCAACGCCTCGTCTTTCCCGATGACCATTTCTTTCCCGTCCTCGCCCAACATTGGCCCTAAATCCACTCTCTCCTCTTTCTTCGGCGGCAGTTCCACGTACTCTTCGAAAAACTGTTCGTTATCGTACTCCTCCCACGCCTCCAAATCTGAGTCCACGATTTCGTTCCCGTCCTCGTCGAACAACTTCTTATTCGACAACCGTTTAATCTTCCTCGCGATGCGTTGTTCCGAAATCGTCCGCATCTTCTTATTCTTCTGTAACGTCTGCTTCGCGTATTCTTCCTCCTTCACCATTTCCCGTATTTGCGTCAAAAACTGCCCGGTTTCCGTATCCAAAATACGCAGTAAATACATCTCCGAACTTTCTCCCGCGTCTTGATACAAATCGTCCACGCGTCTCAACCTGTCCTCCGCGTTCAATTCGTTCATCTCGCACACTTTTAAAATCATAAAAGCTTCTTTCTCGTTCAAATGTAAGTGTCCGTGTTGCATCACCAGTTCCTCGATTTTGTTCTCCGTGCTCTTCTCTTCGAATTTTTTAAACCGGTTTTGCAACGCAGAGATGCGTTCGGCGATGACTCTTTTTTGTTCCTCGGTGAGTTCGTCGTCCGAATCGTCCATGAAATTATTCGTGTTCGTAGTATTCACCTCTTCAACGTGCTCTTTTTCTTTATCTTCTCCCGTCGATGGAACCACCACTTCCTCCTCGACATTCATCGGAGCAGCCGCAGGAGGAGGACAAATGTTTTCAAAATTCAAATCTTTGTTTTCCAATTCTCCAACATTATTATTAGTAGCAGAAAGAGGAGTCTCGTTCGATGGAACCCCTCCCTGCTTCATCAATGTTGGGCTGTTGGTGGTATTATTCGTGTTGTCTTGCAGAAGGTTGTTCGGCACGTTCATCTGCTTCTTCAAAGCGGACAAAGAGGGCGATGATATTGGCGTCATGATGTTGAAAATGTGACGAGCATTTCTGCTTTCGGTTTTGCTCAATAGCATTTTAGGGTTTCCAACCCTATCTAAGGCTATCTTGTGTTTGCGAGTGAAATTTGAAAATGTGTTCGTCTCTCTTCTGTTGTAAGACACGCGCGCGCGCTTTACCGTTGTGTTGTTGTTGAAGAAGAAGAAAGGTTTTTTGTGCGCAGCATTATCATTTAATCATCATGAGCGGCAACAACAAGAATAACGAAAGGAGCAGTGAAAGTTCTAATGTGATAAAAGATTTCGCCGACGCGTCGTTTCTTTTCGCCTTCAACGATGACGACGAAAACGAGGAGACGAATTACGAAGAAATCCGCTCGCTTTCCAAACGCATGAAAGACTTAGGATGTAAAAAAGTCACCGAATCGTTCTCTTTAAAAACGAACGACGCGACGCACATCGTGTGCCGTTCCGACGCGGAATACAACTCGCTGTGGGAAGAGTCGCAGAACGACGCGGATTCGTTTTTTGAATTATTCCATGACGAGGACGACAAAAAACAACCACCTGTCAAGTGCACGTTTGAATTCGCCAGGCGAAGCGTCGAGGAAAAAAAGGTCTTGGACGTGCATTCGAACATCTTGTTCCGACCACCGAAGACGTCGGAAAAGATACTGAAAGGTTTGAAGATTTGTCAAACCTCGTACACTGGGCCAAGAAGGAACGACGTGAAGTCGCTCATCGAGCGGTTAGGCGCGGAGTACTCGAAGCCGTTCGATAAGACGTGCACGCACTTGTGTTGTTATCAGTTTGAAGGGAAGAAGTACGAGAAGGCGGTGTCGGATGGGACGGCGATTGTCAGTCACGCGTGGTTGGAGGCGTGTTACGTGAGTGGGGAGAAAGTGGACGCTTCAAGGTACATGAGGAGCGGGGAGGAGGAGGATAGGTTGGCGCAGGAGAAGGACGTGGTGCCGGACTCGGAAGCCGAAGAAGAACAAGAAGAAGAAGAAGAAGAGATTGAAGATGCGATTGAAGATGTGGTGGCCGTGGTGAACGTAAAGAAGAACGCGCAGAAGATGAAAGAGTATAATCTTTACAACAACGCGAGCGGTAAAAAGGATGACGAGAGTTCAAAGAGCGTTCGGTTTGAGGCGCTCAAGAAGTTGAACGGTAACAACACAGAAACGCAAGAAGAACCGAGCGTATACGAGATGCGGGTGAACAAAGTCTCGGAAACGCCGACGGAACCGAGCGTGGGGAGAACGACCACGCAAAAGGAGAAGGAGGATGAAGAGACGGAAATCCCCGCGACGGAGGCACAAGCGAGACCATCAGCGCTTGCTCACGAAGGAGAAGAAGAAAAAGAAGAGGCGCCTTCATCGGCGAATTCAAAAAAATATCCGTCACCGGATTACAACAATCTCCCACCGGAGCAAGTCGAACGATGCGTCCGTAACATCATCGATCCAACGCACTCGAAATCTTCAAATGAGTTCCAAGGTTTGCTCGCGGATGCGGACGATGTCGAAGCGGCGTTGAATAACGGCGGAACGTTCGCAATGGCAAACTCGTTTCCGCGTTTTGGCGACGGCGACGGTCCCTTGTGTAAAGAGACGGACGACGATGCTTTCTTCGAGCTCTTAATGGCTGGAAAAATTCCAACGTTAGCAGACGAATATAATAACCGTGCGAAAATAGACCGCGTGTCTAAAGGCGAACGAGTGTTTGAAGTTTTGCGCGATGTGGAAGAGATTGAACACGACTTCGGTCTCCCAGAGTTAGGCGTCGAGTTGATCGATGTTTCGAAAGGTCAGCATAAAGTGCACCAAAGCCGGCGAGAAGCGAACAGTGATACGTTTAAAGCGGTGTGTTTTAATGTAGAAACTACAAATGTTGGTGACGATAAGTTTGACGAAATTCGAGCGAACGCGTTGACGTGCTTAAACGAAGCAGAAAGATATGCTGAACGCGGACCGCTCGGTCGCGCGGTGACGTCGCGCCTGGCCCTTGAACGCGCGCAGAATGGGACATTGCGTGATTCGAACACTAGCGACGATCCAGATGCACTTTTAGCGACGTTTGTGAACGTTTATTTGCGCTATGGGTACAACTATACCCCGAGAGCCGTTCGAGAGATGTTCATGACGAACAACGGCACGAAGATCATCCAGGACTACAACTTTGTCGTAACGCTTCCAGAGCGAAAGCCGGGAAATTTACCCAACGTAGTTTTAGAATCGGTGGATAGAACCATCGGTCAAGTTGTTGCTGGATTTTTCGAATTGTTAGCGGGTCCGACGCAACCAGACCCGACGCAGCGCGTGCCGACGCAACCATCGGCGAGGAAAGAGAATAACTCGCAGCAGCTGCAACAGTCTCCACACGAAGGATTAGACCTCACTCAACTCGCGACACAACTTGCGACGCAGCCACCTGCGGCGACGCAAACCTGGGAACCCACGAGTGAAGATGAAGAGAACGTAGACGAAGAGGTACAAGAGGGAGAAGAAGATGTCGAGGAGGAAGCTATGCCGGCACGTGGGGAGGAGGAGGAGGACAACGACGACGACGACGACGACAACAAGGAAGAAGATGGGGATGAAGAACTGGAAGAAATAGAACCTGACCAACATGAGGGAGCGAAAAAGAGGAAGCATTACATAAGCGGTTCTATGGAGAAGTCAACCTCAAAGTCGAACAATAGCGGGTATAAGACGGCTCTGGACACGCAAGCGACAACAACCGTAGACGTCGCCGAAGCTGAAGAGGAAGAGGAAGCACCTCCGATTTTGGAGCCGGTTCCGGCAAAGCGAATGACGAGAAAGCGAAGAGGTCAGTCGACTCGGATTAGTGCACCTACGGCCGAGCAGCAACGCAAATCGCTCGAAATGTCCGCGAAAGAAGTCGTCGATAAATCTTCGGCCAAACGGAAGGAGAAGACGACGACGAAGACAGTTGCTTCGACGAAATCTACGTCACTATCACCGCCGTCAGCGCCAAAAAGGAAGCGGAAAGCGGACCAGACGGAGAAGGCGGTGATGCACACACCCATCAAGCGGAGCAACAGCGCGCGTGTTACTAAAGGGACAACGAAAAGGCAGTCAAATGTCGTCCGCGTGGCGCTCTCTGGTTTCAACACCGAAGAGCTCAAGAAGCGCGTATCTGTTTTGAAGAAACTCAACATTCCGTATTCTTCCTCCGGCCGCGATTGGGATGAATCTATCACGCACGTCGTTTTTGGCGTTCGTGGTACGCGTAGTTTAAAGTTTCTCGCCGCGTTGGCGAGCGGTGCGCACGTCTTGAACGAAACGTACCTGGACGAGTGCGAGGCGCAAAACAGCTCGAAAGACTCGATGCCGATAATCGATGACAAGCACTTTTTCAAAGGCGGAAAAGGCTTGGAGAACAAGTTGATTTATGCGTCGGCATCAAAGTTTTGGTACGGTTGGCACGCATCGGCATCGAAATCGACCACAAACCGCGGCGCGGACGCGTCATCGACAATGAATAGCTTGAAACCGTTCTCAAATCTCGACGTCGCGGTGGCATCCTTTGGCTCCAACGCCAACGCGAAAGGTGAACATCAAATGGTGTGCGACGTGCTTCGCGTTGGTGGTGCTAACGTAAAAACGATTTCCGCAAACGGGGATGCGAGTTTAACCGTCCACGCGACGAGGACTCACGAAGACAAGATGGCCATCAGAGACTCGGGTGATGAAGAAGAAGACGCCGTCGATATCATCGTTTGTAACGAAGACAAAGCTGAATCCGGACGCGTCAAAAAAGCCATGGACGCGTATCCAGCCGCACTCGTCGTTTCATCAGAGTTTATCAAGCGGTTTCTCTCCTCTCCGGGAGACGATTTGAACGCATACACTCTGTTTGAAACCACCGCGAACGAGAAAGTTGAAGACTCCTTGATTAAGAGACGACTAGGAGGGCCGCACGCCGTTTCGCTCGGCGCCGAGATGCATAAGAAGCGAAAGTTCCACCAATTCCCGGCTGGAAATAAGGTTAGTAGTAACAAGAAAGCAAAGGCGAAGGCTCTTCCGATACTTTCGATGAGTAAAAACAAGAAACCCGCCGCGGCAGCTGCGAAGAAGAAAAACGCGCCAACTCGGGCGTTGGCCGCGAAGAGATTTCCAGTAGAACAACTGCAACAGCAAACGCGAGGAGGTAGGCGCGCGACAAGAGCGCTCGGAACCATAAATTAGCATATTCGTTTTACCACACTATCGTTGTCACAGCGTGATGGTATGTGTGTATCGTTGTTTTAACTTTGTAAAATCAAAAAATATATACACGCGTGTACAGTTGAGCAAAAAAACATAAAACATAAGCGCAACGCGCGGAAAATTTTTAATATAATATAATATAAAATGCATTAGTGAATGATTGTTTTACAACAACTAAATGCTTCCTTGGTGTGTGCTTTGATACAGTCTACGCCTAAATATATATAAACGAAGAGTATCGCTTAGTAGAAGCCGAAGCCCTTGGCCGCGTTGGTCAAGACGTTCGCGTGAACCGGGTCCGCGGTGTGCGCGGTCCAGTTGGCGATCGGACCTTCTTGGGTCGCCAAGGCTTGCATGATGCAGCCCAACCACGCGAACATGGACAATCTGCAGTGCTTCAATTCCTTGATCTTCAACTCTTCCAAGTCACCAGATTCGGCCAAGCCCAACGGGTCGAATCGACCACCCGGGGAGAC
>Ga0257106_1001061_pt1 | contig 14291 bp, 5 predicted proteins | sample LP_taG_3_FD_190177 | JGI IMG/M metagenome (GOLD analysis project Ga0257106, IMG submission 190177) | Marine microbial communities from Northeast Subartic Pacific Ocean, Canada - LP_J_2011_P26_10m | ecosystem: Environmental > Aquatic > Marine > Oceanic | place: Canada: Northeast Subartic Pacific...
CGCGCGCCAGCAACCCCGCGCGGCGCCGCCGACGCCGCGCTGCGCGCCACGCCAAAAATGGACGAACCGATCAACGTCACATTCGCGGCGAGCCCGTCCAAGGAGCTCGCCGTGGCCCCCGCCGCCGCCGCCGAAAGTTCGAGCCTGTCGCTCAAGTTCACGGCGAGCCCGACGAAGGAGTACGTCGTGAGCGCGGCGACGGAGCCGTCCGCCGCGGCGCCGAACCCGGCCGGGCCGCCGCCGCCGCCGGTGCCGCTCGCGGCCGCCTCGCCGGCCGCGCCGGCCGCCGAGGAGACGGGCCGCGGCAAGCGGCAGAAGAAGTGCCGCACGGCCGTCGTCGACGGCGAGACCGTCCTGCTGGAGAACATGTACGACGTGACGGCGAGCCACTACGTCTTCAGCAAGCCCGATCCCCCGAAGCCCAAGAAGGCCAAGCCCGCGCCGAGCGCGGCCCCCAAGCCCGCGGCGCCGCGGAAGGCGCCCGCCTTCGAGGCGCGGCGCATGGCCCAGAACGCCGCGATGCGCGTCGAGATGGAGGGCCACGCCGCGCGGCGCGCGGCGTTCTACGCGTCGCAGCGCGACCACGTCGCGCCCTTCACGAACGCCGCGACGCTGCAGCGCCTCGCGACGGAGGCCCGGGGCGTCGACCTCGGGCCGCGGCGGCCCAGCGTCGTCGTCCAGCCCGAGGAGATCACGGCGGAGCTGCGCGACTACCAGCTGGCGTCGCTGGACTGGTTCGCGGACTGCTACGAGCGCTGCGGCGCGCTGCCCTGCATCCTCGGCGACGAGATGGGTTTAGGCAAGACGCTGCAGACCATCGCCTACCTCGCGTGGCTCAAGTTCGAGAAGAAGCTCGACGGCGCGGCGCTCGTGCTCTGCCCGCTGTCGGTGCTGTCGACGTGGATGGCCGAGTGCGCGCGGTGGTGCCCGGGCCTCCGGGTCATGAAGCTCCACTCGTCGGACCCGGGCGAGCGCGAGCGCCTCCGGAGGAAGATTCTGGAGGGCGTCGGCACCTACGACGTCGTCGTGACGACGTACGAGATGGCCAAGGCGCCGAGCCTGCGGTCCGCGCTCGTGCAGAAGGTCACCTGGCGCTGCCTCGTGCTCGACGAGGGCCACGTGATCAAGAACCACGAGACGGAGATCGCGCGGACCGTGCGGAAGATGCACTTCGTCACCGCGCTGCTCCTCACGGGCACGCCGCTCCAGAACAACCTCGTCGAGCTCTGGGCGCTGCTCAACTTCCTGCACCCGGCCGCGTTCCCGGACGTCGGGCCCTTCGCCGAGGCCTACGACTTGGGCCGGGGCGTCGTCGACCGCGGCATGCTCGTCAAGGCGCAGGTCGTGCTGGGGGCCCTCATGCTCCGGCGTTTGAAGGTCGACGTCGAGACGGGCCTGCCGCCCAAGCTCGAGACCGTCGTCCAGTGCCCGCTCGCTCCGCAGCAAGTCTTCTGGTACCGGAGCCTGCTGCTCAAGGAGAACGCGGCGCTGCGCAAGGTCGAGGGCGGCGGCGACGCGGCCGGCGCGCCCAAGGGCACGTACAAGTCGCTGCTGAACCTGTTGATGCAGCTCCGGAAGACGTGCTGCCACCCCTTCCTCTTCCCCGACGCCGAGGGCGACCCCGACGAGACGACGCTCGAGGAGCTCGTCGCCGCGTCGGGCAAGCTCCGCGTGCTCGACCGCCTCCTCCTGAAGCTCCACCGGAACGGCCACCGCGTCGTCGTCTTCTCCCAGTTCTCGTCCATGGTCGACATTTTAGACGACTACTGCCGCCTCCGGGGCTGGTCCTTCTGCCGCCTCACGGGCGCGACGAACCGCGTGCGCCGCGTCGTCAACGTGCGCGCGTTCAACGAGCCGTCGAGCCCGCTCTTCATCTTCCTCATGACGACGCGCGCGGGCGGCCTGGGCATCAACCTGCAGTCCGCGGACACGTGCGTGCTCTACGACTCGGACTGGAACCCGCAGGCGGACCTGCAGGCCATGGCGCGCGTGCACCGCCTGGGCCAGACGAAGACGGTCCACATCTACCGGCTCTGCGCCGCGGGCACGGCCGAGGAGCGCGTGCTCCAGCGGTCGCAGAAGAAGCTCTACCTGTCCCACGTCGTCAACCGCAACGGCGGCGGCGAGGAGGGCGACGACGACATGGACAAGCTGAGCGGCGGCGAGGTGCTGAGCATGGTCAAGTTCGGCGCGAGCGCCATCTTCAAGGCCGGCGACAACGCGGAGCCGTCGGACGCGGACCTCGACGCGATCGTCGACCGGTCGCGCGGCGCCGACGACGTCGTCGGGAACCTCGTGGGCGGCGCCGAGGACGACGCCGAGGCCTTCGACGCCACGGCGGAGGCCGTGGACACGCGCACGCTCTTCGGGTCGCGCATCGACGCCGCGCCGAAGACGTCCAAGGACATCGCGGCGACGTGGCGGGACCTCGTCGCCGGGGGCAAGCGCGACCGGAAGCAGCGCGTGAAGATGGTCGAGGCCGCGGGCAGCGGCTACGGCTCGAAGCTCGTGCCCGTGCTCGCGTCCAACGACTACGGCCTCTACGACGGCGAGCAGTCCGTCTTCGACCGCGAGCTCGGCGGCGCGGACGCGGCGGCCTTCGCCGTGCAGAAGCGGCGCGTGCTCGTGCCCGGGCGCGACTACGCGCACGAGACGACGTGCCTCAACTGCTTCCGCGACGCCCAGGGCAAGCCCCAGGGCAAGAAGCGGCGCGCCGCGGCGCCCGCGGCCGCCGCCAAGGCCGGCGAGGGCCCGCTCCGGAAGTGCCGGCTCTGCCCCATGGTCGTCCACGCGTCCTGCGCCGTCTACAACAACCTGGGCGAGGACACGGCCATGGGCACGTGGCAGTGCCCGCACCACGCCTGCGTCGGCTGCGGCCGGTCGACGTCCGCGGCCGGCGGGCTCCTCTTCCGCTGCGAGGCGTGCCCCGTCACGTACTGCGAGGACTGCCTGCCGCGGTCCTGCAAGGTCGTCGGCGAGTGCCGGCGTCTGGTGGCGAGGGGCTGCCCCGTGCAGCCCCAGGCCTGCTACATCCGCTGCTCCGACGCCTGCGCGGCCGCGCTCGCGGGCCGCGACGGCGCGGACGACGCGGCGATCGACGCGACGTTCGACGCGTTGGACTTGAAAGAAGTCGACGCGGCGAACAAGAAGCTCTTCGAGTCCATGGCCCACGAGCGCGACGCCATGAACGCCCAGGACATCTCGGCGCTGGCGGCGCAGCGGCGCGAGAAGTTCCAGGAGGATTTGGTGGGCATGCTTTTGGACAAGGGCTCGGACGTCGACGGCGGCGGCGTCCGCGTGCTGTTGAAGTTCCACGGCTCCGAGTACTACGGCGCCGGGCGCCAGACCATGACCCACGGCTTCAAGGGCGCGGCGAAGGCGTTGCTGGATCTCGGGGTGGCGCGGGGCGACACCGCGCGCGAGGTCGCCGCGGAGCTCGAGGCCGCCGTCGACCGCGGCGACCTGACGTACGTCAACGGCTCGCACCCCGTGTCGTCGACGACGGTCGTCGAGGCGCGCTACGAGGCGTCGCCGGAGCTCTACGCGGCCTGCGCCGAGAAGCGCGCCGCCGAGGACGACCTGCGCCGGTCCGCGGCGGACGCACTCGCGGCGTCGATCGCCGGCGACGTCACGAAGCTCCTGCTGGGCGACGAGGGCGGCGACCAGCCGTTGAAGGCGGCGAAGAGCCGCTTCGAGGCGTCGAAGATGTGCCCCCTGGGCCACGACTGCCGCCGGAAGCGCGGCGCGCACCTGTGCTCGCTCTTCCCGACGGCGGAGGCGCGCGACCTGTGCGTCGAGGTCGCGCAGGCGCTCGTGGACCGGGGCGTGCTCGAGCCCCACGCGGACAGCGTCGGCGGCGCGGAGATGCCCTGGGCGGACCGCGGCGACCTGGCCAGCAACTGGGCCCAGCTCCGCCACCTGGGCCTCGCGCGGACGCCCGCGGTCGCCGAGATCCTCGCGGCGCGCGAAAAGAAGCGCGACGCGGCCGTCGGCGAGTGGAAGGCCACGGCCCTGCGCCGCGTCGACACCCTGGGCTGGGCGCTGGTCGCGGAGCTCTTCCCGCGCGAGCGCGGCGACGCGGCGGCGCGCGAGCTCCAGCTCGCGGCGCTCGCGGCGCTCGTCGACGAGGGCGCGTTCGCGAAGGCGCACGACCCGGCGATCATGGCCAAGGGCGACGCGGCCTACGCGCGCGCGTCCTACGGCGTCCCGCTCCAGGCCTGGCGCAAGTCCAAGCCCGCGCGCCGCGTCGGCAACCCCTGGGTCAACAACCTGCACCGGCCCACGTACGACGGCGTCGACTGGGACCGCGTCGCCCAAAAGTGGCGCGTCTCGGACCACTTCGGCCGCGCGGGCGACCTCTACGACGACCTCGTCGAGGCGGCGCGCGCGCGCGACGCCGTCGTCTTCGCCCGGGGCAAGTTCTACTACGGCATGCAGCCCCTGCCGAACTTCCCCGAGCCCGTCGTCCACCGCGCGGTCGTCCCGAACGTCCCGAACGTCGCGGGCCCCTTCGTCGACCTCACGGGCTCGCCCGCGCCCGCGCCGCCGTCGCCGACGTCCAACGAGAACTCCGTCGACCTCACGTAGAGGCGCGCGCGACCTCCTGTCCCCCCGTTGTTGTAACCAATCCCGCCCAATTTTGTGCTTCACCTTGAAGGCGTGTCCGGACGATTGAAGGATCGCTCTTGCTTTGAGTATGGGCAGCCTCCGCCCGGCAGTCTTCGCCTGGGCAGCCTTCGCCGTGGCCGCGTCGGCCGCGCCGCTCTCGGACGAGGCGCGCGATCGCTTCCAGGAGCGCGGCTACCACGTCGCTCCCGGATTGCTGAAGGACGAGGCGCCGGCGCTCATCCAAGAGATGCAGCGGCTCATGGACGAGGCGTCCGCCGAGGATGCCGCGGACTGGTCCGACGGCGGCGACGCGCCGTCGTCCTACTCCGTGTCCTACCAGCCCGACGCGGCGACGGGTGCGCCCATCGCCGGCCGCATCTTCAAGCTCCAGGCCGTCGCGACGCGGTCGCGCGTCATGAAGGAGCGGACGATCCTCAACGAGAAGCTCGTCGCCGTCGCGGAGCAGCTCTTGGGCGTCGCGGCCGACGAGGCCATGGACGCCTTCGGCACGAAATTCTTCCCCCTGCTGCCCGCGGAGAACGAGACGACTTCCACGTCGACGTCGTTCCACGACGACACGCACTTCTTCGGCACGGCCTCGGACCGCGTGCTCTCCATGTCGCTCTACCTCGAGGACACGGACGTCGAGAACGGCTGCCTGCGCGTCGTGCCGGGCTCCCACGCCGCCTACGGCGACGGCGTCCGGCGCGAGGGCCGCTACGCGCGGGGGACGGGCGCGGCGGCGCACGGCGAGTGGCTCGAGCTCGAGGCCGACGAGCGCGCGGTGGACGTCGTGGTGCCGGCGGGGACGCCCGTGTTCTTCGACGGGCGCCTCATCCACGGCGCGCGCCACAACGTCTCGCCGGAGCGGAGCTCGTTCCGCATCATCGCCCACTTCGTCCCCGCGGACCTGCCCATGGCCTGGCGGGGCGTCGACTTCGGGCGCGGCTACGCGGACCGCTACGAGGTCAAGGCGCCGGCGCTCGTCGGGGCGCTGACGAGCGAGCTGTAATTTGGAAAGCGGATGTGGTGCGAGACTTGTACGGGCTGCTAAGGCCTGCCCGGGGAAGGCGTCGGGGCACCCCGGGGAGCAACGCGGGGTGTTGAGTTGTGGCGTAAGCCATTGTCTGCCGAGTCCTTCGCGGCGAAACCGGGTGAGCCCCCCACTCCCACACCGCCCCCAACAACACGCGGTCGCCGACGTCGTGGCCCGTCGGCGACGTGGTCGCGCCGACGACGCGGAAGAGCGACTCGCTCTTCCGCGGCGCGTCGGGCGGGCGAACGCGCCGGGACCCGCTCCGCTTCGCCTTCGGGTCCTCGGTGCACGCCGGGCACGTCTCGAACGGCCTGGAGCGCGTTGCCGAGATCACCCCGGAAGCCCTCGTCTCGTCCGTCGATCGCCGCCGCAGACCGCGTTCCCGACCCCGACGCCCCCGCAGGCGATGTTGCGGCATTTTGTACATCTGTGTAGCCTGCATGTAGTGCTTGTTCGTTCCCAATGGTATGAAAACGCGTCATATCTTCCCAGCAACGTTCGCGTTGTGTGGCCAAAAACGGGGAACTTGTCTTACGATGCCCGGTTTTTGTACATGTTCGACAACGTACGCGTGAACGATGCTCGCGGCGTGAGCTCAAGTTCCGTACTGAAAACGATGGATGACCACGGCATAGCTCATGGCCATCGAGGCATCTTCCATCGGGCCGACGAATTGTCGAATGTGGATGTGTCTTTCTATTCGTCATTCGATGTGGTGTGGCGCAACTATTGGGACGCGCGACGAGTAAGCGCGGACCACGTCCTCTGGTTCCCGTTGCCCCCTGCTCTACAAGACGTGCGACGTCCAGCAATACCCTCTTCCAAGCGTCACACATGGATGTTCTTTAGTGGAGGAGGCCCACGCTATGGTCCTCGTGGCATGCGACATGGCCGCCACGCCATGATAAACGCCTCAAAAGCCATAGCGAGCGACGTCGAAGTGCATGCTTTCTTGGACGGCGAGCACAAATGTTGTGGGCCTGATGCGAAACGCCGGGCTGGTCACGACTACGATCGCGAGATGGACAATGCGGTGTTTGCATTAGTTCCATGTGGAAACAACATGGAGTCCTATCGTTTCTGGCAGGCGATTGTGGCAGGTGCGATCCCCATTCAGGAAGATTGCGGTGATCCACCACACATGAACTTTTTAGAGGGTATTCGGACTGTTGTCCCCAACATGACCGTGCTGACTATTCGTGATTGGAATTCGGAGTTGCAGCGTTTTTCGCCTTGGGTGTGGACGGCGTTAGCGTTGGACAGGCTCCAAGAACAACAAATGCAGTGGTACGCATTGTTCAAAACACGGTATGAAGACTTGCTACGTCAATCTTCGGCGGGACCAGATGACGGGCCCAACCCCTCCCTCTGACGCCGCGACGCGCGCGAGCGCCGCGCGCGCGGCGGCCGCCCGCCGTCGGCCGAATCGCCGCGGGGGGTGGCTTCGCAAAAACCCCGACATTCCTCTGACGACGCTAGCACGTAGACCTTCCGCGGCCGCTCGCCCCCTAAAGCTCGGCAAGTCAAGGCGCCGGCACTCGTCGGGGGGCTGACGAGCGAGTTGTAATTGTGCCCTTTGAGGCCTCCTTTGGCGAGTCAAGGAGTCGCCACAGGCGCTGCAGGAGCGCAGGAGCAAACCTTGAAAGAGGGGAGCGGAGGAGTTACGCGCCGCCGCTCGCCGCGGCGCGACGCGCTGGTGCCGACTGCCGACGTCCGCTTCGTCGACCTCCCGGGCACGATTCACAGCTCGACGATGGCCCTCAATGTGCCAAACGAAACGCTTGCGCATGCGGCGGCCTGGTCGTCGCTCTCAGACCTACTCGCACTCCGCGCCGTGTCGGTCGCGGGCCGGGACGCCGTGAAACTCGCCGTGCCGTGCCACAGCAAATGCCGCTCAATTTTCACGCCCGGGACGAAGTGTTCGGATAGTCTAAAGGGCGACGGCAGTTCGCGTCCAACGAAGATCGAAGCTTTGGGCCGCGTCTTTGGAAGCGGCTGTGAATACCTAGTTACTGAGGTAAGTGATGGGATGGGCATGGAGACCGCTCTTCGTTCGTTCGTCGCGAGTACGAAACGTCGCCTGATAATAATCCATATCGCCGACGTGTCGATGTCGGCGTACTCGGTGAGGCAAATCTGCAAGTCGAGCCCGCTGCTGGAGGGTCTATCGATCCTTCGAGGGCCTACGGAGCTGGCGGATGATTGCGCGAAAGAAATTGGTCGGGCATGCCCACTACTGAAAATCGTCACGTTACCGCGGTCAGGGCAGAGCCCAGCGGAGAGCTGGGCCATGCATTTCCCAAAGTTACGCCACTTGAATTTTTTTCGGGATCGGGATGAACGGTTTTACGAGCCTACCAATTACACTCAGATCGAGGAATCTGCGAAGCGGTGCCTCGAAGCCACGTACAGGTTCCCTGATTGCGTTGTCAAGCCGGCCCTGGCCGCGTGCCTGCTACGGACGCCCCTGCCCTCGAGAGTGTCAAAGCTCGAATTTTCCATGGAATGTCAAATTGCTCCGTCGACAATTCTGACATTGGCGCGCGGGCTTCACGAACTGGTGGACCTGCATTTGCCGTGGTTTTTCGAGCACACGCCTGCGTTTTACGACGCGCTGTTCGAAGCGCGTCCTGAGATCACAAAGCTCAAAATTGAAGTGGAATTAATGGACGATGCTTCCTTCGCTCGGGCCTGCCAATTCCGCCTGATACGCCTCCAATTCGAACAATGGTCACAAAACCCGGGACTCTCTGAAGCCTACGTCGATATGATTCTCGCGAGCCCGTGCCGCCAGACGCTCGAGTGGCTTCATTTCGAATACTTCGACGTGGACGCAAACCAGCTCCATCGCCTTGTGTGCGGATGTCCTTCCTTGCATGACATCATCTGGAAGAGATGCAGTGCCCCACTCAATGGGAAGGATGCGGACATCATCGCGGCGATTGAAGCTGTAGTCAGCCGCCGACCTTGGGGTCAGTTTCATCTTGAGGAAGACCCGGACCGGTTCTCTGACGAGGCTTAAGCACGTAGCTTCGCCCCCTAGAGCTCGGCCTCGTCGGCGAGCTTCGTGAGCTGGCCGTCCTTGGAGAGGAGGAAGTGGCCGGGCTCCGCGACCTCGACGACGAGCACGCCCGCGTCGACGGCCTTGTAGCCGCGGATGCGCTCGAAGGGCTTCGCGGCCGGGATGTCGGCGTCGGGGATCTCGACGTGGGCGAGGCCGCCGTTGGACACGACGAGGTCCCGGATCACGACGGACGCGTCCGCGCGCTTGTTGACGACCTTGAGGCCGCCGGACACCTTCGCCGACTCCACGGCGATGTTCGCGCCGTCGAGCACGAGCACGGCGTCGGCGTCGAGGTCCAAGGCGCCCGCCGTCACCTTGGCGTCGACGTCGGCCTGCGTCAGCGCGAAGGACGGCAGGAGCACGACCTTGGGCCCGCCGAACAGGCCGGCGACGCCGCTCAGCGTCCGCGTCGCGGCGACCTCGCCGGCCGTCGCCAGGCCGAGGCGCGTCGCGTGGGCCGCGTAGACCTCGAACTCCGCGGACCCGGCCGCCCCCGCGGGCTCGCCCTTGGCCGACGACGCGCGCGCGGCGTCGAGCGCGTTCTTGGCCGGCGAGAACGCGACCCAGCGCTCAAAGGTCGTGAAGCCGACCTTGGCGCCGGGCACCTCGCGCCGGAGGAGCTTTGGGTAGTCCTGCATCATGCACTCGAGGCGCGTGGGCTTCTTGAAGTCGCACTTGGCGTCGTCCTTGTACTTGGGATTCACGAACTCGTCGACGACGCCCATGTCCTCGCCGTGGAGCGTCGTCACGTAGTCCGCGAGCCCGAGCACGAGCACGTTGGCGTTGCCCGGGTAGGGCGAGAAGCCCGTCGCCGGGTCGTTGACGTCGCCGTCGCCCGTCGCCGCCCGGAGCATGGGGTCGAGCTGGTTGTACTCGACGTTGATGACCAGGTCGTCGTCGCCCGCCTTCGCGAGGCGCGTGATCGCGCCGGCGGCCTCGCCGGCGCGCCGCGGCACGCAGACGCTGTTCATGGAGAAGCCGCGCTTCGCGGAGACGCCCAGCGCCGGGAGGATCGTGTGGAGCACCAGGGGGTTCGTGTCCTGGAAGAAGAAGACGTAGTCCAAGCCGTAGGACTCGCGCCACTTCTTCGCGATGCCCGTGGACCGCATGAGGCTGTGCACGTCGCCGTGGCCGTGGGGCTTCGTGAGCAGGGCCCAGCGGTCGTCGTCGTCGACGGCGAGCTTCGCGTTGCCGTCGCTCAGCGCCGCGACCTTGTCCTGCTTCATGATCTCGATCTGGCCCGGCTCCGCGCCGAAGTCGCGCTTGGCCTCGAGCAACGCCCGCGTCGGCGCGTCCGTGTCGTCGGACGTCATGATGCAGAGCGGCACGACGAGGCTGGAATCGCCGCTGTCCTCGCGCGCGCGCGCCTGCACCGCGAGCACGTAGTCGACGTAGAGCTCGAGGAAGGACTTTCCGGTCGCGAGCTCCACGGGCAGCTCGAGCTTGATGCCGTCGTAGCCGAGGCGCTCGCCGAGGCCGCCGGCGACGAGCACGAAGCCCGTCTTCCGCGCGGCCTCGAGGCCGTCCCGCTCCGCGGCGCCGAAGCCGGCGTCGCCGAAGACGAGCGTCTCGCCGTCGGGCACGGACGGCGCGAAGCCCTCGAAGGGGTTGTCGCCGCGCGCCGACGCGGCCAGGAGCTCGCGCGACCGGCCGACGTACTTGGCGAGGCCGCCGGCGTAGGCCGCGTCCGTCCGCGCGAGCGCGCCGACGAGGCGCCGCTTGTCGGCGTCGCCGTCGCCCGCCGCGGGCCAGTCCTCGAGGAGGTGGGTTTGGCCGAGCGCCGCGAGGCCGTCGAGCAGCGCGAGCTCCGACGCGCTCAGCAGGGCCGCGTTGCCGGGGCCGATGAGGTCCGTCGCCGACGCCGTCGTCGCGCCGCCCGACAGGGTCGTCGCGCACGTCGACGTTCCGCGGGTCGTCTTCGGCATGGCGCTCGACGTCTTCGGCATAGAGCGACCTCCCACGGGAAAGGAGGAGCCCGTGGCGAGCAGGAGCACGAGGTATGGCTTCATGATCGCTCGGTGCTCTCGCTGCGGCGCTGGCGTCGAGAGCTCCGACCGCTTCAAGCCCGAAGCGTCGCGAGCGCCTTGACCGACACCGAGACGCGCCCGCCCGCACGCGTCCGACGGAGGAGTGGGGAGTAAGAGGTCGGGCACACAAAGGGGGGAGAGGGAGGGGAACGGCGCGGCACGCTACACGGGGCCCTTGCCCGTCGTGTCGCCCTGGCAGAACGCGCAGACGACCGCGACGTCCGGGCGGCACGCGGCGCAGACCGCGGCGGCGCAGCAGGGGAGCGTGCTGCACGTCGTGCCCTCGGCGAGGCAGAGCGCGCAGCGCATCACGGGGTTGGACTTGAACGTCGTCGGCGCCTTGGGCCCCACGGCGTCGGGCTTGTAGTGGAGGTCGCGGTCGTGGAGGCCGGGCCGCTTCTCGCCCGGCGCGCGTTTGCGGCGCTTGACCTGGGGCACGATGTTGCGCGCCGCGGACGGGTCCGCGGGCTTGAGGTAGACCTTGATGTCGTCGTGGCGGTAGCCGATGGGCCGCGTCGGGTCGCGGTGCGTCGGCGCCTCGGCGCCGTAGGCGCGCGGCGCGAGCGTGCCGCAGCGCGGCGCCTCGTACTCCGCCGCGGCGACGATGTCCGCGCACTCGGTCTCCATGGCCACGTCCGGCGTCCGCTTGTTCCAGCGCTCCTTGCGGCCCCGCGAGTTCCAGCGGTTCTTGACCATGTTCGGCGACCGGCCCGTGACGACGAGGCAGATCTGGCCCCACGCGCTGCCCCACTTCTGGTAGCTGTGGTAGAGCAGGGCGTCCTCGCGCTCGGTCCAGGGGTCGCTCACGGCCTTGAGGCCCGGCGCGAGCTTGTTGTAGAAGCGGTCGCGGATCTGCTTCGAGTTGCGCCCGGGCACGCGCGCGGCGATCTCGGGCCACTCGAGGCCCTCGGCCGCGTACTTCCGGACGGCCTCGTCCTCGGCGGCCGTGAAGCGGCCCTTGCGCTCGCCCTTGCCGATGACCTTCTCCCAGCGCAGGCGGCACTCGGCCGCGTCGCGCGAGCCGAGCGCGCGCGCGACCGCGTCCCAGTCCGTGTGCGCCTTCGAGATGGGGCCGTCCAAAGCCGCGAGCACGGAGCGGAGCCGCTTGTCCTCGAGCTGGAGCCAGCGGCCCTTGACGCCGCCGGGCGACGCGCTCTCGCGCGCGCACTCGCGGTCCATGGGCATCTCCATGGGCGTCGGCGGCCCGGCGGCCCGGGCCCCGGCGCGGCGCGCGCGCGACGGCGCCGCGCGCCGCGCGCCGCGCGCGTCGTCGAAGTCGTCGTCGTCGTCGGACTCGGTGTCGTCGCCGCCGACGCGCACGCGCCCGGCGGGCAGGTCGCCGCGCGCGCGCGGCGCGCCGCGCTTCCGCGGCGCGGGCTTCTCGCAGGGCTCGTAGATGGACTTGTGGTAGTCGTCGTTGAGCGTCGCGTAGAGCTGGCCCTCGGACTCGAGGAAGTCGACGATCTGGCGCAGGCGCACGGCGTCCATGCCCAGGGCGCCGGCGACGTAGCCGACCTGGCAGCCCTCGTCGCCCGTGCCTTCGGCGCTGTAGAAGTCGAGCACGCGCTGCCGGTCCGCCTCGAAGGTCGACGCGCCGGAGCTCGCCGCGATCATGCCGAACTCGTCGTCCTCCGACTCCGTGTCGGACATCGCGGGGCCCGGCGGCGACAGGAGCTCGTCGTCGGACGACTCCGACTCCTCCTCCTCCGGCGGCGGCGGCGCCTCCGCGATCGCCGCGAGGAGCGCGTGCGCGGGCGGCGCGGGCTGAAAGCGCCGCGTGTAGCCCCGCTTGGGCGCCTCGGCGCAGAAGCCGAGGGCGGCTTCGGCCGCCGCGGCGTACTCGCGGAGCTGCACGGGCACGCCCGCGCGCGGGAAGAGGTTGCAGGCCTGGCCGGGATGCGTCAGGTGGCCGCACTTGTCGCAGTACTTCGTCGGCTCGGCCGCGGCCGCGGGCGCCGGCGCCGGCGCCGGCGCCGGCTCGGCGCCGTCCGCGCCGTCCCGAGCGTCCGGCGGCCGCGGCCGGCCGATCGTCAGGGCGAGCGTGGCGCCCGCGGATTTCGCGTCGCCGATCCTGCCGACGACCTCGCCGAAGGACGCGCGCGTCGCGTCGAAGCCCTGCACGGAGAGGATGACGTCGCCCACGCGGATCGCGCCGAGGGCCATGACCTCGTGGTCCGAGAAGTCGACGACGACGACGCGCGCGGCGCCGTCTTTGTTGATGCGGATGCCGTAGGAGTGAGTCGACGCATTGAGCGCGAGCGACACGTCGAGCACGGCGTGGCCGGTGGGCACGATGGGCGACGGCGGCCGCGGCGCCTCGACGGGCGGCGACGGCGGCGCGGCGATTTCCGCGGGCGCGGGCGCGAGGAAAGGAGTGGGGAGAATTCCGCCGGGCGACGCCATCGTGTTCAACGGTCTGAAGGCCTCGGGATGCGTTGCCGCGTCGCGGGGGCGGGGGCGAGAGCGCTTTTTATACGCTTCTCTGGTCGGCGAGATATCCGGCGAGATATCCGACCGGGGCGGAGCGGGCGGCGACTCGACGCCTTGGACGAATGGGTTGGAGCGCGGCCGCCAAGACTCGCGAGAACCCGTGAGGGCGTTTGACGTCGTCGGCGCGCGATTCGACGAAACGAGGCGTCGCTCTCTTGCTCTGCGGCGCTCTCCGCGCTATGCGCGACGAATCGTTAAAAAAGGTGATATGCCGGCGATCTCCGGACGCCTCCTCGGACCCCTCCTTCGCATGCATCGAGTCCGAGATGTGCGAACCTAGCGCCCCGGGGGGACCCTTGCAAGCTCGCTTCAGACTTTCCACTTAACGTCGTCAATTCGCGTCGGCCGGCGCCGCGCGCGGCCGCGGCACGAAGGGCGGCGGCGTCGTCGCCGCGGCCGGCTGAGCCGGCTCGCGCGGCGCGGGCGGCGGCATGGCCTCGGCGTCGTTCTCCCGCGCGACGAGGAGGAGGAGCGGGGCGCGGGCGCCGGCGGCGGCCTTGCAGCGGTCGTGGACGTCGTCGAAGTCCTGGCGCGTCGCGTCCCAGCCGCGGACGCTGAGGACGACGTCGCCGACCCGGAGGCCCGCGTCCGCGGCCGCGCCCCCGGGCCGGAGCTTGGAGACGACGATGTCGTCGCCGCGCTCGCCGATCGTGGCGCCGTAGCCGCCGCCGGCCGCGGGGTAGGGCACGTCGACCTCGACGACCGCGTGGCCGTCCGGGACGACGGGGTCGCGCCGCTCCGGCGGCCGCGACGCGTCGCCGCGGATGGCGACGAAGCCCGCGGCGCTGCGGACCAGCGGCACCGGGGCGATGGGGTCGTCGTCGTCCGCGGCCGGCGGCGCGGGGGCGTCCGCGGGCGGCGCGGCGGCGGCCGCGGCCGGCGGCGCGGCGTCGTCCGCGGCGTCCTCCGCGTCCTCGGGCGCGCGGCTCTCGGCCGCCTCCGCGGCCGACGGCGGCGCGGCCTCGGCGGCCGGCGCGTCCGCGCGCCGATCGTTGAGGGCCCGGAGGGCCTGCATCCTGGAGACGTGCCGTTTGCCCGTCTCGTCGACGAAGACGACGGTCTCGCG
>Ga0257106_1001063_pt1 | contig 14268 bp, 13 predicted proteins | sample LP_taG_3_FD_190177 | JGI IMG/M metagenome (GOLD analysis project Ga0257106, IMG submission 190177) | Marine microbial communities from Northeast Subartic Pacific Ocean, Canada - LP_J_2011_P26_10m | ecosystem: Environmental > Aquatic > Marine > Oceanic | place: Canada: Northeast Subartic Pacific...
CCACTGGCAAAATCGCTGATTCTTGCAATTGGATTCTTGCCGGCACGGACGACCTTGCCGCATTGCCGCGCGCGATGACGGCCCCTCGGCGCTCAAAATCGCGCGCGTAGACGCGCCACGAATTCGTCATGCTCGCCGCGGACAAGCTCCTGCTCAAGGGGCGCATCGCGCAAAAGTCTGTGGTCCTCAAGGAGAAGGAGTTCACGCTGCACCACCGCAACTTCACGACGGTGGGCACGCAGGCGGCGGTGCTCGCGGGCTTCAGCGTGACGGCGCTCGTCGAGTTCGGCGCGCCGCGCGAGTCGAACCGCGTCCTGCTGTTCTGCTTCTACGCGAGCCTCGTCTTCTCGCTGTCCGCGAACGTGCTCTGCGTGGGCAAGACGACGCTGCTGAGCGTCTTCGGCACGTCGCTGGCCATGCGGGGGCCCGACGGCGCCATGGTCACCGCCGTCGACGGCATGTACAACATGCGGCGCGACGTCTTCCTGCTCTTCAACGCGGGCATGTTCTCCGTGCTCTTCATGGGCATCTTCGGCGCGTGGATCCTCTTCGACGCGCTCGCGGCCGGCGCGATGACGCTCGTGCTCGGCGCGGGCATCTGGGCCATCGTGTCGAACCAGGGCCGCATCGTCGCGCTCTTCGACTTCGCGGAGGCGGACGCGGTGAGCTTCGACGACATCTTCCGGGTCGTGCGCAACATCCGCATCCAGCCGCCCGCGTAACTTCCTAGGGGTCGAGCTTACGCTGCGCGGCGATGACCTTCTTCCGGAAGGACGCGAAGGCGAACCGGTCCGCGTGGTCGATGAGCGCGGGCCAGGAGAAGGGCGGGAAGGCGAGCTCCGGCAGGGGCACGGCCTCGTTGAGGCCCACGAGCCGCCGGTCGACGCGGACGGCGGCCGGGTCGGCCCGGGCGATGGCGTCGGCCGCGCGCTTCGGCACCGCGCCGTCCGCGGCGGGCGCCTCCGCGAGGATCGTCTCGAGGTCCCCGAAGACCTCGAGCAGGGCGCAGGCCGCCTTGGGCCCGACGCCGCGGACGCCCTCGATGTTGTCGCTCTTGTCGCCGACGAGCGCCAGGTAGTCGCCGAGCTGTCCCGGCTCGACGCCGAACTTGGCGACGGGGTCCACGTACGCGCCCTTGGCGTCGAGCACGCGCACGCCGTCGTAGGCCGCGAGCTGCAGCAGGTCCTTGTCGCCCGTCCAGACGTCGACGCCCTCGGCCGCGTGCTCGGCGGCGAGCGTCGCGATGACGTCGTCGGCCTCGTGGCCGTCGACCTTCGTCACCGCGGCCCCAAAGGCGACGGCGGCGTCGGCGCTGTCGGCCATCTGCGCGTAGAGCGCGTCGGGCGCTTTTTTGCGCTGGGCCTTGTAGGCCGGGCTCAAAGCCGTGCGCCAGTTGTCCTTGCCCCGGGGGTCGAGGCAGAAGACGATGCGCGCGCCGCGGACCGCGTAGGGCAGCGCGACCTTGAGCAGCGCGTTGGACACGCCGAGCGTCGCGCCGACGGGCGCGTCCTCGCTGCCGAGCGACGGCATGCCGTAGAAGCTCCGGTAGATCAAGTTCGTCCCGTCGATGAGCAGCCATTTCGCGGGCTCCGGCCCGGCGTCGTCCGCCGGCGCGGCGGCGCAGAGCGTCGTCGACGCGCGGCGCAGCGCGGGCGCCCGCGTCAGCGCGCGCGCCGCGGCGGCCAGCAGCATGATCCTGGACAGCATGCGCTGCGCTAGGATTGCTTTTGGGTCGCCATAAGCTGCTCCCGCTCAGGTCGTCGATGCACTCACGTTGCACACGTTGGCGCTCGAGCTCCTCGATGAGGGCGCTGCCTTCGGGGCTGCCGCCGCCGTGAGGCGGCCCCGTAACACACTCCACTAAAAAAAAGCGATCATGTCGCAGCAGCACAAGTACGCCGAGACGTACCGCATCGACGTGGGCACGGACGCGATGATGCGGCGCATGCAGGCCATGGTCGCCTACAACACGATGCGCCAGGACGGCGAGGTCTCCGGGGCGAACCTGCTCGTGAAGCGCAAGTACTCGCGGAAGCACGTCGAGCGGAACGTCGACTCGCTGAACCCGAAGAAGAACAAGGACATGACGTACTACGAGTACGGCTGCTCGACGGACGGCCTCCGCGAGGATCTGGGCGTCGCGAACTACCACGAGGATCAAAAGAACCGCGAGGAGATGCAGTGGTCCAACGAGATCCACCGCGAGGAGGACGACGACGACGAGCACCGCTACCAGGTGAAGCGGAGCCTAGAGGAGGTGAAGATCCGGTGCCACCCGTTCTTGAAGCACGAGATCAACCACCGGAGCATTCGCGCGCAGATGCCCGGCTGGGACCCCTTCGTCTTCGCGCAGAACCTGCTGGACGTCGAGGCGGAGAAGATGGTCTTTCTACGGCAAGAAAACACGAACAAGAAGCGCACGCGGAAGATGATGGTGCAGACGCGCGTCTGCCTCGACCTCCAGCGGCCGGGCCCCGTGCAGCTGAGCACCGTCGACTACGCGAAGCACCTGGCCAAGTCCGAGGGCCTGACGCTGAACGAGTGGTGCAAGGAGCAGGACCAGAAGGTGGACCGGCAGATGGAGCGCGACCGGCTGAAGCTTCTGGAGCAGCAGCGCAAGGCGCAGGCCGAGGCGTCGGACCCGCGGCCCGACTTCGACCTGCTGCGCGCGGGCGAGATCGCCATCATCAACGCGCGCTGCGGCTCCAACGCCGTGGACCTCGCGAAGCGGCGCTGGCTGCGGAAGATGACGCCGTACCGGAGGGGCCGCGACATGGCGACGCTCGTGTCGATGATGGCGCTCCGGTCCCAGGGCTTCGGCATCGTCCACAAGGAGCAGGACGTCGTCTGGATCGAGACGGAGCTGCTCATGGGCGGCGAGCGCGTCACGGAGGACAGGGACCGGCTCCTCGAGCTCGGCGTCACGCACGTCTTAAAATGCCAGCCCGCGTACCCGAACCAGTTCGGCGAGGACTTCATCTACTGCCGCGCGTTCGTCAACGACAAGGAGTCCGTGCGCCAGGACGTGCTGCGCGTCGAGTACGCCATGGGCCTCCAGTTCGCCGTCGAGGCCCTGAACCTCGGCGGCCGCGTGCTCGTGACGTGCCCGTCGGGCTGCCGCTGCTCGGCGGCCGCGGTGATCTGCCTCCTCATGATGCGGCGGGGCATGCGCCTCTCCACGGCGGCGCAGCTCGTCAAGCTCCACGAGCCGGACATGAAGATGACGCGGTCGTTGGCGCTGTTTTTGAGCCTCTACGAGATCGAGCTCCACCACGAGACGTCCGTGAAGCGGAACAAGCACTTCACGAACCCGTCGCTGAAGCAGCTCGTCGAAGAATTGGAGCTCGACGTCGCCCTGCCCTGGCCCCTGCCCCTGCTCATGCTCGCGGGCGAGACGGTCATCCCGGACCCCTACGCGTTCTGGTACGGCAAGCCCAAGACGGACAGGCGGTCCTGCCTCCGGAAGTGGTGCTGCTGCTGCTTCTGGACGAGCCCCTGCACGCTCGCCTGGCGCGCCTTCCGCCGCGTCATCCGGAAACTCACGGTCAAGGCGCCCGAACCCGACGCGCTCGCGGCGCTCGACGAGGGCTCCGTCGCGTCCGCGGGCACCGTCGTCTCCGCGGGCGCCGTCGCCTTCGACGAGATGTCCCTCACGTCGGAGACGTCCCAGCTCACGGAGGGCGCCGTCGACGGCGGGTCCGTGCTCGACGGCCTCGGCGCGACGCTCGCGGCGGAGACGAAGCAGTCGCGCGCGTCGCGGCGGCGCGCGGCGAAGCGCTCGCAGCTCCAGGCGCGGACGATCAACGTCGCGGCCAAGCCCGACGGCGCCGAGGACCGCGAGCGCCGCGACTCCGCGTCGTCGATCATCACGCTCGACCCGGCGATCCCCGAGGACGCCGAGGCGAAGCCGTCGCCGGAGAAGCCCGCGGCCGAGGACGCGTCCGTCGGCTCCAAGGGCTCCAAGGGCTCCAAGGGGTCCAAGGGCTCCAAGGACACGCAGGGCTCCAAGGTCTCGACGCGCTCCGCGAAGAACGCGGGCATGTTCGCCTCGTCCGTGCCCGAGGGCATGTTCGACAAGCCCGCCGAGGGCAAGAAGCGGAAGAAGACGCTCGTGCAGCAGGCCCTCCGGCTCCTGCCCAAGCGCCAGACGCACCGCGAGCGCCAGATCACGATCACCTACTAAAAACTGTTGTTGTTGTTGTTGCTTTGCTTGTGCGTGTGCTTCCGGGGGACGCTGGTGCGCCTGCTCTTGGGGCTTGCAGGCGACGCGTCGGCTTCAACGACGCGTATTAACCTCGTTGACGCTGTGGTTGGCGAACTTGCAGATGATGCGATCGGTGCTTGCCCTCCTGGCGCTCGCCTCCGCGAGCGGCCTGTCGCGACGAACAGGCGCGCTGGCCGTGCGCGGCGGCAACAGCTGAGCCCCGAAGGCGAAGGCGCCGCTTTCGCCGAAGAGCAAGGCGAAGAAGAAGGTCGCGCTCGCGGAGAAGCCCCTGGCGCCCAAGGTGAAGAAGGCGCGCCTGTCCAAGGACCTCGAGGGCAAGCTCGCGGCGCGGAAGAAGCGGGGCGCCTTCGGCACGCTCGTGCTCATGGTCCGCGCGTTCTGGGGCTCGCTCCTCGACCCGTCGTACACGCTCGCCAAGGCGAAGAAGTCGAACGTCCACTCCATCTACGACAACGGCGCCGGCGGCCCCGCGCGGCCCCACATCGCCTCGGCGGGCGCCGACGTGCCGACGAGCTTCGGCTCCTCGGGCGGCGGCGGCTGAGGCTAGGAGCCGCGCGAGACGCACCGTCTCGCGCGAGCGACGGACGAGGCGCGAGCGACGAGCGCCGGCCGAGGCGGTGCGTGATGACGGCGCCCCCGCTCCCCAGCGCGGGCGCGCCCGAAACGCTCCTCGGCCGGTCCCCGCGGCGGAGGCGACACCAGATGACGGCGCGGCCGGGAACGTAGGATCCCGGCCGCGCCCGAGCCGTCGCCCCGACCAGGACCGCTCCGCCACGTCCAACCCCCCCCCTGGGGCACCTAACAGCGACGTTAGGCCCCCTGGAGCTTCGGGTTCGGCGCGTTGTGGAACGTGCTCGCGGGGTCCATGAACGGGGACCCGGGCAGGTTCCGCGCGTCGTCGAGGATCGCGTCCATCTTCATCTCGTCGGAGGTCTTCTCGCCCTTTTGCTTCTGGCGCTGGTCGAACATGATCTTGCGGATCGCGCCCTGCGTCTTCTCGTCGTACTCGTCGATCTTCTTCGAGCTGTCGACCTGCGTCGCGTCGATCATGTCGCGCTTCGGCGCGTCCTTGAGCACGCTCCGCCACCAGGTCTCGCGCGTCTTCTCGAAGGTGAGGACGACGGCCGCGCGGCCGTCGTCGGCGTGGTCGAGCGTCCACATGGAGTCGTCGTCCTTGATCTTGTCGTAGAGCTCGCCCTCGAGGACGTCGTCGACGCCGGCGATTCTTAGAGAGATGCGGCCCGCCGTGATCTTGCATTTCACGTCCTTGGACCGCGTGCCCGGCGGCGCGTCGACGGTCACGGTCGTCTCCGCGAGCGTCTGCGTCCACGTGTAGAATTCCGCGACGCCGCCGTTGCCCACGGGGATCTGCTGCCCCTCGTCGTTGTAGCGCACGCCGTCGAACTGGCCGTCGGCGCCGGACGCCGTGGGCTTCGCGGGCACCGGCGGCGGCGGCGGCTTCCGCGCGCGCCGGTCCGCGCGCTCGATCATCGACGCCTCGCAGCCTCGCCGCGCGGCCTCCGCGGACCGCTCGATGTCGGAGCCCTTGAGGGGCTTGAGCGCGTGCTTACCGAAGGCGCCGCGGACCATGGCCTCGGCCTTGCCGGGGCCGAAGCCCGCCTCGTAGCGCGTGTTCTCCTTGCCGTCGTGCACGACGTAAAAGTCCGTGCGCCGCTTCAGGAACCCGAAGAAGCTCTCGAGGAGGGGCTCGATGCCGCCGCAGCGCTGCGCCGTATGCATGAACATCTCGTCCATCTCCTCGGGCGTCGGCATGGTGATCGCGAAGCGCTGTAGGCCGCTGTGCGGGCGCGAAGCGGTCGGGATGGCGGGGCAAACAAGGCTGCAAGGTGACGTACCGTATCCGTGCTCTAAACAGGAAGCATTGTGTTAGCGCCGTCGGGCGTATGGGCTTCTGAAGGGCCGCGTCGAGGCCCGGTCCGCGCCGCCGACTTCGGTTCGCCAATGGGGTCCTTCGGCGCGCCGACGAAGAACCTCGGGTCGCGGAGCCTGCCGCAGCTGCGGCCGAGCCCCGGCAAGGCCGCGGCCTTCCGCGGCAGCGAGGCGAAGCGGCTCAAGCTCGAGGCGCTGCGCCGCGCCAACGACGACGACAAGCTGGCGCGGGCGAAGCGGGCGGCGGCCATGGCGCGGCGCGTGGCGACGCCGCTGCGGAAGAGCGCGCACTTCCCCGGCGAGGCCGCGGCGACGACGCTCGACCCCGGCCCGTGCGAGCCGTCGCAGAGCGGCAAGCCCGGGTCGGCCTACGGCCAGCTCGCCCCGGCGAGCCGCGAGGCGCGCCTCATCAACGACGTCCTGGGCCCGGCGGGCTCCGCGTCGCGGAGCCGGCGGAGCCAGACGCCCAAGACGCCCGACGTCGGGCCCGTCGACTGGCGCGTGCTCGCCGCGTGCGAGGTCGTGCTCGACCGCGAGGACGAGGTGCGGCGCAGTCAGGCCCAGAAGGACAAGGTCGTCTCCATGCACAAGGAGCTCCAGACCCAGCTGGAGCGCAACGCCGCGCGGCGCGCGGACGAGCGGAAGAAGAAGCAGGACTGGATGCGCGCGGTCCGCGAGGAGACGGCGCAGATCAAGGCCGCGGAGGAGCGCGAGAAGCGGCTCAAGCACGAGAAGCGCATGGCGGACCGCGAGATGTTCCGGGAGCAGGCGCGGCTCCAGCGCGAGAAGCTGCTCGAGGAGAAGGCGCGGAACGCGGCGGCCGAGAAGCGCGAGATCGACGCGGCGCGCGCGTCCCTCAAGGCCGAGGAGGCGCGCGCGAAGCGGGAGAAGGAGACGAACAAGGCGAAGCAGGAGACGCTGCGCCTGGAGATCCTCGAGGAGCGCCGCGTCAAGCAGGAGCGGCGCCTCGCGGAGTGGCGCGAGACCGAGCGCATCGAGCGCGAGGCCGAGCGCGCGCGGCTCGAGGAGGAGCGGCGGCGCCGCGAGATCTCGGAGAAGCGGGAGGCGACGATCAACAAGTTCACGAAGCTCCACGAGGCCGGCGCGGGCAAGCGCGCCGCGGACCTCGAGCAGGCGGAGCAGGACCGCGTCGAGCGCTACCTCGCGGCCCAGGCGCGCAAGGACGAGGCGCGCCACTTCAGCGACCTGGAGAAGATCCGCGACACGAACGCGAAGATCCGCGCCGAGAACGACTCCCAGATCGCCCGGCGGCGCGCCGAGCGCGACGAGCGCGCGCGCCAGGTCGCGCGCGACGCGGAGCGCATGCGCGCGATGACGGAGACGCTCCACGACGAGGAGGCGCGCGCGGAGCGCGAGCGCTTCGAGAAGCAGCGCAACTTCCAGAAGCTCCTCGAGGAGCAGGCGGCCACGGTCAGGGAACGCAAGCGCAAGGAGCAGGTCGCCATGAACGACAGCGAGCACAAGCTCAACGACCCCTTCGTCAAGCGCATCCTCGCGGACCCGGAGCGCAAGAAGGAGCTCAAGAAGCTCATCTTCTAGGCGCGTAAGCGCGGCGCCGCCTAGAGCTCCCCGGGCGCGCCGAGGCAGGGCGTGGCCGAGAGCGCGGGGACGGGGTGGCCGCCGTCCTTCGACGCGCGGTAGACGCAGTCCGTCGGCGGCTCGTCCTGGTCCTCGGCGCAGTCGACGACGCCCCGGTAGCTCGTCACGGGCGGCTGCGCGTCGAGGTCGCCCATGTACCACCAGGCGCCGTGGGCGAACAGGCTCTTGCCGAACTCGTTGGTCCACGTCGGCTTGCCGGCGAAGGCGTCGCCGATCTCGTAGGTGCCGCCGAAGGTCGCGTCGCCGACGTCGTTGCAGACGTAGAAGGTCTCCGTGGCGCCGCGGGCGGCCGCGACGACGAGCGCGGCGAGGCATGCGCGAACGGCCATGGCGCTGCGACGCGACGGACGGCGCGCGGTGTTGCGGGGCAGCCTCGACTCAAGAGAGCTGCTCGGCTGGCCTGGGCGTCGCCGTCGTCGAGCTCATCGCGAGCTGCCTCGTCGACTCGCGCGCCGCCGCTCGTGTGTGTGTGTACCGGCGCTCGCCCGCCCGCGCCGCCGCGGCACGAGCGCGGAGCGCGGTCGCGCGCGCCCGCTCGCACGAGGCGCCCCGTTGCCGCCGCCGCGCCCGCCGCCGCGCCGCCGCCGCTTTAGACGATGGCGACGGGCCCCGTGGAGCAGCGGAACCAGGACGCGACGTGCTACGTCGGCAACCTCGACGAGCAGCTCACGGAGGAGCTGCTCTGGGAGATGATGCTCCAGGCGGGCCCCATCGGGAACGTGCACCTGCCGCGCGACAAGGTCACGGGGTCGCACCAGGGCTACGGCTTCGTCGAGTTCCGGAGCGAGGAGGACGCGGACTACGCGCTCAAGGTCATGAACATGGTCAAGCTCTTCGGGAAGCCCCTGCGCGTGAACAAGGCGAGCCAGGACAAGAAGACCCTCGAGGTCGGCGCGAACCTCTTCGTCGGCGGCTTGGACGTCGACGTCGACGAGAAGCTGCTCTACGACACGTTCAGCGCCTTCGGGACGATCACGGAGACGCCGAAGATCATGCGCGACCCGGACACGGGCAACTCCAAGGGCTTCGGGTTCGTGTCCTACGACTCGTTCGAGGCGAGCGACCTCGCGATCGAGTGCATGCACAACCAGTTCCTCTGCAACAAGCAGGTCCAGGTGGGCTACGCGTTCAAGCGCGACTCGAAGACGGAGCGCCACGGGTCCCAGGCCGAGCGCCTCCTCGCCGCGAACAACCCCATGAGCGCGAAGCCGCACGCGATGTTCGGCACGGGGCCCGGCGACGCGATGGGCGGCGGCTACGCGGCCATGGCGCCGCCGCCGGGCATGTCGATGATGCCGCCGCCGCCGGGCGCCTTCGGCGGCATGCCGCCGCCGCCGCCGCCGCCCATGCCGCCCATGCAGGGCTACGGCGCGCCGCCGCCGCCCATGGGCGGCATGATGCCGCCGCCGCCGCCGCCGCCCATGGGCAACTTCCCGCCGCCGCCGCCGCCGGGCGCGCCGGGCGGCATGATGCCGCCGCCGCCGCCGCCCATGGGCGGCTTCCCGCCGCCGCCGCCGCCGCCGCCCATGGGCGGCATGATGCCGCCGCCGCCGCCGCCCATGGGCGGCATGATGCCGCCGCCGCCGCCGCCGCCCATGGGCGGCTTCCCGCCGCCCCCGCCGCCCCCCATGATGTAGGGGCTAAAGGCGCGCTCGGTGGCTGAGGGGACGCCAGTCCGATCGCGAATCGATGGACCGCGCGCCGCGACAAGACGCCGCGGGGCTCGAGCTTGAGCCCGCCGCCGCGCCGATGATGCAGGTTTTTAGGCGCGCTACCAGCCGTTCGCGCGGTGGTGGCCGAGCATGCGGTCGAAGGCGGACTTGGCCTCGCCCATGGAGTACTCCTGGAGCACGGGGCGGCCGTACTCCTGCTTCAGGTCCACGCGGAGCGGCCCCGCGCGGCCGCCGGGCCCCGTCGCCGTGCGCACGACGGTGGGCTCGACGTGGAGCATGTTCGTGAAGACCGTGTTGAGGATGGCCTCGACGCAGTGCGTCGGCCGCCACTGGTTCGCGGACCCGTCGGTCGTGAGCGCCTCGATGCAGATCGCGCCGCCCGCGGTGACGTGGCCCGTGTACCACTTGAAGCGCGGCGACACGCAGCGCAGGAAGAAGGGCCGCGTCGGGTAGTCCGAGGGGAACGTGAGCTCCATGACGATGTGGTCCTGGCGCTTCTTGCGGCCGAGCTCCCGGAGGTCCTTGTTGAGGTCGCGGCCGCCCTCGCAGTCGTTGTCGAAGTCCTTGACCTTGAAGCGCCAGCAGTCCGCCCGGTCGTGGACCATGGTCGCGTCGTAGACGCGCGGCGACCCCTCCCACTTGCGGAGCGCCTTGAACTCCGCGTAGAGCCGCGCCATGCCGACCTTCTTGTCCCACGGCGGCTTCGCGTCGGCCTTGGCCGCCTTGGGCGCCGGCGGCGGCGCGGGCGCCGGGAACGTGCCCTCCTCGCGCGCGAGGGCCGCGGCGAGCGCCGCGTCCGAGTCCACGTCCACGACGGCCGTCCGGGCCGCCTTGCGCGGCGCGTCGTCCTCGTCGCTGTCCGCGGTCAGATCGATCTGCCCCGCGGTGCGCTTCGGGGCCCGCTGGGGCGGCGCGGGCTCGTCGTCGCTGTCCAAGCCGGTGAGGTCGATCATGGGTGTTTTGGGGCGCGGGTGTCGGCGCGCCGCGGGCAGGGACGAGCGCCTCAGGCGGCGGTCTTGGACTCGTGTTGGAACTCGATGGAGGAGCACTGCGGCAAGATTGTGGCAAATCTGACCTTGCTGTTTTGTTTGAATCGCTGTTCGGTTCATAGCCAGCGCCTTCGCGACTGAACTCTGTCGATTGGCAGCCCGCAGTGCACCTCTCCGCGCCGCCCAAACACGCAGACCACCGCTCCGCACCGCCCGAGCACGCAGCGCAGCTCAAAACAGCCTCAAAACAGCACAAACCACAACACCGAACGATGGCCGCCACACGGGCCGCGACGCTCGTCGGCGGCGACGGCATCGCCGGCGGCGACGTCTGCCTCGTGATCATCGACCCGCAGAACGACTTCCACGACGGCGGGTCGCTGGCCGTGCCCGGCGCCGACGACGACACGAAGCGCACGGCGGCGTTCCTGGAGAAGCACGCGGACCGGATCGACACGGTCTTGGTGACGCTCGACAGCCACCAGACGCGCCACATCGCGAACCCGAGCTTCTGGGAGAAGCCCGACGACGCCGCCGCGCGGCCGCTGCCGTTCACGGTCATCGGGAGCAAGGCCCTGGCGGACGGCGCCTGGCGCGCGCGGGACCCGGCGCTCCGCGACTGGGCCGAGTCGTACGTCGCGGCGCTCGAGGCGGGCGGCCGCTTCGCGCTCGTCGTCTGGCCCGAGCACTGCATCCTGGGCACGGAGGGCCACGCCGTGCGGTCGCCCCTCAAGGAGGCGCTCGCGGCCTGGAGCCGCGCGCGGAACAAGGACGTCGCCTATTTGCTCAAGGGCATGAACAACAAGACGGAGATGTACTCGTGCTTCAAGGCCGAGGTCGAGCTCGACGACGACGCGACGACGAAGCTCAACGCCCCGCTCATCGCGTCGCTCGCGGCCCACAGGGCCGTCGTCTGCTGCGGCCAGGCGAAGAGCCACTGCGTCAACTACAGCGTCCGCGACATGGTCGCGGCGTGGCCCGCGGGCACGCCCCTGTCCAACCTCGTGCTCCTCAAGGACGCGACGAGCCCCGTCGTCTCCTTCGAGAAGGCCGCGGCGGACTTCGAGGCGGAGATGGCCGCCGCGGGCGTCACGGTCACGTCCACGGACGCGTTCTGAGGCGCGCGCGCCCCTCGGGGCGCCGCGCCGCCGCCGGTCCGCCGCGCCGCGCCGCCCCCTCCTTCGTCCGCCGCGCGCAGAGCGCCGCGTTGAGTGTTTGCTATAAAGTTGATTCGCTTCGTATTGGGGAGCTGGTCTGGAAACTCGCGCAGAGCGCGGACTCGATGTCGCCGCCGTACTAGTATGTGCGGGCCGCTCGAGGTATGCGGGGTTGGCCCCGAGGAGCAGCCGCGCCTCCGCCACCACGGTCCCGGTGACGGGCGCGTTGCCCTCGTGCGCCGCGTCACCTTCTGCGGCGTGGGCTTGCGCGCCACGCCGATTTCCACACAGGCTCGTGACAGGCCGGCGCTCAACTTGAACCCCGACGTCGTCGCCGACGCGGGCGAGGTGGACATCGTCGCGCTCGTCGGGCGGGACATCGCGACGGACATCTTCCTGCACATGCCCTGCGGCGGCGGCTCGAAAATGTGTGAGCACCTGTTTGGAAATCAACCGCGGCCGTGGTGACCCCTCATCAAATTTTGAACCAGTCCGAGTCGACCGCGCCCGGGTCGATCTGGAGCGCGGCCATGAGGTGGCCCAGCTGCGGCTTGACGAAGCCTAACAGCGCGGCCATGTCGTAGTCCGCGTGGCCCACGAGCACGCGCGAGTCGGGCGCGACCGTGACGGTGAGGCGGCAGCGCAAAAGACCCCCCCACTCCTTGCAGAGCAGCCGCGGCGCCCTACCTCGCCGCTCGTCGCCGCGCTCGACGTGCGCGCGCGCGCCGCGTCGCGCCGCAACAAGAGCACAGCAAAGCGCACACCGCTTTTAAAATACCACGATGCGCGCCTCCTGGACGCCCCTGGGCGCGCCGGCCTACGGGTCCGTGCTCGTCGTCGGCGACGTGACCATATTGCTGGACTGCGGCTGCGACGTGGGCTTCGAGGAGGCGTGCTTCGAGCGCATCGGCGCCGTCGCCAAGGACGTGGATCTGGTGCTCATCTCGCACCACGAGCTGCGCCACCTCGGCGCGCTCGCGGCGGCGAAGGCGCGCTACGGCCTCCGCGCGCCGATCTACGCGACGTTGCCCGTGACGAAGCTCGGCTTCGTGACCATGTACGAGGCCTGGGCCGGCTACCGCGCGTCCTTCGGCCGCGACGCGGCGCGGCGCAAGTTCACGCTCGACGACGTCGACGCGGCCTTCGGGAAGATGCGGCCGCTCAAGTTCGACCAGCCGCTGTCGCTCCGGGGCAAGGGCGCGGGCGTCGTCATCACGGCGCACCGCTGCGGCCACAGCGTCGGCGGCGCCTACTGGCGCGTGCGCCTCGGCGCCGACGACATCGTCTACTGCGTCGACGCGCACCACGCGGACGAGCGCCACGTCGCCGGCGCGGCGCTGTCGACGAGCGCCGAGACGCGGCGGCCCGCGGTCTTCATCACGGACTGCGGCGCCGTCGCCCGCGACGTCGAGGCCTCCAAGGATAAGACGGCCACCCACGCCTCGCGGCCCGCCGCCGAGGACGCGTTGGTGACCGCCGCGCTCGAGGCGCTGCGCCGCGGCGGCCACTGCCTCGTGCCCGCGGACTGCGGGTCGCGGGGCCTCGAGCTCTGCCTCGCCCTCGACGAGGCCTGGCGGTCCAAGCGCCTCGGCGGCGCCTACGACCTCGTCTTCGTCCACAGCATGGCGAAGAACGTGCTGGATTTCGCGCGGTCGCAGATCGAGTGGATGTGCGGCGACGCGCAAAAGGCCTTCGACGGCGCGTCGAAGCGCCGCTCGGGCCACCCGCTGGCGCTGCGCGAGGTGCGCGTCGTCGCCTCCGTCGAGGACGCCCTCAAGGGCGACGCGCCCAAGTGCGTCGTCGCCGCGCGCGGCGAGCTCGAGTGCGGCGCGGGCGCGGCGCTCCTCCGCGCGTGGGCCTCCGACGAGCGCTGCTGCGTCTGCCTCACGGCGCCCGCGCGGCCCCGGGGCGGCGCGCCGTCCGCCGCCGCGGCCCTCGAGGGCGGCGCCCGGAGCGTGGCGACGCGGCGCGGCTCGCGCGTGCCCCTGTCGGGCGCGGAGCTCGACGCGGCCGTCGCGGCCAAGAGGGCGCGCCTCGAGGCGGCCCAGGCCGAGGCGGACCTGCGGCGGCGCGCCGAGGAGATGGCGCGGGGCGTGCTGCTCCTCGAGGACGAGGACGGCGGCGCCGTCGACCTCGACGACGACGACGACGACGCCGCGGGCGACGTCGGCCTCGAGGGCCCCGCGGGCGACGGCCGCGACGGCGGCCGCCGCGTGCGCCGGCGCACGCAGCGCGAGCTGCTCGAGTCCTTCAAGGCCAACGCGCTCTTCGCGCGCTTCGCGCAGCCCGCGCACCCGACGTTCGCGCCTTTAGCGAAGAAGGCGCCGTCCGACGACTACGGCGCGCCGCTGCCCGAGGCGATCAGGGCGGCGCTCGTCAAGGCGCGGTCGAGCCTGCTCGGGTTGGAGACGCGCGACGGCATGAACTTCCTCGGCGAGGACGACCCCGTCGAGGAGGAGGCGCCGGAGGCCGACGGCGCGGACGAGGCCGCGGCGGCCGCGGCCGCGCCGCGGAAGCGGGGCCGCGCGGTCCAGGGCAGGACAAGAGAGCGAAATTCCAAACTTCAAAGCCTCATATCTCGGCCGTTTTCCACTCGTTTCGGCTGATTTTTGGACGAGCGATCATCTCTTGGAACGGTCTCGAAGCGTGGATGCTTTTTCCGGAACGCGCTCGCGCGGAACACTCACGTTGAAGCGACGTTGAATCACTCTTGT
>Ga0257106_1001064_pt1 | contig 14267 bp, 9 predicted proteins | sample LP_taG_3_FD_190177 | JGI IMG/M metagenome (GOLD analysis project Ga0257106, IMG submission 190177) | Marine microbial communities from Northeast Subartic Pacific Ocean, Canada - LP_J_2011_P26_10m | ecosystem: Environmental > Aquatic > Marine > Oceanic | place: Canada: Northeast Subartic Pacific...
GTGCGACAACTTAGCCGATCACATGGTGGGAAACGTGTACGTGAAATTCGCGGACGAAGACGACGCGATGAAAGCGAAGCAATCTTTAGACGGCAGATATTACATGGGACGACCAATCAAGTGCGAGTTTTCACCAGTGACGGATTTTCGGGAAAGCACGTGCAGGCAATACGAAGAGAACACGTGCACGAGAGGCGGGTATTGTAACTTTATGCACGTGCGGCCGATTAAGAACCAGACGCTGGCGCACGCGCTGTTCGGGAGGTACGGGAAGAAGAGGCAGGAGAGGAGGGTGTACGGAAATCGAGGAGGCGGAGGACGGAGAGGAGACAGAGGAGGGCAGAGAGGAGATCCGTATCATAGAAGAGGACGAGATCGCGGGTACGGAGGCGACCGACGGAGAGACGATTATTACAACAGAGACGACGACAGAGAACGACGACGAGGAAGATCGAGGTCGAGATCGAGAGACCGAAGAGGCGGCGGCAGAGACTACAACGAAGACGATCGTAATAACGACGATCGAAGAGGAGGAGGAGAGAAAAAAGCCGCCGGATTTGGCATGAGCGATGAAGAGAGACGCGCTATGATTGCCAGCTTCAAAAGCGAAGAGTAATAATTGAGGAAGAGAAACAACACGCACACACAACTTGTGAAAGTAGTACTTGTACCTTTGCTTATTATTAAAGAATTCGTCGCGCTTTGTTCTTGTTTGGTACACTTAGTAATTTGTTTTTCAATTTTTTACACTCCTATTGTATTGTTTCTTCTTCTAATAGAGAAAGGCGTAAGGATCGAAGTTCGCCTGCCAGTCGTCGGTGACATTATTACTATGATTATTCAAATCGAACGAGCCTTCGTCGTCCTCTTCGCAATAATACGCCTCTCGGCTGATTGGATCTTTTCGATCGAATATAACTCTTCCGCACCTACCCACTCTCGCTTTGCATCTCTCCTTCAACTGCCCCAACGGTAACTGGAACCGTCTCAAAGCGGAACCTAACGGGATTTTCGCGAACAACATCTCGATGTCTGGAATCTCCGGCGGAGGTTCGTATAAAACCACCTCTTTCCCGGCTTTGTGTTTCTTGGCATCCTCGGCTTCTTTTTGCTGTCGACTTCTCTTGTTTTTATTCAACAACGCTTGCTTCTCTCGTTTATTCGCGGCTATGATTTCACTCTCGTCTGGTTCGGTGACAATCGCCCAGGTGTTATCGTTCGCCTTGAAAATCTCCAAGTTGCCGTCGCACAACGCCACGTTCTTCCCTTTGATCGGTAACTCTGGCAACTCTTTCTTCGCTCTCTCTTCGTCTTCTTTCTTCGCCTCTTTTTCTATCCTCTCCATCTCCGATTTCGGTTCGTGCCTCAAATCAATCAATAACTTTTGCGCGGCGCGTTCCACCTCGAAAATTTCGTGCTTACGAGTTTCTCTTCTCTGCGTCAGCTGCAACGCTGCTCTGGCGACGACCAAACTATCCCTCGCGCGTAAAAGTTTCTCGTAACCAGCGACGTCGTTTTCTCTTCGTCTTCTCGTTTGCGGTCTGTGAATCTTCTCTCTCGGACGAAACACGTTGAACGGATTGGTATCGTTCGGCGCCGGAGGCGGCTGCAACCTCCTCAAACACGGCTTTTGCGTACTCTTTCTCTTCTCCACCCAATACTCGTACACGGCGACGATGACGGATTGCTTATTCACAATCTCCGCTAAAACTTCCACCGCGCTATCTTTAGGTAAATTCGACGTGCTCGCCAACGCCGCGCACCGATCTTGATACGATAACGCGCTTCCTTTCTCCTGCGCTTGCTGCGCGGTCACCGCCAAAACTCTCTCGTTCGCCTCGCCGCACGCCAACTCCAATTTCCACAACATCCTCTCGAAATCGTCCTCGTCCAACGGCACGTGGGACTCTTTCTTACTGCTGTTATACTTCTTCAACCAATCCTCGTCGTCGTTATCCAAATCGTACTCCACCCCGTCCGCCGTCGTCGGCGTCTCCAACTCCGGTCTCCCCGCCGTCGCTCGAGACCGTAAATACCTCTCGTCCTGTTCGTAACTCGGTTTGTAATCTTTCTCGTACCTTAACCCGACTTTCAAAACTTCCGGTATTGGAATCTCTTGTTGTTTCGTCTTTTCGTTCTCCTTCGTTAACACTTCCTCGTTCTCTTTGTCCAGTTGCTTGTGCGCGTGCGAGACCTCTCGAGAGACGATTTGGTCCTCCGCGATCGCGTTCGGATCTCGCACGATGGAGAGTTGCTGCGTGACTTCGATCGGGCGGTTGCGGTAGGAGCGTTGTTGCGCCAGAGATGCCATTTTATTTAGAGTTTACTACACACAAACAAAAGCTCAAGCGCTTTAACCTAATTCAGAACAGAATGTGATCTCAATAATTTCCTTTTATATATATACTTATACGTATATATAATAAATCTCTCTCTCTTTTACACGCACACACACACGAAACTACGACTCTCTCCTGCACTTAGCACTTGATGTACTATAAAAGAGAGTAGGAAAGAGGAGGAGGAGGAGGACAGATCAAAGTGTGGGGAACCGAACGAATTTTGTTCGTTTCTTTAGCACTACTTTTGGTTTAGGGTTTTTTAAATTTTGAGCATCATTTCAGTCTTTTTTCACCAAACGTCTGTGAAACGAAAGAAACCTATAGGCTTCACTTTCCTCGGCCAACGGGTGGTACGTGTACACCTCTTTCTCGGTGACTTTCTCATCTAAATGGTTGAAATAATGGAACTGCGTCGCGTTGTGACTGAAACCGTACAAAGAAACTTTCTCTTTTGAAGAGCACGCGCGTAACGCCAAGACGACGCCGGCGAAACCGCTGGACGGTTTGAGCTTTCTTCTGTCCACCCAATCCCAGACGTGACACCAAAACTGAGGGTTGAATACGCGTTGGACGTGCGTTTTTTCTTTGCCGTGTTTCGAGTGTTGTTTCTTTTGGTACTCGGAAAAGTGGCGGAACGTTTTCTCGTCGCGGGCGGTGAAGACGAGCATTTCGTCTCGCGGTTCCCGGAAACCGAGGTTGTCGATGTTTTGAACGCGGATGGTGGTTTTCTTGCCGACGTGCTTTTCGTAGCCTTTCGTCGGCGCCGCGTTGAAGCGGATGACGGCGTCGTGGCTATCGATTTCCGCTCCGTAGGTGTGGTCGAGGAGAGAACCAGAGTTACCGACGACGGCGCATCGGCGACCGAGCGTTTTCGCGTCTGGTTTTAAACCGCCTCGGGTGTGGACATCGTCCTCGTCTGGAATATATTCCGAGAGTTCCGGGACGGCGTCGCGTAATTGATAGTACGATTTTACTTGCATGACTGGTTTCCCGCCGCACGTTATTTTGTTTCGCTTTTCGTCGTCCGGGTCGATATCGTTTAGCGTCGATTTACTCAAGAAGATGTCCACGTCGGTATCCAGGAGTTTCTTCAGTTTCGTGCCTCCGAGACGATACGTCGCCGCTTTGAGCACCGCTTTTTGCATCGGCGTCGGTTTTTGTTCCGGAGAGTGTTCTTCTACGTTTTCGTGGCTGCTATTACTAGTACTATCCTCTGCCTCTTGTGCCTCCTCCTCGTCCTCGTCCTCGTCGTGTTCTTGCGGCTCTTCTCTCTCTGCTTTAAGCGTCGGCGCGTTTGAGCTTTCCGACGACGACGACGACGCTACTTTGGGAGAAGGTTTATTATTTTTTTCAGCGCTATTACGCTCGTCCTCTTCGCCATCATCACCGCTACCACTCCTTTTCTTCGTCTGCCCCCCTCCCCGCGGCCGTTCCGGCGCAATCCTCGGCTTCACCGGAATCACCCTTCTCTCCGTCACGTACTCCGCATCCGCCCGTTTCAACCGTTCCGGGATCTCAGGCACAAGAGGCAAATCCTTCGGCACTTTCCGGCGACCTTCAAACATCGTCCTCGCTCCTCCTCCTCTTCCATCTCCTCCTTCGACGCCGCTCGTACTACTCTCACTACTATCACTACTACTACTCAAACTCAAAGCCGCCATCGCTCGTCTCGACGCGCCGCCGATCAAAAATCTCGGTCTCGGAAGTAACGCACGATGATGCGTCAATACATAGTCCTCATCGTCGTTGTTATTATTATTGTTCTTCTTCAACGCTTTTAGTATTCCGTCGCTGCTAAAATCCTCCTCATCCAACTCTTCGTCTTCGTCTTTCTCCTCTTTCCTCCTCCTCTTCTTCCTCCAAATCACTTTTGTTTTCTCGTCTCTCACGCGGACGTACCTCGCCATTTCTCTGTGCGCAGACTTCACTTTTTCCGTCAAAGACAAAGACTTGTTGTTCTCCTTTTCCTCCTCGTACATCCTTCGTTGTTGGTGCAGAGAAAGAGAGGAAAAGAACAGACATCCCGCGAGAAAGACGAGGAGGAGTTTCCTTAATTTGCTTTTAGTAGTATTCTTTCTCTTTCTTTTCGTCGTTTTTGATAAAAGCAACGACTTTTCGGAGTCCAAATCATACTTTTTGTTCTCGTCGTCCTTTTTGTTGTTGTTATTGTTGCCGCCCAAGAAGGAGCGGCGCATGGTATAATGAGGAAAAATGTCAGATGTTGAAGAGGAAAAAAAAACGTTCAATTAAATTCTAATGCTCAAGCGTCTACTCTCTCTATTAACTACTACTACAAATACATTTTCTTGAGACTCTTCTTGGTGACCAGTGTCGAACACGTCGGACACGGACCGGACGAAGAAGAAGAACTAGAGTTTATGACGTTGTTTGTGTTGCTTGTTGGCGCTTTCTTGGCTTCTGCGCTGCTTTTCGCGAAGACGGCGTTGAAGCACTTGTAACAGGCAAAGTGGCCGCATACGATCGATTGGAAAGGCCGGTCGCACTTGGAGGCTTTGCAATGGTCGCAAGAGGTTTTCTTTTTTGCTGCTTTTTGCAGAGCTTGAGATGAGGAGGAAGGTTTGGTGGTGACACTCGATTTGAGTTCTCCTGCCGAGGAATCTTCTTTTGGCGGTCTCGCGAGGCGTCCGAAGATATTTTCGACGCCGGCGTCGATTTTCGGTTTTGGAGGAGGAGGAGGTTGCGATGATTGTACGAGCGGTGGAATTGTTGTTGCTGTCGCTGTTGTTGTTGTCGTCGTTGTTTTCTTCTCTGCCATTTTTCGTTTCGCGTTCTCCTCGAACTCGTCGTAGGCTTTCTTTGCCGCGTCTTTCAACGCCAAGCTGGTTCCGATGGCTGCCCACAAAGTTGAAGGACCGACGCCTCGTTTCTCGATTTTGCACAATTTCGCGAGCGTTTTCATGGACTCGTGCAGCTCGACGTCCGACGAATCCGCGCTGACGGCACTTTTCATAACCTCGACAAACTTTGGAAATTCTTCCGGCGGGAGTTCGGCGCGCGCCCTTTTGACGAGCTTTTGTTTCGCCAACATCGCCTTATCGACGACGTTGGCGTTTCCGAGAGCTCCACTACCACGAATATTACCGACGCCGCCGCCGGCAAGCTTTGTCGTGTTGTCTCGATTGCCACCGGATTTGAGTAACCTGGACGCTAACGAACCTCCACCGCCGCCGCCGCCGCCGCCGCTAAATAAAAAGTTTCTTCTCTCCTTTTCGTCGTCCACCTCGTTCTCGTTCTTATTAGTATTATCATCGTTATTATTATTCAATGCGTTCATGAGCGCAAACGGTAGCGAGGTATCTGAAGCCCGAGATTTCTTCGAAAAGTTGGTATCTCTTCGCGCGTGTTGTTGTTGTTGTTGTTGTTCGCCGTTAGTATTGCTGTTCTTTTTCTGCCGTTGATCTGCTTCCGCAGTGGTTTCGTCGTTCTCGCTTTTGTGTTGGAGGTGCGGTCCTTTGCGTTTCTTCTTCTTTGCCGATTTCTCCGCCGCGGCGAGCATGAGCGCGCTGTTCGGGTTTCCGCACCGCTCAAAAAACGCGGATAAACTTTCTATGCCCCTTTCGAACGTATCGAACGTTTGCATCGCCGGTCGGAGCCATAAACTTAACTGACTCTGATGATTTCGATACGCGAATCGCTCGTCCGCTAAGATGACCGCGCCAAAGTCGTCCTTATGACGGATGACGCGTCCTATCGCTTGGTTCGTCGCGCGCATGGCGGTTTGCGAATACCACTGTTCTCCGCTCGTAATGTTGCAACTTTGATGCGTGTTGTTTCGTTTGTGAACCATTATGGCGGCGTCGAGAAATTCGCGCTTGTATCGAACGCGCGCCGAGGCTTTCGGCGCGTAGGGGATGCCGGTCAAAATAACCGCGCGTCCCGCTTTATCGGCAAAATCGATGCCTTCGGAGACTTTTCCTCTGCAGACGGCGAAGAACATGGCGCCACCTTTCGCGGCTAACGTGACGGCTGTTTCGTCCTTCGCGCTACCATCATTAATATTTGTCAAGCCTACTTTACTCCAACTGTTCGTTTTCGAACGTTCGAGCGCTTTGTTGAAAGACTCGAACGCTTCTAAAAACGCATCGCTCTCTTTCGGTTCCACGACCAACGTTTTCTTCGTCGTGCGCGTGATATCGTTCCAGATGGACGTTCTCGTCTTCCAAAATTCGATGCATTTTGCCATGACGCCATAACTCGGGAAGAACACCAAAACGCCGTCCGGCGTCACGCGAGCGACGCGCAGGATTAACAACCCGAGCTCATTCTTATACTGTTCGGTATCTCGAAAGCGATAGCTGGAATTCAAAGAAACCGCATTCGACGGTCCTTTTAAAAACGCGCCGGCCCAAACATTTTCTTGAGGGATGACGTGCGGATTCTCTAACCGAACCGGGAACGGCGCGCGAAGCTCGGAGGCGAACGAATCCATCGGCGATAACGTCCCCGAGGCTAACAAGAGCGATTTGACGCCCAATTCGCACAGTTCGTTCACGATGACGCCTGGAACCATGCACCAAAAAGACATCGTCGGTCCTTTCGCGAGTCGTTTGTTTTCTCTTCCGTCGTCGTTTTTCTTATTCCACGTGCTGCTAAACTCCTCCTCCGGAGGTCCCACGCGCGAGCGATAACACTCGATCAAACCTTTTTGTTTCGCTTCAAACGCGCGGTCGAGAAAATCTTTGACTCTTTCCAGACCAGCGCCAGAGCCTTTGCCAATTTCTTCAGCTTGCATTGATACTACATTCGCCGCGTCTTCGCACACTTCAATCATTTGCGCGTACGTATCCATGTTGATGTTCACCTTCGCTAAAAGATCAAATATGAACCACCCGTCTCTCGACGAAGGTAACGTTTCGCCTTTCCTCACTCTCTCTTGATCTTGCGCGCACACGATAGCAATTTCTCTTTCTAACGCCGCAAAGATACCACGCAAGGTCAAATAATCGCCCGCGCTTCGAGTTGGATACGTGCCTGTTTTCTTCGAATCTTCTTTTTCCTCTTTGGACAACCCCTCCATGCTTTCCTCGATCATGCTATAATACTGAAACGCGGCGTCTGCGTCTTTAATCGCGTTCGCAACGTGCACCGCGGTCAAGTCTCTCGAGGCGGCTTCTTCGCACGCCGATTCCGCGTTGTGCGCTTCGTCAAAGATAACAATCGAATTGTGCCAATTCATCACGGTGTCACCTAATGCACGTTTTCGGACTCCCGCGTCTAAGATGTACGAATACGGCGCGAAAATTATCTCCGCGCCTCTCGTCATCTCTCTCGCTAAATAATACGGACACGGACCATTCGCTCTCTTCCCTTCTTTCACCAAATCTTCGATGTCCATGATTGAACCCTTTACTTTCCCGTCGTCATCGCCGCCGCCGCTTTTACTACTTTTACTACTTAAAAGTTCCTCGTTTGGTAGTTGACTTAAAATCGAACCCGCTCCTTCCTTAGTACCAAAATCGTGTTGGTTCGTCGTCCTTCCGTACCCGAGACTTCCGTTAAACTCCCCTCCCCATTGATTCGCGAACCACCCATTCACGACGTCAATCCCAAACACTCGCTCCATGTGCGTACCAACGTTCCTCTTCTTATCACACTTCCCGCTATTGCACGCGATTTTACACAACTTCTCCGCGCCTCTCTTATTCCCATCGCCCATCTTCTTCGCCGCTTCCGCGACCCACTCGTTCACGCACAACTGTTTCCGCGAGCCGACGACGCTCGAGCGCGGCGCGTACTCGGTCGCTTTCAATTCGGAAATCACTTGTTGCAACTGACTGTGCGTTCGAGAGACGTAGACTATGGTTACTTTCGACGGTTCCTTCGAGCCGGTGTGCTCCTCTTTCACGCCCTCCTTCGTTCGCTTCTCCTCCAAATCCTCCTCCTTTTCCTCCTTTTCCTCCTTCTCCGTATCTTTCCTTTTCTTCGTATTCTTCTTCGTATTCTTTTGTTTAATTCGTTGTTTTTCCTCGTGTTCCGCGAACGCTAAAGTCGCGCAGAGTAAACACAAGGTTTTCCCGGTCCCGGTTGGTGATTCTAACAAAGCGTTCATGCCTTCACGCAATGCGAAAAGGATCTTTTCCATCATGACGATTTGCGACGGGTACGGCTCGGGGAAGGGAAATTTTACCGAATACGAAACGTTTTGGACGATGATTTGTATCGGAGGAGGATGATGAGAACCACGACGAGGAGAAGGAGGAGGAAACATTTTTTGGTCCGTCTGAAGGTACTCCGTCCGAAAGAGAGAGAGATTGTTTTGGTGGTGTCTTCTTTCTTCTCGCGTGTGTTGGTGTCCGGAATTTTGAAATTTGTGTGGAGAGTTTGGAGCAGATTTTGCTGTAAAAACTTTATATGACTGATATGTATCGCGATTATTGGGGTGATTATTACACGCGTTCTCAAAACGCTTTCTCTCTCTCTCTCTCTTTGGTTGCGTCGTCGTTTTATTGTCGTCGTTCTTTTGTATCATCGTCTCTTTCTCTCACTAATAGTAATAATAATATTAATAATATATAAATGTGAGCGGCGAAGAAGCCGGACACCGCCTTTTCGCGAAAAGGCGATGATGGTCGTTATATCGTCGCTCTCATCATTGTAACTCGTTCTCCAGATGCGAGTATTCGAACAGAAAGTCCGGTTTGCTTCGCTGACACCACCCTCGGACGCTTCCGTATTCGTCCCGGCTCACCGCGTGGTCGAAGTAGACGTACGCGCCTTGCTCGAATTCTTCGTTGGAGACTTTCGGTTCCTCTCGTCGAGCGAACCAGGCGCTGTATTTTTTGTGGAACCGCCAGTTGGCGCGTTTCAACTCTCGAGCGGCTAAGTACTGTTGAGGGGTGCCTTGTTGGTGGTAGAAGGAGAAGAAGAGCGCGTCGGCGTCTAAGCGTTCGAATAAAGCCGGGTTTTCCAAAACCGGGTATAAATTGTTCCCGTTGCCGTCGAGGAGAGTGGTCGGGTAGGAAGGCGGAATCGGCGCTTGGGGCGCGCGGCGAACGCGTCTGGTCCAGACGCCGTCCGAGGCGGACGGGAGAAGTCTAGAGGAGGCGGAAGCTTCGAGGAGACGGAGACGCGAGGACGGGTCGCCGTGCGCGACGGTAGCCGTGGAGGCGGCGCTCGCCCCTCCTCCTCCTCTTTGTTGTTGCTGCTGTTGTTGTTGCTGCTGCTGCCGTTGTTGTTGTTGTTGCTGTTGTTGTTGTTGTTGTTGCTGCTGCTGTTGTTGTTGCTGCTGTTGTTGTTGTAGCGCCAAGGTGGAGTTGATGCTGTTATTGCTCGCGTTGTTTATGGATTGGGCGCTACCGGATCCGGATTGCATGCCGCTTCCAGATAATCCTCGTCGCATGGACGTGGACATTTCATTCAACGATCGCGCGCCTTGACTCGGGTTGTCGAAGACCTCGTTCGCAGTAAACGCCGCGTTGGCGGCTTCCGCGACGGATTGTTGTTGATTTGCGTCGGACGATAACGGTCTCGGTCCAGGTGGAAACGCTTGTTGCGCGGCGTTGCCGTCTTTGATACCTCCCGGTCCCGGTGGCGCGGTGGAATTGTTATTCGGTCTCGGTATGGGTTTCCCGGCGGCGGCGGCGGAACCGCTCCCGACCGCGGCGTTATTCCCGCCGTTCCCGGACCCCACGCCGTCGGCGTCCAAACCTTTCGGCGCGGGAAACCGCGATCCCCACTGATTGACGCTTTGTTGTTCCTGTTGCGCAGCTGCCGCGGCCGCGGCTTTCGGACTCAACACCGGCGCCGGCGGTACCACTCTCGGCTTTGGCGGTTCAATCTTCGATGATCCTCCGCTCAAGGCTGTTTGCAACTGCTGCGGCGATCCGGACGAGGCGTCTTGTCCGGACTCCTCGTGTAACTGCTTCACGTTCGTCACCACTTTCACGCTTTCTTTCGTCGCCAACTCTTCCAAATTTAAACTCTCGTACATATCGTCCACGACGTCAAACTCGTCGAAATCTTCTTGATTCCTCTCCAAATAATCTTCTATCAAATCCCGCACGTCGTCCGCCTCTTCCGCCGGCAACGTCTCGTTCTCCACCAATCGCATCATGATTTCCAAATTCAGCGTGTGCGCCTTGTGCCTTTGCACCGACTTTTCCAGTCTGTTCACTTTCTCTTCGTTCCCGTTGTTCGTATTCTTCCCTTTCCTTTTACTCGGTTTCGCGGCTTCCAACTGCAACACCTCAATCTCCGCCTCGAACGCGTCCGACTGATTCGACAACTCCTCCACCACCGTGGACAACCACTCCTTCGTCTCTCTTCTCCTCTTTTGTTCCGGAGTTTCGTTTTCCATCTTCTCCAATCCGTGTTTACTAAACGCTTTCGTCTTCGATTGCCGCTCGACCATTTTAAACCTCTCCATGTCGATTTCAATTTTCCGCTTGTATTCGTTCAAAGACGTCTTGTCTTTAATCGCGGTATCCGCGGACCAGTTTTTGATCTGGTCGCGGAATTTTTGGAGCTTTTTCAGCTCTTTCTTCAAGTCCGCCTAATAATAAGAATAAGAATAGAATTGTGTCAGCGTCATCCGAACATCGAGGAATAAGAGGAAAATCGAGGTTTTTGTTCCTCTTTCAGGGAAAGAAGAGAATTCAATTTTCAACAATTGGGGGAAACCAATCACATATCAATATCCTTTCCTTCCCTCTCTCTCATAGAGCGCGCAAAAAGAGAGAAGGACAAAACGCTCTCCGTGAAGAAGCGTTCTCGTTCTTGAAAAGAGTCTTTCTTTTCTCTTTTCTCTTTGAAACGTGTAAAAAGAAAAGCAATGAGATACAATTTTACAGTTGTAAATTGCGCGGCGGAACAAAATGGAAAATGCAATCGCATAATAATAGTATTACCTCGTATTTCTCCTTCAAACTCGAATCGCACTCCTTCAACCGATCGAAAATTTGCTGAAACACCTCCTGCTGCTCGTCCACCTTACGAAAGGTCTTGTCGATTTCAGCCTGGAGCTTACGTATCGTCGCCATGATTTGTATTCAATTCTCTTTTTTTGTGCGTTAAAAGTGCGGAGAATTGGGAGGTGAAGTGACCTGAAAATACTTCGTCCGAGCGCATACATACTACAGAGATAGATATAGTACAAAGATAAATCTGATAGTTTTACAACGAAAACAACCTACAAAACAGAAATATGCTGAGATAGTATTGTGTTTGCGTCTCTTTCTCTTTCTTTCTTTCTTTCTTTCTTTCTTTCTTTACGCTCTCGTTTCTCCTTCTTCTCCCTTTCGCCATATGCTCGGAGGAAGGAGTCTTCTCGCCAAATGCGTTTTTTATTAAACGCGATGGTTTCTCTCTCTCTTTGCACCCGCAAAACGCGCGCTCTTTTTATCGACTCTGCGACGACGAGTAGTTTTATTGTATTCGAAACAACTTCTACTCTGAATGTTTACGCCGGCAGAGCGTCACTTTTTTAGCGCGCGCTTTTCGTCGCATATGTGTACAACTAACTCCTCTTCTTCTTCTTCTCTTTCTCGTTTTCCCGGGAAAAGCCGCTTCGCTTTGCCCGGCGTCGATTTCGCGAGAGGGAGAGAGAGAAAGAGAGCGAAAGACGAGAGCGACTCCCGGACAACAACGTTTTTGTCTCGGAGTTACCCGCACCCTCCGCCGCTTCCATCATCCCCGCCAAACATCTCCTTCTCCGCTTCCGCGACGCGCTCTTCCAACATCTCCACGATCTCTTCCATTTTAATCGGGAGTGTAGATCCTCCTCCTCCTCTCGTCTCGAATACTGTTCGATCTCGAAACTCCACTCGAAAAAATTCCTCCTCTTCCTTTCTTTCTTCTTCTTCTTTCTCGTTCCCTCTGACCATGACCGATGGAAACGCCATCTCGATCGCGTCCGCCATCTCGATGTACGTGTCTAAATACTTCGTCTCTGGGTGGTAGAGAATGTCCACGTGTAAAGGATCCGGCGCGGATAAGGAGTTGCGTCACGCGTAGTGGCGAAGTTGTTGGTGTTGATGATGAAGTGGTGGTAAACGACGGGGAAGAGGAGGAGCAAGCGTGGAAATCTTCTTCTCAGCAGGCGATGATGAATAATGATGAAAACAACGCGCAGTTGGTGGTGTCACCCCCGGGGAAGTCGATGATGATGATGATGATGTTGTTCTTGTCTGTTGCTGCGGAATACTACCGATGCAGCGATGAAGAACGCGGCCGAAACTGCTTGTGCTGCTTTGTCCTCCACTCAATAAAGGTGAAGAAGCTGCAACAGCAGCTCGGAGCACTCGTTCTTTGCTCCTAAACGTCGTCATCAAAGACGTCATTAGTTGTGCGGCATTTTATCCAAAATGTGTCTCAGAGATACGAATACTTTTATTACTCTGTATTATTAATAGTACGGGTTCAGACGATGATCAAAAACAACAAAATAGATTATGATGATGATTTCAATCTCTGGTGGTGGACCGTCTCCTCGTATCTCGCGTTCTTTCTCCTCTTAATCGCGCGAAATGTGGTGCCACATTCAGGGGAAATGTTCCATTGGAAACCAAATGAAAGAAGAAGACAAAGAAGAAGATTTGCAATGAACCATCGAATTTGCGGGGCGATGCACTTACTCGTTCTCGTTTTCGGAGGTGTGTATCTTATGCTTTTGTCCTCCTATAATACGTCGTCGTCGTTTACGTCGTCATCGATGAGTCGTCTTGCGGTGCTCGCATTTGACCTCGTGTTAGGTTTGAGCGGGATTCTCGTCACGCGCACGGCGGTGAAGGATTTCGGCAAGTTGCACTCCCGAGTGCGAGAGAGACGAACACAATCGAGCGGTGTGTTACACGAGACGAAAACAGTCGCGACGGAGGAAATGGAAGAGCACTTCTTTTACCAAATGGTAAATTTGACGCAGGTTTTGTATTTGCACTTTTGCGAAACGTGCGACGGGAAGAACGCGCGAACGCTGGCGCTCGTATTGAGCACCTGGAGCATTTGGCGGTATCGCGATCGGTTTCCGGTGAATTCGTTTTCTCGAAACTACGAAGGCGGCGAAAACGGAAGGTGGTTTGAATCCGTGGAGAATTTTTTGTATCGAGCGAAGAAATGGCAGTACGTGTTTTACAAGACGTGCTTGTTGCACGGGTTGAACGTTTCCAGCGCGATTTTTGGGAGTAGTAGTAGTAGTAGTAGTAGTAAGACGACGACGACGACGATTGTGACGACGCACGGCGAGCGCTTTCAACTGTATTGGTTGTGCTTGAACGCGAGTTACGTGATGGAGTTCTTTTTGCAGACTTTGGTGAAGAAGAAGTACGGCACGCAGTCGAACGCGTTGTTGATGAATCAATTTTTGATGGTGGTTTCCTCGCTTTCGGCGTTTCCGGTCGTCGTGCACAGAGTACATCCGATTGCTTTCGTTGCGGCGTTGGCGTTGAATTTTCTCAATCGGAAACAGGAAACGGCGAATGTCTGCTTGACGTGTGTGGCGTGTGTCGTATTTGATAGGTATGTAAAAATATAAACGCGTGCGCGCGCGCTAGATTAGTAGTAGATGTAGTAATAAAGATGATTCATCGCTTGACGTGTTTAATCGCCCTCTCGATCTTCTCTTTCGCTATTTGGATCTCTTTTCTATCTCTGTCGTCTAAAAACTCCCCGCCGTCCTCTTCCTCGTCCCGAAGCATTCGTTCGGCCATTTTTAGCAATCGAACCGCTTCTCTTCCATCTCTCGGCGTACTTCGCAACAACCATCTCGAAGCATCGTACAACTCTTCGATTTCTTCTCTGCGCGTTATTGATGCTGTTGTTGTTGTTGTTCCCGTGTTGTTAATTTCTCTCTTCGCCGCTCTCGCTCGGTCACTCTTACCCGACGGCGTCGTCGACGGCGCCTCGTCCGCGCCATCATCGTCATCATCATTGTTCCTCTTTTCCTCATCTTTTCTCTTGTTACTGCTAGTA
>Ga0257106_1001065_pt1 | contig 14252 bp, 10 predicted proteins | sample LP_taG_3_FD_190177 | JGI IMG/M metagenome (GOLD analysis project Ga0257106, IMG submission 190177) | Marine microbial communities from Northeast Subartic Pacific Ocean, Canada - LP_J_2011_P26_10m | ecosystem: Environmental > Aquatic > Marine > Oceanic | place: Canada: Northeast Subartic Pacific...
ATACGCCCGCTTGACGGCTTCTTGACTCGCTCCGACGGAAACGCCCAAGATGAAATACAAGTCTTCAGTCGATTGTGGATATTCAGGCAAGGACGCAGATACTCTCACACGTTGTCCCCGCTTTTCTCTTCTCATTCCTCCTCTCGCGTTGAGCGACGACGCCGCAGATGATGCAGATGTAAAGCCATTCTTTTTCGCGTCTGTGTTTGGTGCATGCACGATCAGCTGGCATACAAAAGGGTGCGCATACATTCGCTTAATAATATCTTTCCTTTGTTATGGTGCGTTTTTTTGTGTCTGCTGTGTTTGACTTTTTTTTTGATTCTCTCTTCTTCATTTCGCAGAAAAATCAGCTGGCTGGCACAACTGTATTTTTCTTCAATTGTTGCAAAGAACTCGGTCGGCAGAAGGAAGATAAGAAAAGAAGGATACGAAGAGCAGAATTCACGATGATCACTTCCATGCTCGCCTCTCGTGCGCTTTTTGGAGAACCAATGGTGATCCAATTGAAAATCTCGAACGCGTCATCATCAACAAAAAAAGGAAGGATTCCTAAAGCAACAACAAATGCCGCCGTCGGCGATACAAACGACGAAAACTCTGTTTCGTCTTCATCTTATTCATCGTCGTCATCATCATCAAAATCATCAAAATCAGGAAAGAAAGCGAATCATTCAGACGATATTGTGTATAGTAGTGGTAGTAATAATAACAACAACGACCCGGTGAGCATCTATAACGAAGAGATGAAGGACGTGGAAAAGTTGTCCTTGGAAGAGCTCTCTCGAAACTTTGTCGAGGTGGAATACACAGGACCCAAGGCATCCACATCTTCACCGTCCTCGAAAGGAAAGATGAACACGGTGTTGAGGAACGTGTTATCCTCTGTTTTTTCCCCGCAATGGATTGCGCTCGCGCTGACTTACGTCGTTTTGAAACGTTTTCGAGACGAGAGAGACGTAAAGTTGGTGAAGGAGATGCTCGCGATGGAGGAGAAAGATTTGAACGAACTTCCGGTGAACGAGAGACGCGTGGAAATAGAACGAGCGCGTTTGAAATGGAGGCTGAAACAGTTGCGCAAAGACAGAACAAAGGTGAAAAACTTTAAAAAAGTGGAAATTATGATTACGGAAAGACTGAAAATGCTGACTCGAATGAAGATGAAACAGGCCGAGGCGGAAGTAAAACGCGCGGAATGGCTCGAACGAGTCGGCGACGCCCAGGGCGCGGAAAGTGCCATCAAAGAAGCCGAGCGGATAGTCGATTTGAAAACAGGAACGATAGATATCGCTAGTAAGAAGATGAAAACTCCGCACCCGGGCGCGAATTTGAAATGGATGAAACCGGAAGATTACGTCGAACAATTGCAAAAATCTTTTCTGGCTAAAACGGAAGAAGATAAAGCAGACGATGCAAGCGGAAAAGATGATGTCATCATTCCCACGCTGCTACCCGAGATTGACGAAAGAAATGGAAAAGGATTAGACGGTTCTAGTTCAGACGGGGAAACTGTTTTTAGCAACATTACCGATAGCATCGATAGCGCCGCGGTGGATAATATTAGCGAAGAAGAGATTAAAAAAGTTGAAGCGAAGGTTAAAGAGTTTTCTTCGTCTGCGAGTAGCGCTGCGAGCAAAAATAGCGAAGAAGAACAAATGCCTGCAGATTTAGAGGAAGCACTTAAGAATATGGATAGAGATTTCATGACGATGAAATACACCGAAGACGAGCTTTTTGAAAAGTACGAAGCCGTGCTTGATAAGTACGGCTTGAATGTGCCAAAAAACGAAACCGGCGCTTCCGAGGAAGATTTCTACAAGCAGATGGATTTCGGCGAGGAAAGCAAAGACGAAAGTAATCTTCACCCGCAACTCCGCGATCCATACTATTACAAATCGTTACGAGCTGTCCACGCTATTTTCGTCAACAGACCAAACCAAGAATACGAGGAGTTTCTGTGCATGCAAATGGTTCCGGGAGAAATACCGGAAAAGGAGAGACCGAAAGATACGTTTCACGTGGTTGCTTTTGAGTCCATAGAAGACGCCGAACGGTTTTGCCACTTGACGCGTTCGCAACGAGAAGCGAATGAAGATCCCGTATATACGACTCGACCGTTTTCGGTGAACGGTTTAGAAGACGAAGCGGAAAAAATTAACCGTGGCGTAACCGTCGTCGGTGCGAGTCGAGTGGATTTGAAACCCGGGCGTTCGGCTACTTTAGTTTTGAACGAAATCATGAGCATAGGAAACGAGGTGTACTTTTGGGAATTCGCAAAACAGTGCAAGCGCACGTTCGACGAGAAGGAGGAGCAAATGAAGAAACCGGCGCCACCAACCATCGACGGAGCGTTTTGAAATTTTTTAGTTTTGTAATCATTCCTCTACTACTACTAGGTAGTACTGTAGTACCTTTCAAAAAGCAAAAACTACTCGGCGAAGCAAATCCCAATTTTAAACCCCCGAGTAAACCACACAAGATAACAAAGAAAAAGAAAATGCGACGCCACCTGACACGCACGATAGCGTCCTCCTCTTCTCGGGCAGCGACGCATCAGTTCGCCTCTTCATCGCACTCGACATTGTACTCTTCTTCCTCTTCTTCTCACACAAGTGCAGCAAACAGAGCAGCGTCGAGTCTGTTTTTTAGAAGAGGAGGGAAAAAGTGGTTGTTAGCAGATGCGCCGTCGCCAACATCATCATCATCATCATCATCATCATCATCATCATCATCATCATCGGCGGCGTCTTACTTCGCGTCGAGGAGACTTTTCCTCACATCTGCCCCCGCGAAAACAATCCCACTCAAACGACAGCGACAGTATTCTTCAAGCGCGATGAAAGCGATGTATCGGAATAGATGGAATAGCGCGACAAAAAGTGTACCTCACTCTGTCCGAGCGCTGCATTTGGCAACGAAAACGACACACAAAGCGGCGATAGCGAGAAAGAGCGCTTTGACTCCGCAGACGATATCGAACGCGAATTTTGCTTTGCGCTTTGCCCAAAGGAAAATGTACACGTCCATCAACGGAAAAACAGCAGTAAAACGTAATACTAAAAGTAGTATTAGTATTAGTAATAGTAATAGCGGTAGTACGGCGGCACTCAGAAGCGCGAATAAAATAAATAATAGAATCGTAGTGGGTTCGCTCTGCGCGGCGTCGTTACCGATTTTTGGAATGGTAGCCAAGACATATTACTTCGACAATCGCTTGGCTGAGTGCAATCAAGCCGAGTCATCTGGAACACCGTCGAGTAATAGTAGCACGGCAGAACACGTCAACGATGAGTTGAGCGATCATGCGAAGGAAAAAGTGATGACTATTTTGCGTTCAATACACTTGGCGTTTTTGTTTGCGCCTGCGCTCGTCTTCGCCCCTTTGACGTACCTGAAAAGCTGTCCGCTGTGGTATAAAAAACTCTGGTACATGTTGATTCGAAAGACACTGGAGTTTGCAGGTCCAGCGTTCATTAAATGGGGACAGTGGGCATCGACGAGATACGACGTTTTTCCGGCGGTTCTCTGTCACGAACTCGAAAAGTTACAATCTACCGCTCCAGAACACAAATGGGAGCACACAAAGTCAACTTTAGAAAGGGTGTATGGCGATACGTTCGATCATATTTTTGAATCCTTCGACGAACACCCGATGGCATCTGGATCAATTGCGCAAGTACACAGGGCTACGCTTCGCGAAGGCGTCGCTGAATCGTCGAAGAAACGACAGGATTTATTCTCGAGATTTAACTATGCGCTCATCGCGGGCGTCGAGATGCTCTTATCTGGTCAAGGCTTTAATGCCGTCGTGGACGGCATACGCGACATGTGGAACGATGGTGCTGCTGGAATAGGTCATTTCTTACACTTGGACGAAGTCGTGCACGACGAAGAAAGCGGAACAAACGCTGGTGAAGGGGGAGAAGGAGTGGTGACAAAGAAACGGCGAAGAAAGGAAAAACGACGAGAAGTGGCGGTGAAAGTTAGACATCCGGGCGTTGTTGACGCGTTGAAGCGCGACTTTAAAATTCTTCTGTGGTTCGCATCATTCACGAAGAACATTTCTTGGCTAGAACCTTTGCAACTCGAAAATACCGTCGGTCAATTCGGGGTGCACATGTTGTCTCAGGTTGATTTAGGCGTCGAGGCTGAAAATTTGAACCGGTTTCGAAAATCCTTCCTGTTGATGCCAGCGGTATCCTTTCCTACTCCCATAACGTCCTTATCCGCGGAAGATGTGCTAGTGGAAACGTTTGAATCTGGCACAACGATAAGTTCGTATTTAGTATCGCCAGAAGTAGCAGAGAAGATAGGTTTCGAGTGTTCGGAACAAAACAAAACGTTAGCCGCGTTGGGCGTGCAAACTTTGTTGAAAATGCTCATCGACGACAACTTCTTACACGCAGATTTGCATCCGGGGAATATTTTAGTTCGATTACCGGGCAAAAATATGATGTTCAGTAGCTCAGAAGCCGACGATCACGGACCAACTTTGGAAGCGAACGGCGAACGACAAATGACGGATGCTCCGAAACCGGAAATTATCATTTTAGATACCGGGCTCGCCGCGACGCTGACGCGAGAGAACCAATCAGATTTAGCGGAAATGTTTTCAGCAATGCTTCGCTGGGATGGACGCGGCGTCGCGGAAAGAATTTTGAAGTTTGTGGCGCCATCCTCTAAAGACACTTCCATTCAGAATAATGCAATCGAGTCCGAGAGATTCAAATCAGAGATGGAAGAAGCGGTGAAACAGTTTGCGGCTGGACCACCGAGAGCGGGAGACTGCATGTCGCGCGTCTTTGAGATTGTGCAAGAACATAGGTTATGTTTGGACCCATCGATTATGATTGCAGTTGTTACAGTAATGGTTCTCGAAGGTTGGCAATGGCGTCTCGACCCGAGCGTCTCAATTTTAGATCGTCTCAATAGTGTATTGGAGCTCTCCAAGAAAAGGTACCACAGAATGAAAGTCTTGGATTGGTCCTTGCGGGAAATGTATGATCCGTACAGCGGACCAAACTTTTATGAAAAGGACGAAAGTGGCGCGACGAGACGGAGTGAGTCTTTCGATTACGGCCTATCACCCTACGCGTAGCTATTGAAGATTAAAAATACAAGTACACTCTAGCGCAAATATTATTCTGCGAATACGTTTTCGCTCGATGCGCCAGCCGGTAAAATGATAAAACTGCCGCCTTTTGTCGCACTCGAAATGTGCCGAATAAATCCTTGATCTGGGAAGAGAGACTCTCGTTTCGACCGTTTTTCTTTCAATCGCTGTTCAGCCGCGTCTTTAATTTGTTGCTCTTCTTTATCACCTCGTTTCACCGTGGCTTGGAACATCTTCGACATAATCGCTTCGCGTTTTTCCTTCTTCTTCCTCTTGTTGTATTCTTTACTCATTTTCAAGTTATGTTCTTTCTTTAATATCTCCGCGGCTTCGGCTTTGGCAATTTCCTCCTCCGTCATTTTCATTCTCTTCCGTCTGCTAAAGCTACTCAACATGCTCCCTCGCGGGTCTCCGTAATCTAAAGACATTAAACTCTCGTCAAAGTCCGTGGACTGTCCTAATTTCGCTCTTTGTCGAGCGGTTAACTTGGACTCGTCGATAACTGCTGGTTGTTTATTCCGATTATTTTCATCCTCGCCGTCGTTATCGTCGTCCAGGGAAAAGCCAGATTCCCTTTCTTCCTCGTCGTCGTCGTCCAACTCTTCTGCGTACTTATTCTTCTTCGAGTATTTCCCAGTTTTATTGTACGTGCGTACCATTTTCTTCTTCTTCTTCTTCTTGTTTTGAGATGTGTTTTTTTCTGCTGCTTTTTTGATGGAAACCTATTTATGAATAAGAACAGAACAGATCTTCTTCATTCTAAAAGCGCTTACAACAAGAGCAACAGCAACAACGAAACAGTAAAACAACAGTACCACTACTAATAAAAAGATGATTTACGACGTCAACGCTCCGTATTTCAGAAGTTTTTTGAAGAACGCCGGCGGGGCCAAGAATCAGTTCGCGAAAGGACCGACGGACAAAGGACCGAGAGCCTCGGAAAACAAACCCGTCATGAACGACTAGGAAGAAATTTAATAAAGAAAGAGAAGAAGAATAAAGAGGAGGAGGACGTGGTCTCTATTCATCGATCGAGAGGAAGAAAAGTTTTATTTAACATAGATTACATTACAATACATAGGTTTGTGCTCTTGTCGTGAACATGGAAGGGCAGCAACAAGAACATCAAAAGAAAGAGTGGGAAAATTTAGTTTTCTCCGTTGAAGCACCGGGAGCGGTTTTGAACTTTCAAATCTTACTCGGAACGGAATGTGCGTTTTGTTACGTCGGAACGAGCGATCCGAGCACGTTTAACAGACTCGCCGTGTGTACCAAAGCTCGCTCAATGAACAGTTCGTTTAAATACGCGAGCTCTAATCCTTTGGGTGGCGACGCGAAAACCGGAGCGCAGTCCTTCGCCGAGCGACTCTTGAATTTAGTACACACTCAAAACGGAAATGAAGGCAAAGGTGCAAATTTGAACTCCATAGCGGTTTCAGTGAATGTTGCGGACGATGCGTCTACTTTGCGAGCATTCGCGGAGAAGACTCTCGCCAAGAGACTATTAGAAATGTTACAACAATGAACAAGAAAATACACAAGTCTGCACGATTCCTATGCGCGTGCACGCGCCGCTTTCCTTTTTGTGGAATGTATTCATTACAACACTTCTATCTTTTTCTTTTTCTTCTTCTTGTGAGCTTTTTCGATCTCTTCGTCTTCTTCTCCTTTGGCGTCGTCGTTGGTCTTCTCGCTCTTACTATTCCATTCGTTATTAGCGAAACCTCCAACCAACTTTTCAACTTCCTCTACCGCCTCCGCCGTTTTCAAATCTACAACGCCCATACCTAAACTCATCTCAATTTGTGGTTTTCCTTCTTCTTCTTCTTCTTCTTCTTCTTCTTCATCGTCCGTGGCATCATCTGCTTCTTCGTCGAGGACGGCGTCGATTTCAATCTCTCGTTTTGCTAATATCGGATTTTTTTGAATTTTTTCCTCCAACTGTAAGTTCGCCTCGTGCATTTGAGGCAAAAACGCGGACAACTTACTCAAAAGCGCCGAGGGTTGCGCAGGGGCTATTGATGGCATTCTGTTTGGTTTTATCAGCACATCTTTTTCTTCTTTGCTATTCGTTTGTTTCTGTATCTCTTCGTTGAGTGTAATGTTGGTATAAATATCGCTCCTTCTTCTGTTTGAGTGATTTTCTTTCATCTGAACGATGTTCAACAAACTCGAAGCAGCACCACAACCAATCGTCGTCGCCGTTCCGTTTGGTCGCGTCGTGTCTTTTTTCTCGATATCGAGCAGCGATTGCGACGTCGAAGGATTTGACGACGGTTGTAACTGTTGTTGATTCTTCTTCTCCTTCTCCTCGTATGTCATCATCGGAGGCGACATCGTCTTTTTCTTTTCTGAAGTGTTTTTTTGATGCATGTTGTTGTTTGTGTTCATAAGACAGAAAATAAAAAGAAAGAAGAATTCTTCATCAACTTCTAACTTCATTAAACTTTCTTCTCCGTGTCATCATCACACATAATACTTTTGTGACGACAACGCGACCAAAAAGAGGTGAAAAGAAGAAAACGCAGAACGACTGAAACGCGTCATGTCCGGACCTTCTCCCGCGCAGCAAGAGGTGAAGAAGTTCTCGCAAATTTGTTCGCAATGTAAAGTACAAACGACGTTAGTCGAAGACCACGCGCAAGGGGATTTGATTTGCACCGAGTGCGGTTTAGTCGTCGAAAGTCGAACGATCGATGAGTGTTCGGAATGGAGAACGTTTTCGGATTCGGACAAAGCGGGAGGTGATCCGTCGAGAACCGTCGGTGCGACGAATAACATGCTTTCCGGGGGTGGTTTAAGCACAACCATAGGACGAAATCCAGACGGGACTTATAACCAAACGCTGACGAGATTGCACAACAGAGAAGGCAACCCGGATAAAGTTTTAATGGCGGCATTTTCGCAAATTGGAGATATGGCGGACCGCATGGCGATGAATCAAACCATCAAGAGTGGAGCGTGTGAGTTATATAAAGTGGTGACGTCCTCGCACTCCACGCAAGGCAAAAGCTCGGTCGCTATGTTTGCCGCGTGTTTATACATCGCTTGTCGACAAGAAGGTAAAACGAGAACGTTTAAAGAGATTTGCGGCGCCGCCGTCGGTTCAACCGTAAAAGAGATCGGGAGATGTTACCGCTTCATCATACGCGTGTGTGAAGGATTGGACTTACAAATGCAAATGAACGAACAAATGATTACGCCAGAACTGCTCACGAATCGCTTCTGCGGTAACTTGGGTTTGGCGAATTCTGAATTCATTCGAGTGTGTAGTTCGGCGATTCAAAAATTCCGGGAAATCAAAACGGGAGAAGGATATTCACAGAAACAGCCGGCGTCGATAGCCGCAGCGGCGATATACTTAGCGACGAACATATTAGACAAAAAAGATATAGCCAATGTGAGTCAAATTTCAGCCGTGAGCGGAATGGCGGAACAAACGATACGAAATTCGTACGTGGATATGCTCCCGTATTTGGAAAGATTACTACCAGAAGCGTACAACGACAGAGTGCAAGCGCTCTTGGCGAGCGTAGCGAGAAAACCTGCGGCTCTGTTGCCATCATCCGCGGCCTCGGACGAAGCGGCGGCGGCGGTGAAATCTGAACCTGATGCTCATAAAAACGGAGAAGAGGAGACAAAAGTAGGAGAAGAGATTAAGAAAGAAGAAGTAAAAGTAAAAAAAGAGGAAGAAAGCGCGGCTGCTGGCGTCGAAGCCGTTCCGGCTTCTTCCTAGAGGAAATTGAAATACTTACAAGAACAACAAATGTAAGTGAAAATATATAACTACAATTCCTATTTATATATCATCACCGTTGGCGATAGCAGCTAAGCAATACAGGCCCAGACCGGTTTAATACGTCTATTTTTGTAACCGTAATCTCCGGTGGAAAACGCGAAACAAAATCGAGAACGGCGTCGGTTTCCTCTGAACCTCCTTCATGTCCACGATAGCAGCAAATAGTGATCAAACCACCGACGCGCAACAATTTACTCGCTTTATCGAGCGCCTCTAACGTAGTTCTAGTTCTCGTTACGATTGATTTATCCGTGTCCTTCCCGGTCAAATATCCCAAGTTCATCGTAAACGCTCCTATTTCTATTTCGTTCGTTTCGGATTTTTTCTTTCCTTTCTTCTCCGCAATCCCGTCAACGACGGATTCAAACACAGAGTGACATGTTCGGGCAAAATACACTCTCTCTTCTATTTTCTTTCGTTCGGCCTCGTCGCTAATGTGTTCGCAGAACTCTTCGCGTATTCTTCTCCTTGTGATGTCAAGCGCTTCTTGTTGAATATCGAGCGAAACAATCAAACCACCAGCTTTAACTAGCTCTAAAAACAAAAGTGTGTCAGTTCCTCTACCACAGGTCAAATCTACGACTACATCGTCCGCTCGCACGCAAGAACGAAGTAGCTGATGCGCAATCTTTGTGACTTTTCCATTTGATAGTATTGAATTCGCTAAGACATCATCGTTCTCTTTGCTGTATGTGTGTTCTTCAACTGCATTATGAACCCCTAATCGGGTAAAAGCGCGCCGTCGCGGTGCGCGCACTCGATGGGTGGACGCGGTTGAATACACACACGTGCAGGGAATACAAACTACGGGAGATGATAATACCAATGAAGGGAACATCAACAGTATGACAAATGTTGTGAAGTATTTAAATGAAGATGAATAGTAAAAAGGTGGGAGTTGTAAGGAATCAGTTTGTTAAGTGTTGATGTGTTGAAAACTTGCAACAATTTCTATTCATCTGCGTCCGACATGTCTGTTAGTTCAACGAAGCGAACCTTGGAGGAATTCGAATACGGCGACGCGTACATCGCATCACTCACTGCGATTTCATCCCTCCAATTTATTCTCCCATCTCTTATTTTTAAGATATTAGCTACGCAATATCCAATCGTGCATATCGAAGTATACAAGATGTATCGCACCCAGGCGACAGCGCCTAAACTGACCAACAACTGACTCGTCGCTAAAACACCCAGCGCCGGTAACCACGGCACGAAAGGTGTTTTGAAATCACCCGCCGTCGGAATATTCATTTCTTCCACATCGAGCATATAGAACGAGCCAGTTTCTAGGACTATAGATACTGCCATGACAATCAGCGACCAGGACGGTTCATTTTGTATGTACAATCCCGAGAATATCATCGACGACGCACAAAGAAGTGCACATCTCAGCAACGCAGGCGATCTGTCTTTGAAAGAAGTCCCATCTTTTGGTGTGTATCGACGCACCATCAGCCCCATGTTAACGCTCAGAAATATTGAGAGCGTGCCTATTGAAACTAATTGCGCTAAAATATCTATATCTACAACTAAAGCGAGCAAGCCGGTTGTGACTCCGGTGAAAATGGATGCATTTGCGGGTGTTCCAAATCGAGGCGATACTTGTGCAAACCACTCTGGGAGCAAACCATCTCTGGACATTGTCATATAAACTCTCGGCTGCCCCATCAACGAAGAGAGTAAACTTGTCGTGATTGCAAAAACAGCACCAACGGAAACGACTACGGAGGCCCAATGTTCGTGATTGTTATCAAACGCAACCGCAAAAGGAGCATCAACGTTAATCTCCGTGTAATGGACCATGCCAGTAATCACCAACGCCATAAAGCAATACAAACATCCGCATATAGTGAGTGACCCCAAAATTCCAATCGGCAAATCTCTGCTTGGCTTTTTCGTTTCCTCTGCTAACGTCGCCACGGTATCGAAACCGACAAACGCGAAGAATACCATCGAAGCGCCAGAAAGAATACCTCGGAATCCAAACTCCGGAGGTACGAACGGTTTCCAATTCTCCTCATTTACACTCGTACTCCCGGTGATTAGTACGAAAACGACCGAAAGTAATGCTGCGCTCGTCACTGCAATATTAAACTTCGCCGTCTCTTTCATGCCGACGACGAGTAATACAGTTAGAACGCCCACCAATAAGAATGCGACGACATCAATCTCAATCAAAGACTCGTACACGACGAAGCGAAGAGCGTTCGGACTTTGCCCGATGAGAGTCGAGAAGTAACTTGTAAATCCACGAGCAACGGCAGCTCCCGCAATGGTAAGTTCGAGAGCGAGATTACATCCAGTGATGAAAGCGATGTATTCGCCAAAGGTCAAGGCGATGTAATTATACGCTGAGCCGGTGACAGGAATTTGTATGGCAAACTCAGTGTATGCTGTCGCCGTAATCAAGGACGTTATTGTCGCGAGTAAATACGAAATAACAACCGCCGGCCCTGCGTGTTCTTGCGCCGCAGCGCCAGTCAAGACAAACACGCCGGCTCCAACGACACCACCTATGCCGAAGAAAATCAAATCCAATGCGCCCAACTCTCTCTTTAACGACGACTCGCTCGAAGAAGAAGTTGCTCCTTCCAAACATGACCTCTCTGATTTCACTTTCAGAGCTCTAGTGCACAGCAATCGCGTCGCATCGAGGATATCTCGACCAGTTGGCATGATATGACCTCGAGCTCGTGTTTGCGTTTTGAAGTTTTTCGAGACTCTTTCCAACCAACTGTCTCTCTCGAAGTGTCGAAAAACAACATCAAGAGGAACAACCCACCACAAAAAAGAGAGACACCTACCTACGTGTAGATGATATGAGTGCGGCGTTATGGTATCACCAGAGAAAATCATTCTTGCGATCAGCGTTTATATTAGTTTTACTCTTCAGTGCGACAGTCGTAATACTCTTTGGTGATGTTTTGTTTCTCGCGCAAAGAAACTCATCAGAGACATCAACATCATCAGTGCAAGACGGTGTAGGTGTTTCGAACCAAGCAGTCGCACAAGACGTTGATAGAAATGAACCCGCAGAATCAAAACAAGTAGAAATTGAAGAAATGCACGGAAAGGTTGATGTAATGGAAGAGAATTTCGTCGATGAATCATCATCAACAACGACAACAGAAACAGAAACGACAAAAGCGTCAAAACTGACTCAAATGCAAAAGGACACGTTAAAAAAAGTAGTAGGCGCTGAGTTCTTCGATGATCTCATCCCACCCGATTATGTTCCGCAAACCGAATATAAGTCTCCTTGTTGGAGTGCAGACGATAGTTTACGATGTTTGCCGTTTTTCTACGTGTTGGGACACTGGCAATCCGGCGGCCAGGACTTGATTGGAAGGCTTGTTAAACATCCAGAGGTTGTTGGATCTCGGCATTTTCATTTTTGGAACGAACCGAGGCCGCCGCGAGAATATTGGCAAGGCTACGGTTTCGCCACAGACACGATTAGAAAAAACGACGATACAAAAGATCTCATTTTTGGCGACGACTCCCCGGGGACATTTGCAAACTCCTGGAGTGAATCGACGCGCTTGCATCTTTCCTTTGCCGAAGACGTTAAAGAGTGCTGGTTGAAGTGCCAAGAAAAACCAAACGATATTCCTGACGGAAAGACGCAAACCGAGCGTCGAAGATGTATAGACGGTGATTTAGAAGACCAGAACGCAGAACCAATTGGGTGCGGACGACAAGCGATGAAAAATGACCCTCCATCCGAACTTGGAGGACACGGCATGAGCGTACCTCACTTGATGCGCTACGCGTATGACATTCGAGACGAAAACGCCCGCGGCGACGAAAGCATGGCGAGCAAATTGAAGTTTATACTTTTGCTCAGAGAACCAGCAGAGCGATTTCACGACGCATTTTGGCACTACGACCATTACCAGAAAAATTTCGGCGCTAGTGAAGACGGGTTTGATCAATTCGCGACGGAAATGACGAATCTTTTTAAGGTGTGCGAAAGCGAACACAACTCAAACGGATGCGCGCGACGATTTGAAACCTACCATCCTAAATTTGAAGCCGTGTTCTTCCACGCAGACCAGCTCATTAAAAATATGTACTCAGTGTGGATCGAAAGATGGTTTCAAGTGTTTGACAAAGAGCAGTTTTTGTTTTTGCGCAGCGAAGACGTTTTCGGTCTACCTAATCCAGTTTCCGCGACACCATCGGATTACGAAAACAACGAGAAATCGAGGAAACTTGGCATGTCTGAAGCGTTACAAAAAGTAGCGAGACACTTGAATCTCGGTGAAATGTCAGATGCATTGATGGAGCAGATGGTAGAAATGCCGGAGACGGACGACGCGCGTGTTATGAAGAAAGGCAAAATGTCACCCATGCGAAAAGAAACGAGAGCGTTACTGAACGAGTTTTATCAGCCGTTTCTAGTAGAGTTAGCCGAAAAGATTGGAGACGAAGCATTCATGTGGGATGATTTTCGACGTTAGTACGCGATGATTTAGTATTTATAGCCATACACGCATATATTTGATACTTCAAAATCCGGAACTCCCCTAACCAACCCTAGAAAAAACCGGAACTCCCCTAAAGCAGAAAAACAAAAATCCCCTAAAAATCCCCTAAGAAATTAGTAATCATTCATGAAATCCCCGAAAACCGCGGATGTACAAAGTAAAAACTCGACTGTCGATATATATTCTAACTTTTAATTTTAGACTCTCTACTCTCTTTCATTGCATAGCTCACATTTGGAACGTATCGGAAATATGAAATCGAAGGGCAAATTTTTGCAGCTATTTTTTGAAAGTCCATTCATGAGTATGATTTTCCGAGGAGTTCCGGAACAATATTTCTTGTCCATCATGGACAATCCTAGCGTTTTTAGGAGTGCATCGGTGGCGACGTGACCGTTATTAACCTCACTGCATCTCCCCATTGAGAGATGCATTATGCACGAATTTGGAGTATCCTTATTCCAAAGAACGTCTCGCCAACTTGAATACGTTTCCCCGCGAGCTGGATCGCTGGTAAGAACTTCATAGTTTGAGCTGTACGTGTTTCCAGTTTTTTCATTCGTGAATTTTCCAAGGCTCCAACGATGTTCGGTGTTTTTATCCTCTTGGCGCTCATAAATTGCTCGAAGAGCAGGATAATCGGATTTGTGTTTACCCGTAAACAGTTCTTCCTTCCACATTCGTAATAAATCTCGACTGTATTTGCGATGCACCATGAAGGAGCCTAAATGCCAGCCGGCTGAGTTATACATCGGCACTTTCGATGAAAACGCAGGAATATCGCACAATAAATTGTTTTTCACGCAATCCTGCACTCCAAAAACCACGTCGCAATCGTACCACGCCG
>Ga0257106_1001068_pt1 | contig 14208 bp, 14 predicted proteins | sample LP_taG_3_FD_190177 | JGI IMG/M metagenome (GOLD analysis project Ga0257106, IMG submission 190177) | Marine microbial communities from Northeast Subartic Pacific Ocean, Canada - LP_J_2011_P26_10m | ecosystem: Environmental > Aquatic > Marine > Oceanic | place: Canada: Northeast Subartic Pacific...
ACTTAAATAAAATGAAGCCATTTCGTTTCCCTTAAAATCAAAACAATTTATTATAGCTTTATGAAGATCCTCAAAAGTATTATTTGCTAGTATCTCAATATCTCTTATAACGTCCTCCTTACTATCCAATATAATTCTAATTCGAAATATCATTTCCTTATTTTTTCAAAATGTAACATCCAATAAAATTGATAGCCAAATAGTATAGTAGCCAATAACAAATGAATTGGTTGACTTAAAAAAGGGAAATTAACATAGAACATTATTATACCAACTAAAATTTCAAGCAAAATTATAATACCAATTTTCTTAATTAAATTTGAATTATAGTTTCTTTTTTTAACAACATAATAAAGTCCGAGATTTAATAGAAAAATTAAAATAGAAAATGTTCTATGAAAATAAAAATAAAAATTAGGAGCATCTAACCATTTATCTTTATTATTTGGTCCTAAAATATCATATTGCAAATCGATAAATTCTCTCACTTGAGTTCCAATTATTATTTGAAATAAACTAATAATTACAGCAAAAATAATTAGATTTTTTAGAAAAGAATCTTTAATTTTTTTGTTTTCTATTTCTTGTTTTGCAAGGAAAATAGAATAAATTATCAAACAAACAATTACTAGTGCCATAACCATGTGTACAGTAATTTTATAAGGAGCTAAATTAGAATCCACAACTAATTTCCCTAACCAAGCTTGAAAACCCATTCCAAAGATTATTAAAAATGAGTTAAGTGTTAATATTTTTTTTTCATTCCAGTATGAAAAAGAAAAAATTAACATAACTAAAGTGGCTATTCCTGCTATCACTCCAATCAATCTATTTAAAAACTCAATCCAAGTTTTAGTAGCATCAAAATCAGAGTAATCATGTTTTGTATAATTATCCCAATTAGATAAATTAATTTCATTATTGGAAACAAAATCTTTTTTACATACTATCAGCCTTTCTTCATACCTTAAAATTATACCCTTATTATATTTTTTGTTGGCAGACCATTCAATCTCTGAAATTTCTGTTGGTGGTATTAAATATCCAAAACATTTAGGCCAGTCTGGACAACCCATCCCGCTCCCTGTCATTCTAACTAATGAACCTGCTAAAATTACAAGTAGAACTAACACTAAACTTAACTTAGAAATAGAAATAAAATATTTTTTCATTTATTAATTTTTAATCCTATTTCAATTCCTTTTTTAATCATTAAAGTCTTAGCTGAATTGTAATCATTAGTAATTTTTCCATCTAAAATAGATTCTTTTATAAATTCTTTTAATATCCCAATTTCCCTACCCGGTTTTAAATTAAAATAATTCATTATTTCTTCTCCTGAAATTGGTGGTTGAAAATTTCTTATGTGGTCTCGTTTTTCAACTTCTCTAATTTTTTTTCTTACTGTTTTGAAATTATTTAAATATTTTTTAAATCTATTTGAGTTTTTGGTAGTAATATCAGCCTCACATAATGTAAGTAAATCATCAACATCATCTTTAGCGTCGTATATTAATCTTCTAACTGCAGAATCTGAGACATCATTATTGGATAAAACTATTGGTCTAGAACTCATATATATAATTTTCTGAATATATTTAAGTTTATTATTCATGGGAAGATGGAGTCTTTTAAAAATCTTATAAATCATTTTAGACCCTTTTAGTTCGTGTCCATGAAATGTCCAACCAATTTTTTTAATAAACTTTTTAGTTGGAGCTTTTCCTATATCATGAAGAAGAGCCGCCCATCTTAACCAAATATTTTCTGTGGTTTGAGATATATTGTCTAAAACCTCTAAAGTGTGGTAAAAATTATCTTTATGTTTATGTCCTTCAACTTCTTCAATTCCTTTTAAATCTGTTAATTCAGGTAATAGAATTTCTAAAATTCCTGTTTCATAAAGAATTTTAAATCCAGTTGATGGTTTTTTTGTCATCAATATTTTATTTAATTCCCCGGAAATTCTTTCACCAGAAATTATCTTAATTCTATTTTTTTCTAAAGAAATTGTTCTTAAGCATTCGGATTGAATTACAAAGTCTAATTGACATGAAAACCTAATTCCTCTTAACATTCTTAGTGGATCATCTGAAAAAGTTTTAATAGGGTCTAGAGGAGTCTTTATTATTTTATTTTTTATATCCTCTAATCCGTTAAACTTATCTAAAATTTTTCCCCACTTATTTGAATTTAAACAAATTCCTATACTATTAATTGTGAAATCCCTCCTGTTTAGATCATCATCCAAAGTACCTATTTCAACTCGAGGATTTCTACTTGAAAATTTATAACTTTCTTTTCTAGATCCAACAAATTCTAATTCCATATTTTTATAACTAAATGCAGCCGTTCGAAAGTTTTTATAAATATTAACTTTTGAATTTGAATTTAGTTTTTCACAAACTTTATTAGCGATTTCAATTCCATTTCCAACAACTAAAATATCTATATCCTTAGGTTTTTTTATTCCCATTAATAAATCTCTAACAAATCCACCAATCACATAACAATCCAAACCAGCTTGATCAGCACATTCAGAAATGACTTTAAATAAATTATTATTAATATTTTCTTTTATAATATTCTTAATCATTTTAAGACCTTACAGTTATTATTGAATTATCATTTTGTATTTTAATTACTCTAGATGCTTTATTTAGCCTTTCATTTTTTCTTAATTCAACGATATAATCAACTTTTTCTATAATACTACTACAAATCTCATTATAAAAAAATGGATATTTTTTGCCAGAAATATTAACTGAAGTTGAAATTATAGGTTTATTAAATTTGTTTAATAATTTATTACAAAAAATATCATTTGGAATTCTAATTGCAATAGAATTAACAAATGTTTTTAAATTTTTTACATTATCATAAATTACTGTTGTTGGTTCTTTTTGAAGTTTTACGATGTTTTCTAGTGATTTACTTATGTTAGTATATTTCTCAACCATTTTATAATCATTCATTAAACAAATAAATGGTAAATTTTTATCTCTTTTTTTTATCTTATAAATTTTATCAATTGAACTTTGATTAGTTGCATCACAACCTATAGCCCAAATGGTATCACTGGGATAAATTATTATTCCACCTTTTTTAAGATATTTTACAGCTTTTTCAATTTCTAAAACCATTGATTTAGCTTAGTTTAGGCAGAAACATTGTAATCTCTTAAAGCATTGTTAAGAGAAGTTTTTTTATCTGTGCTTTCCTTTCTTTTACCAATAATTAAAGCACAAGGTACTTGAAAATCGCCTGCTGGAAAATTTTTAGTAACTGACCCTGGTATTACAACAGACCTTGGAGGAATAGCTCCTTTAAATTCTTTAGGGTCTCTCCCGCTAACATCTATTATTTTAGTTGATGCTGTAAGTACTACATTAGCTCCTAAAACAGCTTCTTTCCCAACTTTAACCCCCTCAACAACTATGCATCTTGAACCTATAAAAGCGTTGTCTTCAATTATTACGGGAGAAGCCTGCAAAGGCTCTAAAACCCCACCGATTCCAACTCCACCGCTAATATGAACATTTTTACCGATTTGAGCACAACTTCCTACAGTAGCCCAGGTATCTATCATTGTTCCTTGATCTATGTATGATCCGATATTAACATAAGAAGGCATTAATATTACACCTTTACTAATATGTGCTCCATGTCTAGCTATTGCATGAGGAACTACTCTAACTCCTTTTTTAGCATAATTTTTTTTTAAAGGAATTTTATCATGAAATTCTATAGGTCCTAATTCCATTGTTTCCATCTTTTGGATAGGAAAGTATAGAACTACAGCTTTTTTTATCCACTCATTTACAATCCAACCATGATTAGTTGGTTCAGCAACCCTTAAATTTCCATTGTCTAAATCTTCAATAACCGATCGAATGGCTTGCTTAGTCTCTTCATTTTCTAATAAAGATTTGTTTTTCCAAGCAGCTTCAATAATATTTCTCACTTATTTTTTTTTCAAATATACATCCTAATTAATAGTTTGAGATATTTTAGACTTAATTATTAATGAATTAACTTTGAAAAATGTCTAAAATTATTGCTATTGATTATGGATTAAAAAGAATTGGTATTGCCATTTCAGATGAATCCCAAATATTGGCATTTGGTCTCAATACTATTTCTAATTTGGAAATAATTTCTTTTTTAAGAGAAATTATTGAAAAAGAAAATGTGAATATTCTTGTTATTGGAAAGCCTTTACAAAAGAATAATTCTCCTTCTGAAATAGAAAGTTCAATAATTTTATTTATTAAGAAATTAAATATTAATTTTCCTCAAATTATTATTAAAAGATATGATGAAAGGTTTACTTCATTAATAGCGAAAAAAACAATAATTGAGGTTGGAATAAAAAAAATGAAAAGAAGAAATAAAGATTTAGTTGATAAAATCAGTGCAACTATTATTCTACAATCATACCTAGAAAATAAATAAAATGATATTACCAATTTTAGCATATGGAAATCCCATATTAAAAACTAAATGCAAAAGAATTAATAAGGATTTTAAAGATTTGAATGTCTTAATCAAAAATATGTGGGAAACCATGTACTCAGCCAGTGGTGTAGGATTAGCTGCTCCTCAGATTGGTAAATCAATTAGATTATTTATTGTAGATGCTTCACCATTTTCTGAGGATAAAGAATTAAGTTTAGAAGAACGAGAAAATTTAAAAAAATTCAAAAAAGTTTTTATTAACCCTGTAATTACTTGGTCCTCTAATAACTTAAATAGTTTCAATGAAGGTTGTCTTAGTCTTCCTGATATAAGGGAAGATATTAAGAGAGAAGATCAAATAGAAATTCATTATCACGATGAAAATTTTGAAAAAAAGATCTTAAAACTAGAAGGTCTATCAGCAAGAGTCGTACAGCACGAGTATGATCATGTTGAGGGAATATTGTTTACAGATAAACTAAGTTCTTTTAAAAAGAAACTTCTAAATCGAAAGTTAAAAAATATTTCTACAGGTAATATAAAATGTGATTACCCAATGTTTTTTTTAAAATAGAATATCATGTCAAAAGAAAAACAACTAGATTCTTTAAGTCGTTTGTTATCTATAATGGATGATCTAAGAGAAAAATGTCCGTGGGACAAAAAACAAACATTTGATTCTTTAAAACCTTTGACTATTGAGGAAACTTATGAGTTGGTTGATGCTATTTCAGAAAATAATACCAATGAAATTAAAAATGAATTAGGAGATTTATTATTACATATAATTTTTTACTCAAAAATTGCTAGTGAATCAAATAAATTTGATATTTCAGACGTAGCAGATAGTATTTCAGAAAAATTGATCTTTAGACATCCCCACGTATATGAAGAAAAAATAAATTTAAGCGAAGAACAGGTAAGATTGAACTGGGAGAAATTAAAAATAAAAGAAGGAAAAAAAAGTATTTTAGAAGGTGTCCCAAAAACACTCCCATCAATTTTAAAATCCATGCGAATACAACAGAAAGCCTCAAATGTTGGATTTAATTGGAAAAACAATAAAGATGCTAAAGAGAAAGTTTTTGAGGAATTGGTAGAACTTTCCAACGAAATTGATTCTGGTAATATAAAAAAAATTGAAGAGGAATTTGGAGATGTATTATTTTCTCTTATAAATTTTGGTAGAATTCTAGGAATTAATGCGGATAGTTCATTGGAGAAAAGTAATAAAAAATTTATTAATAGATTTAAGCATTTGGAAAGAAAAATAAAATCTAAAAATATAATCTTTGAAAATCTTTCAGAAAAAGAGTTGTTAAAATATTGGGAATTAGTTAAAAAAGAAGTTTAATTTTTTAGTAATTTTTTTTGAGAAATAATATTTTGAATATTTAATTTGTTTTTTTCAATATCCTTATAAACCTTATTCAACATTTTGTTTTCTTTTGATTTTTCATTAAAAAAAGAAAGATTATTTTCCAAAGTAGATACTTCTTTATTTAATTTATCTAATTCTTTATTTAAAATTAATATCTTTTTATCTTTTTCATTGCTATTCATTGTTTGAGTTTTTATCTCAAATAATTTTATTTTAGATTGTTCTACACTTAAACCATCAGACTTTAATTTTTTAAGAATATACTTTTCAAATTTAATCTCATTTTCTTTACTTTTCTGACCTAAACTCTCCCATTTTTTTAATAATTCTTCTAAATTAATATTGGAAGAATTTATTTCAATTTCTCTTATAAATTTATTTTGATTTTGTTGATTTTTTTTAATTTCCTGAATTTTAATAACTTTTTCTTCATCAATTTTATTGAAAAATTGATTACATATGGACTTAAATTGTTTCCAATTTTTTTCATTCACTTTATATGGAACCGGATTGATTTTTTTCCATTCTTTTTGAAGAATTATAATTTCTTTTTTGTTCTGTTCTAAGTTTTCAGTATTCTTTAATATTTTAGCTTTTCCCAATAATATTTCTTGCTTCTCAATATTTTCTTTATAAATTTTTTTTAAATTTTTGTAAAAAATATTTTTTGAATAATAATAATCTTTTATTGTGTCTTTATATTTTTTCCAATAATCATTTTTTTTATTTGATGGTATTGGACCAGCTGTTTCTAATATTTTCTTAATCCTTTCAAATTCTTTAATTTTTCTCTGCCAATCTTTATTGGTATTACATTCTTTTGATATTAAATTTTTAATTTCGTTTAGATACGATTCTTTTTTTAATAAATTTTCTGCTAAAATTGAGTCTTTATTTAGATCAAATTCTTTTTTATTTTTTTGTATTTCTTTACCTATTTCAGAAAATTTTTCATTTAGTTTATTTTCGTTTTCTTTTTTTGTTGGACCAATTTCATATTTCCATTTTTTTTTAATTCTTTTAAAATATTTATATGATCTAATTTTATCTTCATCATTAATCAATTCTTTCGCTTGATTTATTATATTTTCTTTTTGTTTCTTATTGTGCTTTATATCAATTTCTTTAAACTTTCTATTAAGATGTAAGTAATCATAAAAGTTTTTTATGTGATGTTGATAATTATTCCAAATTACTCCATCCTCAGTTCTTGGTACAGGGCCAGTTTTATACCATTCCACCTGAATTTTTTTAAATTTTAGATATTTATCTGTCATTTTATTATCTAGACATATTAGGTTTTTTAAACTATCTATTAAATGTTTTTTCTTTTCTAAATTTTTTTTAAGATCAAAATTTTTGTTTTTCTCAAATTTCACTTTTGATTTTTTTATTTAAGTTAATTTTTTTTCTTAAGTATTCCATATTTTCCAACTCTCCTCTGCTTGTATTTCTAACATTTTCTCTCCGTTAATTGTAACTCCATTTCTTTTTTTACTTTCTTTTATAAATTTAGTTTCTTTTGGATTATAGATTAAATCAAAGCAAATATAACTTTCGCTTATATGTTCATATGGTATTTTTGGACATTCATTTATTTTAGGAAATGTTCCAACTGGGCTACAGTTTATGATGATTTGACATTCTTTCATTTTTTTTGAATCTAATTCTTTGTAAGTGATATTTCCCTTGCTTTTAATTCTGGAAACTTGTATCGTAGAAATATTTAGCATATGTAATGCATAAATAATTGCTTTTGAAGCACCACCAGTACCTAATATAATTGCCTTTTTGTGATTTTTTTTTAAAAAGGGCTTTATAGATTTCATAAAACCTATATAATCAGTATTATATCCTATTAGTTTTTTTTTAGAATTTATCTTTATAGTATTTACTGCTCCTATTTTTTTAGCGTGAATATTAATTGAATCAAGAAATGGAATAATTTCTCTTTTAAAGGGTATGGTAATGTTTAAACCTTTTATGTTATTAACACAAATAATTTTTTCGAAATCTTTTAAGTTTGGTTTATCAAAATTTTCATATTGACAATTTTTTAAATTCAAGTTTTTGAACTTTTCGTTGAAATGTTTTTTTGAGTACGAATAGCTAATGTTCTTTCCTACCAGACCAAATATGTTTTTTTCTGTCTCCATAATTTTCTATATATAATACAATTGCAAATCCTATTAATATTAGACCTAAAGCAATAATATTTGAAGTTTGACTAATATCTGGAAAATATCTTAAATAATTACTTGGGTTTTCTAAATTATTTATTTTATTAAAATTTTCTACATTTACTGTAATTACTTTTTTCCATGGCCAAATTATTAATAAAGATCCTGAGGTGAAGCCTATAATAAGTTGATTTATTGTGTTTTTGTGTTTATTTATTAAATAACTAAGTAGGTTTGAGAGTGTAATTAAACCTACTAATGAGCCTAATGAAAAAACTATTAAAATTTTTATAAGATGAAAATCCAACTCTGTTGAGTTATTTATTCCAAAAGATAAATTAACTAATTTTATAAGCTCATTAACCGAATCCACTAAAAGAAGTTTGTAATTACCTAATAATATTAATAAAAAAGATCCTGATATCCCTGGAATTATCATTCCACAAATACTTATCATTCCGCAAATAAATACAAAAAATATGTTCTGGTTTTCTTTAATTGGTTCCGAGAAACTTAATATTATTCCAATCAGTAAACCAATAATTAAGAAGAAAATTTCTTTTTTGTTATTTAATTTGTTCTGTTTTATTAAAATTAGTAATGATGCTACTATCATTCCATAAAAAAAAGACCATACATTAAGTTCGGATAATTTGAAAAAGAAATCTAAAATTTTTGATGTTGTGAAATAGCTAACTACTATCCCTAAAAGAATTGTTATTAAAAATAAAATATTATAATCCTTAATTAATTTTTTGATGTCTCCTTTAAAAGCAACTTTAAATATTTTTAAATTTATATTTTTAAAGGAGGTTATCATTTCATGATAAAAACCAGTTATTAAAGCTACTAAGCCACCAGAAATTCCTGGTAATTTATTAGCAGTCCCCATTAAAATACTTTTAACAAAAAGTGTTAATAATTCTTTTTTATTTTGATTTTGCATTTTTTTTAGATAAGTGTTCTAAAATTAAAACAGCCATAATTCCAATTATCATAAACAGTAATCCTGTTCTAAAACCACTATTTGTTAAAATACCATTTGGTATATATAAATTTGAAAGAAATAGTTCATTTGAAAATGTGTTAATTTTCCATGGCCATAATGAAGGAAGTGAGCCAATCATGAATCCGATTAAACAAGAAAGAGTACTATTTTTATGATTTTTGTATGACCATGTTAAAAACTTGGAAAATAATTTAACACTTAGCAAAGCTCCTAATACAAAAGATAAAAAATTTAGAAAATAATCTGAATTAAATTTGACTACTTCCTTAAATGTTATTAGTAAAGTCTCATAAGCTCCTAACAGAACTAATATATATGCTCCCGATACACCAGGAAGTAACATAGCTGTTACACTAATCATTCCACATATAAATAAGTATACATAGTTAATTTGATTGTTACCTGGATTTACTGTTTGAACTAAAAGAGCTATACTACATCCTATTATCATTAGGTAAATGTGAGGAGAAAATATGAATCTAGATTTTTTACTATTCCAATTTTTAATATCCTTAATAAGAACAAATATGCCTGACAATATCAATCCAAAGAAAAATGACCATAACGGTATGGGGTGTTCATTTATTAAGTAAGTGATATAATGACTTAATATAACCATACTAGTTATTATACCCAGTAATAAAGTTGACAAGAAACTTAAGTTATATTTATCCCACGTAACTTTGATATTTCCTTTAATTAGTGATTCAAATAGATTTAAATCTAAATTATTTAGAGAACTCAAGAATTCTTCATATATGCCTGTTATAATTGCTATAGTGCCTCCCGAAACACCAGGTATTATATCAGCTATACCCATTGCCATTCCCTTAAGAAATACTGAAAAACGTGATAATACATGTTTTTTCATGAAAATAAAATTAAGATAATTATAACGATAAATCAGATTATATGTGCGTTTTTAAAAACATGTAGTTTTGGAATTAAAGGAAACATTTTCTTAAAATAGTCATATTTGGAGGGATTATAAAAATATGCCTTTTTTAAATGTGATATAGCATTTTCCTTTTCTTGTATTGTAAAGTATATTGCTGATAAAAGATAATTTATTTCATTTTCAGCAGATTTAGGAAATAAATTTATTGATTTTAATAGCCCATTAAATAGATTGTCATTCTGAGGCATTTTGATTAAAGTTTCAGTCAAAAACGTGAGGGTGTTAATGTTTAGTTGACCAAGAGATAAAATCTCCTTAATACCAAGCTCAACTTCTTCAAAAACTTCTAACTTAATATTAATCTTTATAAATAATTCCCAATATTTTATTTTATCAGATTCAATTTCCAAAGCTTTTAGTAAATTAATTTTTGATTCATTAAAGTCTTGTTTATTAAAATAATGCAATGCAATCGACATCCAAGCTTTGTCGTGTATGGGGTCTTCTTCTATTGTTTGAATAAAGTAAGATAGCGCTAAATCATTATTTCTTAATTTGTGGTGACATTTTCCTATTCTAAACAAAGCAAATGAAGTTGGTTGATTAATACCAATAGATATTTCATATTTTTCAATGGCTTCATTTATTCTATTCAACTTTTCTAAAACCTTAGCCATCTCAAGGTAAGCTCCAATAAAAGAATCATCAGAAATAATAGCAAAATCAAATGCACTTAATGCTTCTTGGTACATTTTATTTTTAGCATATTGTTTTCCCAAATGATGCCATGCTATTTCACAATATGGATTTATTTCTAAAAAATCATTTAAATATTTTATTGTGCTTTGTGGATCTCCAATAGAATCAAAACAATAAAGAATATTATTTAATAAAGAATAATCAAAATTACTTTGATTTAGACACTTGATGAACTTTTTTTTTGCATTATGAAAATCATCAATAAATAGGTATTCCTTACCAATTAAAGACTGTGCATCATAATATAAATCCGAGCTTTCATTTATTTTTTCTAATAATTTTATTGCTTTAAGATGATTCTTTTTTTTTGAATATATTTTTGCTTTCTGAATTAATATATCTGGGTTAAATGGATCTATTTCGAAAATATCTAAAGCAATTTTTTCAGCAATTTCAATTTCATTGTTTAATAATAATATTTCAATATGAAGAAGAGAAAGAGTAATCGAGTCTGGGTATTGTTTTAAAGCTAAAGAAATAGCTTTTTTTGCAAGTGAAATATTGCCAATCTCTAAATAATAAATTATAATTTCTTCAAACTCATTAGAATCAAAAAACAAAAATGAATTTGTTTTTAGCATTGATTCAAACTTGTTTATTGAACTGTTTGCAAAATCTTCAAAATCGTCTTTCATTTAAATTATATTATAATAATTCAAAAGTAGTGAGAGTATATAAGAGCTTTTAAGTATTTTTATTATGTTTTTAACAAACTAATTAACAGTATAGTTCAGCTTATCTAATGTATCTATAATGGTTTTACAACCTAATTTAATTTCTTTATTACTAATTGTCAATGGTGGTGTAATTCTAACTGCTTTTGCTTCAAATAGTAACCAAAAAAGTATTAACCCTTTTTCTAAACTATTTATAATCAATTGATTAGCTATTTTTTTATTTTTTAAGATTAAAGCCAGCATCAATCCTTTCCCTCTTATTTCAATAATTAATTTGTGTTTTAATAACTTTCTTATTAATTTTTCTTTTTCTGTTATTTTTTTCATGACACCTGAACTTAAAGTTTCTTTCAAATTTGCTAAAGCAGCTGATGCAATAACGGGATGTCCTCCAAATGTAGTAATATGACCAAGAATTGGATTTTCTTGAAACATTTCCATTTTTTCTTTACTTGAGCTTAAGGCTCCAATAGGGAAACCCCCTCCAAGCCCTTTGCCATAGACTAATATATCTGGAATTATATCATAATGTTCAAACGCAAACAACTTACCTGTTCTTCCTATTCCTGGCTGAATTTCATCTAAAATTAATAACGCATTTACCTCTTTACATTTTTCTTCTACTTTTTTAAGATAATTATTAGATGGAGTTATAAACCCAGCTCCACCTTGTATAGTTTCTAATATTACTGCAGCTGTTTTAAAATCAATTTTCTCAATATCTTTTTCATTATTAAAGTTAACAAAATCGATATCTGGCAGTAATGGTCTATATGCTCTTTTTCTTTTTTCAAAACCCATAACACTCATAGCTCCTTGAGTACTGCCATGGTAACTATTATTAGCTCCAATAATTTTAGATCTTCCTGTAGCTCTTTTTGCCAATTTCATAGCTGCTTCTATTGCTTCAGTACCAGAATTTGTTAAATATGTATTAGATAAAGTTTTAGGTAAGTTTTTTGCAAGAAGTTCACATAAATCAACAGTCGGCTTTTGTATAAATTCACCATAAACCATAACATGCCAGTATTTATCAATTTGTTTTTTTACAGCATTACTTATGACTTTGTTTCTATGACCTAAATTTGATGCAGAAACACCCGATACAAAATCTAAATACTTATTATTTTTTATATCATAAATGTAACTTCCTTTAGCATACGAAATTTCTAATGCCATGGGATTATTAGTAGTTTGAGCTTGGTATTTTAAAAACTTTTTTTCCAAAAGATTATTTAATAAATATTTCTTCTTTTTTTGTTATTTTTTCGCTTATTCTCCAATTAAATCCATTTAATATCTTAAGACTTAGTTCAATGTCTTTTTCTGGGAAAACTTCACCTTCAGGATTGGTTATAAAAGTGATTTCTTTTATGCTATTATTATTGATTTCCATTATTATTGAACTACAAATAGCTTTATCAATTCCTATTAATTCATTTGAGTCATCGTCGTACAAATAATAAATCATTTCGGTATTTTGAATAAGCTCAATTGTCTTTAACTCATTGTTTTTAAATTTTCCAAATAAATTGATTCCTTTCATTTGATTAAAATTGTTTATTCCTAAAGTGTCTTTTTCAATTATAAATGCATTGTTTAATATTTTTAATGAATCTAAGTCGCTTGTTTTAGTGTTTCTAGTTATATGAATTTCATCTCCAGTCATTTGACTATCTCCGTTCCATATAATAGGATTTAACTTAGCTATCTCATTATTTGTCATCACCTGTTTTTGTCTATTACTTAATTCATTTCTTAGCAGTTTTGTTAATCCAGATTTTTGATCAATAAAAATTCTATCAGATTTTCCACTTAAGTTTTGTTTAAATATCCTAACGTTATAGCGTCCTTTTATAATTCTATTTTCACTCGGACCAATTGCAAACAAAGTATCTGCTTTTATAAATAACGAATCTTTTTCAATTAATTTGATAGCCATTGCTCTTTTGGTAATCATAGCAGAGTCTATAGCTTTAAAAATTTCTGCATAATTTCCTTTTATAATACTTTTGTTAAGCGTGTCAGTTAAAATGATATTTTTTGAAGCTGATGCAAATTTAGAATTATCATCAAATGTTAGACTATCACCCTCTATAACTCTATTGTTATAGTTAATTTTTGATTTTCTTGTAAAATAGCCTCTTTTATTTTTTGTATCGTAAAACCCTTTTTCACAATAAATATCATAATCAGATCCGATAATTTTTGTTGGTCCAAAAAAAAACGCATGTTCTGTTTTTGTATAATAATCTAAATTGTTAGATTGTATGTAGTATTCTGGATTATTTATCTCAACATCTTTTTTAAAATTATATTTTGAATTTTCTAAAAAGTATTTTCCTTCAATACTTTTTATTGTATTTACACTGTCTTTGATTGTACCACCCTCTTCAAAAAAAAATTCTTTTGCATTTCTATCATGATAAAGTAAGTTGGTTTTTAAATTAGTTTCTTTATTATAAAAATCAACATTTCCTTTCGCTATTACTTTTCTATCATTTCCATCGTAATCTAAGGAGTTACTAAATAGTTTAATACTATCTCCTTGTTCTAAAATTACGTTTCCAAAGGCTTTGAAAGAATTATTTTTTTTAAAAAATAATGCATAATCAGAATAAATATTCATTCCATCATGCAAGAGGTGAACTCTTATTTTATCATTTTTTTTTAAAATATTAGCACCAGGATTAGTTATTTCGTTCCTATCAAATGATCCGGCTTGAATTATTTCAATAATTTTTTTTTCTTGCGTATAAATAAAATTAAAAACAAACAGAAATAGTATAGATATTTTTATTTTCAATTTTTGATTCAATTAACGTATTATGGTTTGGGTTCGGTCA
>Ga0257106_1001071_pt1 | contig 14192 bp, 19 predicted proteins | sample LP_taG_3_FD_190177 | JGI IMG/M metagenome (GOLD analysis project Ga0257106, IMG submission 190177) | Marine microbial communities from Northeast Subartic Pacific Ocean, Canada - LP_J_2011_P26_10m | ecosystem: Environmental > Aquatic > Marine > Oceanic | place: Canada: Northeast Subartic Pacific...
CCCCTCACCCTCATAACACCGCACACATTATGGTCTTTTAGACGATGGGCGCGCGCGCCCAACCCCATGGTCTTCAGACTTGAAACTTGGCAGTCTTAATCTCACCCCCCTTCTCCCAAATCGTGCCAACGCACACCCTCCCTCGAGCCAAAATGCAGTCGCGGGGATCGTCCATAGGCTGATATACTACAAAACGACGAGATAACCTAGTGTAGGTTAGCCACATGGTGCCAGAGAGCACCAGGCTCTGAGAGAGAGCACCAGGCTCTGCGAGGTAGCACAGTCGCCGGACAGTGCACCTGCTGGATAGTAGCTCGATTGACGTCATAGCGACGTTAGGAAGCTAATAAACTACCCTAACTTCCTATGCAACTATTATTATTATCCTTCTATATCTTGTATCATTCCTTAATATCTGCTAACTAGACACCCATCGTATCTGCTAACTAGACACCCACCCGATTCATCGATAATGGCATCTCCTCTTGCACCCGCCCAGCCGCATATACAGAGCTTTAATCAATTCATGGACGAGACTCTAGCCATTGGCGTGACTGGTGTTCCTCCGCAGAAGTTCGTGCTCGAAGGTCCGTCGAAAGAAAGACTCCATGTTTCGTTCTGCGTCGCATCAGTGAATATCGGGCACCCAACAGTTCTTGACGATGATTTTGTCAGCGTGATTCATTTAACTCCAAGGGAATCTCGTGAATGCAAAGCAACGTATTCGGCTCCGATGGATGTAACATTCGAATGTTGTGTGGACGGTCGCACTGTTGAAATTTTTACCAGGTCCATTGGACACTTGCCTATCATGGTCCTCTCACATAGGTGCCGCGAACGCAACTAATATCTTTATGAATATTTGGTGTGCAGATGTCATCTCTGGGGATTGAAGAAAAATGGGTTAATCTCGAGTCGGGAGGTTTGTCATTGAATTCAGCTCTATCGAGGTGGATCGACTGTAACTGCCACAGGAGGATTTTGAATATGGTGGATACTTTATTGTGAATGGGCTTGAAAAAATTCTTCGATTACTTCAGGTCGTACATGAACAATCTTTGTCTGCAATGTTATCTTACTGAAATATAGGTTCCTATGAGAAACATGGCTCTAGCAATCAAGCGCCCTGCGTACCGAAATCGAGGAACTTTCTTCACAGAGTGAGTTGCTCTGTCTCATAATGCTACCTTGTTTGAGTGAGCAATAAAGGTATGCTGTGATGATGCGTTGCGCGAGGCCAGATCAATCGACATGCACAATCACCTTGCATTATCTCTCTAATGGAACTTTGCGCTTGCGTGTTTCTATACGAAAGCAAGAAATGATGATCCCGCTATGTATCATACTCAAAGCGTTGCAGCCTGGAATCTCAGATCGAGTTGTGTATGCCCAGATTATTGGTGATTCTGGAGGCGCAATCAATGCACTTGGTGCTCCACAGGTTGAGCGTGCCTGTCTGCGTTTTCACACAAGGTTTCAAAACGTCATCTCCAGTTTTGTCAGGCATGCTGCGTGATCATGCCATGGCGCCATACTTTGAAGAAAACGACCATAGTTCTAAGAGTGCTATCTCCATCCTTGGTTCCATGTTTTTGAATTTCTTTTTTGGTTACTTCCCTGAGGGGACTGACAACGCCACGGTTGGTCAATTTTTCATACGAAGATTCATCGCGGTCCACGTGGACGATTTCCTAAGCAAGCACGATGTGCTCGTGCTCATGGCTCGAAAGTTGTGCTGTTTTGCACGAAATGAATGCTGTGAAGACAATATTGACTCTCTAGGTTACCAAGAATTGCTATTACCAGGGCACCTTTTAAGCGCGTTTGTGACAGAAAAGCTGGGAGAGTCGCTCACTCAAGCCGCATCACATGTGCAGCGGGAAGCCCGCATTGATTTCGATGATATTGCATCAAAACTTCGATACGAACCACTAGCCTACTGTGGCAAGACCATTGGGCGGTACAGTGGAATTATATGCGACAAAGTTTCGTCCCTTCTTGCGTCTGGAAACCTTGTTTCTTCTAGTGGCTTAGACCTTCAACAGACAACAGGCTTTGCAATTGTCGCTGAGCGGTTGAACAAGTGGCGATACTTCAGCCACTTCCGCTCTGTGCATAGAGGGCAGTTCTTCACAACAATGAAAACTACAGCTGTCCGAAAACTGCTTCCGGAGGCTTGGGGTTTCCTTTGTCCTGTACACACACCTGATGGTGGACCGTGCGGATTATTATCTCACCTCACAGCAAGAGCTCATATCATATGCTCGAGAAGTAATACTATACATGCCCACTCGAGACTACTTGACATTATCGTTTCGCTTGGTATGGCACCCAATCATACTAGCAGTTGCGGGATTGATTGCACGTTTCTCGTGCTATCACGGCAAAGGATTTGTGACTCGACCCTCAATATATGCCTCGATGGTGTTTTGTTGGGCTCTGCACCTTGTCTTGTCTGCGCAAAGATTTCTGATGCACTGCGTCGACTTAAGGCGAACTCTGCCTTCCGTTTAGGATTGGATCCAACTCTGGAAATAGCATTCATTGATCAAGGGCCTACAAATTCATCTCCTTTTCCTGGATTATATCTATTTTCACAGGCAGCGCGATGCGTGCGCCCAGTCATACAGTGCGGCACTGAATCCAAAATTGAATTGATTGGTCCATTTGAGCAAATGACGTTACAGATAGCATGCAACTTTCGAGGCTTGAAATCGGGGGTCGGGGACACATCTCTGTCTGGAGCTTCGGCAGAGACCCATGCAGAAATCGACCCCAGTAATATGCTTTCCGTTCTAGCGTCACTCACACCTTTCTCCGACTTCAATCAGTCCCCTCGTAATATGTATCAATGCCAGATGGGCAAACAAACGATGGGAACCCCTGCGCATGCCATGATTCATCGATGCGATAGTAAAATGTACCGCATTTTGACTCCACAAGCTCCACTAGTCTGCACTCATGATTATACCACGTCCAATTTTAATCTTTATGCGCAAGGAACAAATTCAGTAGTTGCAGTTATCTCGTACACCGGCTATGACATGGAAGATGCCATGATCATAAACAAGTCAGCATATCAACGCGGCTTTGGTCATGGTGTTGTTTACAAAAACATCATTGTTGATCTTGATTTGGAGGCTGACCGTCGAAGAGACCAGAGCCAAAGTGAACCGGCAGACTTTCTCCTCTTCGGTAGCCCTCCACCGATCTCTACTCAGAAAAGTGATCAAAATGCTGGTGACCCACATCGTGATTCCAGCTATCATGTTGACTCTAGTCCAGCTACCAGTTACATCGGCGAGGACGGCTTGCCTGAAATTGGACAAAAAATTTGCCATGGAGACTCTCTTTGGTGCGCATTTTATGAGCTTTCATGCAAAAAAGTAATTGGCGTGCATAAAGATGCTGAGACTGCATATGTCGATGCTGTGCGATTTATAGGGTAAAACACCACAGTGTCGACTATAGTGTACCTTCCTTGGTTTGTATTGCAAACCATCAGGCATGCCAACAAGGGCCAGAAGTCTATCCAAAGGAAAGCAAGCATCACATTGCGCTTTCCTCGGAATCCCGTGATCGGAGATAAATTTTCTTCACGTCATGGTCAAAAAGGAGTACTCTCTGTTTTGTGGCCAGAGTGCGACATGCCATTCACCGAATCGGGGATCACTCCCGATATATTAATCAATCCACATGCGTGCGTTTTATACTCTCGGGATCTATGACAGGATCATTTGTCAGGTTTCCTTCGCGCATGACCATTGGAATGCTGGTCGAATCTATGGCTGGAAAGTCTGCATCATTGCAGGGGAACCACCAAGATGGCACACCGTTTATTTTTCATGGAGATTGCAACGCCATAGATTATTTTGGTCAGAATTACCATAAATGTCCGCACATATATTTGAATGTCACAGGTAGCCAGCTATGTGCAGCAGGTTACGAATATTTTGGGTCTGAGGCCGTCTTTAGAGCGGGGTAGTGCATTCTGATCGTTCGTCACGAGAGAGAACTTAGGTCTACTCTGGCTTTTCAGGCCTCCTGGTGCGCATGCAAATATTTATTGGGATAGTATACTATCAACGATTGCGCCACATGGTATCCGACAAGTCGCAAGTGCGCTCAACAGGACCTGTACACCAGCTGACACATCAGCCCATTAAGGGTCGAAAACGTCATGGGGGGATTAGGCTAGGGGAGATGGAGAGGGATGCTCTCCTTGCGCATGGCGTTGCTTTCCTCCTTCATGATCGTCTAGTGTTCTGTTCAGATGGCCACCGTGCGCGTGCATGTGCAAATCAAAATTGTGGCTCATTACTGACGCCACAACGCTGTCCAACGACATTCGCGACTGGCACGGCTAGGGGCTGCGATGAAAGTTTTACCTGCTGCGAATGCGGGGGTGTGCACTTCTTTACTCTCGCAATGCCATATGTATACAGGTATCATCAACAGGCCTTCTGTCAAACCACACTTTCTGAAAGTAGGTACCTCACTAACGAGTTAGCAGGCATGAACATCAAACTCAATTTGGCGCACTTTGACTGGCAGTAGTGATAGCAAACTGAGACCTTGGCGTCTTGGGCCTCTGAAGCGGCGCCAAGTATAGGCCAAAGAGCGGGCGAAAGCTGGCTGCCCGACCACCCTTAACGGAAATCGCGATGAATGGAACCACGAAACACAGATGGGAGCAGGGCAATGGCACGCACCTCGCTTTTGGTTTTTCTAGCCCCCCAAGCGCCCAGTGGGGTGGTACTCAGGCTTTGGGTGGCCTAAGATGAGTATACTGAGAATAGGATAGAGGTAGGCATTCGTAACAGACATTAGTAAATGGAGAGTTGGGCCAGTTTATTAGCCGACTTCCTGGGGATTTTTATTCTATCTTGCAGACTGGCATCAGAGTGGCGATCGAAGCTGAGTTCACTTTCGATTGGGCCTCTAGAGGAGATTCTTTTGCTCCTGCCCCGGCCGGGGCCGACAGGGCCTAGGGGGTTCTCTTTTGGGGCGAACCAAGCCCAGGAGGCTGTTGTTTGCACCTTTAATGCAATTTTGCTAGAACTTTACGGCAAATTGATTGCTGGGAGATTCTTTTGGGGGGGCTGCTGAGCCAGCGGATAGTGACCTTCAGAGCCGGATCTCGACTCTGAGGTACGTGCACGATATGGAGGGAGCTGCGCATGCACCGCCGCAAGAACCGTGAAAAATGCGTGACATTGAATGGCTCTCCGAATTCCGACCAGCATCAAATTCGGACCCTTTGCATATTCTAGAGTCGCGTATGACACGTTTCGACTAGCTCAAGAGACAGCCAGGAGTGCCTTCGTGTATGCAATGACGAGTTTCGTTCAAGACCTTGACCCACTGCTCAGCATCACGTGTATCGCGGGCGAGCAGCGTGTACTGATTATCTCCAACACTAACAACGAAAGTGCACGGAATTTCGCAAAGGGAGACGTCAGTTATTCTTTTCAGACTCACAGCATTGAGTCTCTTTTTCTTCAGCTCTGTTTTGTAGACGGAAAGCTGTGCGTTGGAGCATTGTTGTTATGGAGTGGAAACCGTTCGTACCATATAATCTGTCCGTTCATCGGTAGGTGGGTCAATCTCCATCCACCGCAGAGCCCATTTTGGCTCGCTGTCACCTTTAGCAGATTTTCGTTTCAAATACCCGCGGATAAGACAAAATCCGTCGTGTGTGGAACAAACTGGCGGTTGCGGGGGAGGCCAACACGGCGTGCCACCCGACTCCGCAATAGTATCCGCGTCTTGAATGAAGCAACATAAATTTGACATTATAATCAAGGTGGGGAAATTGCTAGCTATACTATGAGAAACAAGCATGGTATGAAATGCTATGTTGGTTCCATCGCACATATTCGCCCGTATTGTCTCCATCTCACAATAAAGGTTGGTTCCATCATGCATTTGGTGGTACGATATTTTGATTCCAGCGTGCATATGGCGATGTTGCTTCCAGCATCCCCTCTCCTTCCCAAGCCACAGCGTCCAGGGTCGGCAGCGAACACAGGACAGCCTGATCCAAATGAGCCCAGAGACCCAGGATATTGGCAGAGTGAAGAAGGCAAAGCATCGGCGGAAAGAGCTAGACCTAAGATAAACTTAACGAGTTAGTGAGTTTAGACCACCTATCATCATCCAGCTAAATAAAACTGCTGGTTGTGGTGGTCCTCTCCCAGCTCGCCGCTTCCCCGGGGCCCGGGGTGGCGCGGCTTATATTTTTGGCCCGCCCACAACCCTCCTTCGGCACAAATGAAGCACCCGCCCTGCCCTACCCTCCTCCATCCCCGCTGAGGTGGTCCATCCCCGCTGAGGTGGCTGCGCCATCCAAGCGCGGCCCGTCGGCCTTCATTCTGGCACCTTCAATTGAAACTGAGCTCAGCCCCCCCTTGAGGGAGGATTTTACTTGCTTCCTTTAGCTCAGGCTGGTGGGAGATACGAAAGGCCAAGTGGACGGAAACCAGGCACTGATGCTAAATGACTAATCTGGTTTTAATAGCATTGAACACCCAAATTTTAAAAAAAAGACTCAATTATGAAGACTCAATTATGACATCGGAGATTATAGCGGTGATTGAGTCGCGTGGTGCTCTCATCGAGAAGTAAGCGGTCGTTCCTGCGAGACGGACTCTTACCCAGCTTCTACTCAGGCTGTTTGATGCATATTCGACACGTGCGTTGACTATCCGTTCACACAGGCGCTGTCTCTTTATGGAACAGGTGCATGGCTAAGCTTGAAGACATGTCTAAGCTTTGTTTCTTTAGTACCTCGGATTCGCACGAGACTTTCGTATCTGTCCAGACCTTGTGGTGCATTCTTAAACTCCCCGCGACCTGAACTGATCATATAGGCCCGCGTGGAGATTCTCCAACTGTTCTACGCAATGATGAGTAATGACGAACGGCGCCCAGTCTACACCTCACCACCTAGTTTACATCACGTGGGTTGGAATCTAAAGCCTCTTAGCGGTTCACTTGGGTTTTCTGATTTCGCGGCCTGTCTAGCAGCATGTTCTCTGGTTGCCTTCTCGAGCCAGGAGTGGGACTTAAGCTATATATCAGTGGCTCATAAGTTCAAGTTTGTCCAGCGCCCGACCAATTCTTTTTTTCAATAGGTCATCTGAGACGTCACAGATTGCTCCTGTTATGGCTGGACCAGCACGGCAATCTAACCATAGATCTCTACAATCCTGAAGGTGCAGGCATATCATCCAGCTCACCTCGGCCGCTTCTTTCTGTTTTCGGAAGGGTAGGTCGGCCTGTAGGGCCTATAGGTGATAGCCACCTTGCGAATGGCCCAGCCATGGAGCACCTTCTGACTGGTTTAGGACTCGACTATGACGACTTTTATGAACTTCGATTGAGAAAACTCTTCGCTTACTACTGCACTCGGGCGGATCGGCTCAATGTGGGACCCAGTGCCACACTGAGTCGTGCCCAGGCTATGCAAATGTTATTAGATATGGGTCTCTTGGACTCGGCCAGTGTTAGGCCTCACGTTGAGATTGCTCTTGCCTCCTATGGAATCTATCATCGTCGCTTGGACTTGAACGGTCTTGTAGAGGTCCTCAAAACGATTGTCACGCTCTTTGACACCACAAAATATAGTCTTGATCTCTGTACCGCTCTTAGGAAGCCTGTGGTACCACAAATTTTAAAAAATGTTGTCCTAAAACATGCATGGCATTTTGATGCCCGCCATGAATGTTCTCCTAGTCTAGACGTTCACGAAGGGCACCGGCAGCGGGCAGACTTGGGCGACAAAGTGGATTCTGGTCGCGCGTTTCCAGGCGATATGTGTGCGTATTGTCATCAACACACACGCGATACTTTTAAGACTGACAGAATCATGGGCCAGAGTGATCAACTCATTCAGAATTTGTCCGCTGCGTTGTCACGAGTATCTCCGAGGCCCTTGAATGAACACACTAACAAGTTGCTGATCGCGCTCCGTCCCTTGGTGAGAAGCATGCCAACCCTGACAGGAGGGGCAGGTGATTTCTCCGTCCGGGATCCTGAGCAGCGCTGGTTACCCACACCCTCGCTCACCACTGCCATAGACCCAACACCTCCACTGGTAAACACAGTCAGGAATTCTCAGAACATGATGAATGCGATGTTTATAGGTTCAACCAGCTATCAAAGCAGAGAAAATAGTGAACGAGAATGCAAAATCCCGTCAGTATCAGTTAGCAGGGCGAAGTAAGAGAATCAGTAGCACTGCGATCTACCATAATGCTCATGCACTTTGGATTATAATGAAGGATCGTCCAAGAGTCCTATCAGTTGAAATTTGCGGTGGAGCAGCTCGCGCGGAAGCAGCCGGAAAAAGCTGTCGGAAGCCAACTAGAGAGGAGGGTGTCAGCAAATCTTCACGCATCTGTGGAAAGCAGCTGCTAGTGAAAGTGCGACCAGATACAAAAACCCAGGCCGTCTCACCACATTGTGTGAGGTATCCGGCGCTGCCTCCGTTACAAGGCTGGGGTGTCAAAAGATCTCCACGCTTGAAGGTAGTGGCCCATATAGATTCACCCGGTGGGAGAGAGCATATCAGACGCATGCTGTTTGCACAATGTCAATCATCAAAAAGACATGCTGATTTGTCCTACGTGTCCAAGAGACCCGAGTAAGTCACAAAGCATGCTGATTTGTCCAAGAGACCCGATTTAAAGTCACAAAACATCGGTGGTTTTGCTGCTGATCACCCCCGAATTATTATGATCCCAATCTGCCTTCGGGAGAAAAAAAATGATTAGGGTTCGACGCAAAGCTCCAGGTATAAGCCGTTTGTAAGTCGCCGGCGCAGGTCGTTTGGTAAGTCGTCGGCTTCAGCCTAATTTCAGAGTATAACCGCTGGGCTCGCCAAAACGCAGGGATAAATAGTCACTCGCCAAGCATGAAATTGCGCAAGTTTCTCTCTGGCACAACGACCCCAAAGTCCGAGAGCTGCTCGTAATTGGCTGGGCCGCCTCGACGCGATGGGCCCCGGAAGCATTTCGTTCGGCTTGTCCAGGGTGGGGTGTTTTCTTTCCAGCCATCAAAACCAAAAACCATGCAATCCACCATCCACTCAGCACATGGCTCGTACTTTGCCAGCGCTATCGCGCGCAAGAAGGCCACTCTCGTAGACTCGGGCACGGTACCGCGCAGACAAACTGTCAGCGGGGTTAGTATAATGTACGAAGACAGGAAGGGAGCATGTAATCCTAGTTAGGACACTGGCTGCTCATTTTTGTTGATGCGAGCTACTCGTTTAAAGGTGCGCCCAGAGCCATCAATTTCCCAAAGTCCACCAAGGATGATGAAGTTTCTTCTGTCAGGGGTTAGTTTTGCTTATGCGCACCCGGATGTGGCTATTGATTCCTGCCCAGGAGGAGAAGGTGCTGTGCTTCTGATCTGCGTGGATCTTCCTTCATCATGATTCTCCCATCAACCTCAAGAAGAACTCTGAGTGCAAGCTTCATGAAGAGCAGGTCGATGGCTGGCGGATCTTCTTCCCTGTGGGCAGATTCACACCGGGTCTCAGTTGGAACTTCATAACATCAATAGGCGCTTTGAAGGAAGGCCATGGCTATAAACAAATACCAGATCCCGGCATCAAAGTGGGCTGTGATCCAACGGCCTTATCGCCGGCTCGTGCGTTCGCCGGCTCGTGCGTGCTGCCTTCTACCCGCTAGCCCCCGCGAAGAGTAGCATATGTGTTCCTCCGTCACGTTTGCGCCTCCGCTGCAGTGCTACTTCAGGTCCTAGGGATTCCCGTGATAGTCCGCGTTTCAGGTAACTCAAGGTAACTGCAGTTCAAGTACTTGCCATCGCTGTTGCTCAACACCACAACTTACTCTCGCGAATGGTAAGTGTATCAAAGTGGCTGAAGTCAACCTTTCGTATCAGCCCTCTCCAATTCGAATTCGAAACTATATCCTCGGAATCATATCCACCCAGCACCTCATTAGTGTCCTTTGAGAGCCCACCAACGCGATCTTCATCACTGTATGAAATGTCGTCAACCATCTCATTCAAGTAAGATTGAAGATTCAATGTCATATCATAATTTTTGCGTACCTGTATAAAGACTGTTGCAGGGCCCCAGCCTACATTCCGGCAGAATGAATTTACAATAATTTGTCGGAACGCAGGATGATTTACTCATTCGATAGCGTTTTCTTTCCAAGATTTCGAAGGCGTCAGAGGCAAGGGCTTTTGTGAAGGTGATGAAGAGTGCACCTGGTTTGAGACGCTCCGCCTGTTCTGCCAAATTGGCGACAAGATCGTCCTCAAAGCAAGTTGAATTAGCAAAGACGACGTCACCGTCGGACCAATCCGTACTGAGGAACGATGCGCATTTCAACCGGACCTCTTGGGGAGAATTTGTATCTAAAAGATGGAGAAACTTGAGCTTGAAGCGGCGTACGACCGAGTCAGCAGCGTAGTGGAGACTTTCGAGGATCTCAACACCGCAACAAATCTCAAAGTCGCAAAGCAACCTGAGCACGACTTTTACAACTAGTTGTTGGTTGGAAAGTTCTCACCGTGCCACAAAGAGAGCCCTGGAAGAACCACTGCCAAGGTCGTAAAACTTGAAAGACCCAAGCGGTCTTAGCTTTCGCATGACACGTGCAAAATACCTACAACACGTCGCTCCTCCAACGATTCTACAGTCTGCATATGACGGGAACACAGACTGAAAATCGATTTCACCATAAATAAGTGATTTCTTGTCATCAAGCTTGTTGGATTCCCGTTCACTTTTGCTCAAGGATTTAGCCATCTCTAGAGGGCATACCTTGAAAAGCTCCAAGAACAACGCGTGGGCGTCACCCTCGACAAATCCTTGCACTGCATTGACAAACGAATCCAGTGAGTCTAAACGACACATGATCATGAGCAAACGCCCATCTCGCCTCAAAATTGCTTCTTTGAGTAACGCATGTGCATTCTTCGTGATGAGGCAGCGTTCAGCTAGTAATGATGAACGCAAATGGAGTCTGGCTAGATCAGATGTGTCCATTGAATTGGTTTATTAAAGTGAGAATACAGGGGCCAAGTCCAAGTATAAAAGGATAGTAACCTGCAAGGGGAAATAAGGACTGTAAGGTAGATACAGGAGAATTTTCCTCCGGAAATTTTCACCCTGGGAAGCGCTCAAACTCAATGCGCCAGCTCGGCGGGGGGCATAATTCAACAATTTTGCCTCAATTTCAGTCCGGCGGTCGACCCGCGCGCGCGCGGTCGACGGAGGACCGCTGCGACATACTACGGCTGGCGGCCAGGGAGAAAGATATATACTTTTATGGGGGGCCCTCGCCCTATGGTTATTTTCGTCCTTGATGATGATAGGTGGTCTAAACTCACTGACTCGTCACCGGAAACACATTGTACTGCCGTAGGGGCTGCAATTTTCTCGGCGCGCTTCACTATAGCATGCTCACTGTGAAAATAGTTGAAGCTAGATTTCTCGAGCCCGTATGTCTGAAAGGCCGGCCGCCAATGCGTGCACACCGGATTTCGAAATTGTCAGCGTTCGTCGCGATACACCACGGAGCACAATCTAAAATGACCCACGTAGCTGATGACGTAGAAAATCCGCGCTGGGATTCAGTCATAGAGCTTTGGGATAGAGAGATGTGCGAAACGATCGAATTTATCGTTGTAATCAGAGTCGGCGCGTTCTTGTGGAAACATTCGATACACACTATAAACATGGAACAATTTCGTACTCAACCTGAACTGCGAATCGACAATTGGCTCGCACTTGGTTCAATAAGTGTGCCACTCCTCAAGAGTCGTCCCGCAAAAAGTTTTGGCGATTTGCATATCGTTGCCACTTATACTGAGGACTGTTACCAGCCTACATTACTACAATCCATGTTTTGTAATTTGATGTACTGCCCATTGCCATCAGACAGAAAAGAAAAACGACCCCCTCGTGCTGTTCCACGCCCACTTCAGCCAAATGAAACTTCGCTCTCGCTTCCTCAAGTTTTTTGAGCGCCGCGCATTTTCACGAGAGATCGCATGGTGCTTCTAGACCTAGAGAAATTGCTGGTCAATTTTCGATGAGTATGCGTCCAAAAGGGTTGTTTGCTGGCAGCGAACGACCACATATTGCTACATACAACACACCATGGTCCTGAATAGAATCACGCCCAGCACAGTCCAGAGAAGGGCAGCATGCCTCCGCAGCAAGGCTACGTAGCAAGGCGCACGTGCGAGGCTCGTAATGCACCACGAAGGGGTTCTCTTTCTTTACGTAAACACGTTAGGCGGCCCTTCCAGGGTGAGAGGGCAGATCGACAAAAGCAAGCGTGAGTACAGAGGCCTGTTAAAGCCAAGAATAGAGGCGAAAGCCGGTGGCGGGATAATCGACCAATACAACCTGCCTGGCTTTGCTATGGAGATGGCCCTGCTTAGATAAGGGCAAGGGGGCCTAGCACCCCCAAGCACCTACACTGCAGGAAATAAGCAGTGACTTAAAGGCTTTGAGAGGTGTAGTGGAAGCACAGGGTAACGCCGCTGAAGCAACTTCAGTGGACAACCCCAAGTTACAACGGATGGATCCTGTTCGCGCGGCTTGGGCACGGGATAAGTGGCAAGGTTTCTGTCATGTTGGCCGCCTGTTCCATCGGTAATTCTCCTACAGTGCTGGCTAATCGAAGATTAGTTGTGCATCTTCGACAGTGTCTTACAAAGTGGCCAATCGAAGATTACTTGCACATAGCGGCTGTGTAACGCCCAGGTAACGCGCCAATTACGAGCCAGACGAGCCAGACAATGGCCGAGGAGGAGTCAGAGACTGCAAAAAAGGATGTGTCTCGGAAGGTGTTATAAACGTGCGTTGTAAACGGGCATGCATGTCAAAGCGTAGGTATGCCTGCATCGCGTAGAAATTCCGGAAAAGATGAAAAACGCTGCAATCCTCGCCGCGGATATCGCCATGGACAAATACACGATCGAAAAGGCACTAGCGAAGTTGACAATTTCTACGAATCTCTTATCTTGTAGGATGTTGCAACAGATCTGAAAAAAAATTTCGATGCGGCATACGGAGGAACCTGGCATTGTGTGGTGCGATTGCACGCATTGCGGAAGATGTTTAATAAGCGCGTAATAGGTTGGCGCAAATTATGGTAGCTCAATTACCCACCAGACAAAATATCTGCTTTTCTTTCAGCTTGACCAGGCTCATGTGCTAATTTTTTGCAGTGACAAGCCAACAAAAGACGCTGGCTTTGACGCCGCTGCCGAGAAGTAGCCCCTACCTAGCCTCTCTCATCTAGCCCCGTGTTTGCAGACAACGACCCAGGGCTGGCCGGTACCTCGCGACGACGGGACCGGTCCAGCTCCGCTTGGGCTGTAGGTGCTGTACATGTCTGCGGGGAGTATGAGCTTGGCGCGTGTATGGCTAGTCTTAATACTCGAATATAGAAATGCATAGAAATGCAACTAGACTACCAACTACCGACACTCCCAGTTGTACGACCTGTGGGCCCATAACCCTCGCAGGGGCAGCCGCGGGAGTTGCGTGGACTGACCTACTGGCGAGAACGCCTCGGCGCGACTCGTCGCGGCCGGGCCCTGCAGCCGCGCCGTACCCGTCTGCGGGATGACGGACGCCCAAAACCGAAATGCCCGGTATGGAAAACGGACCCGGGTATATGCCGGTATATACCGGTATTTTACCATACCGGTATATACCCTCCGAAATACTCCGGCCCCAAGAAATATTATCCAAGAATCCAATCCGCTGATCCCATTGGTCGGACGAGATCTCAGCGTGCTGAGTTTCGAGCATGGTCCACGATCTCTGGCGCTGCGTTGGGCATGTTATGGTTCACAGGGGAAGATCCTGAAACTTCAGTCCGTCTCGTGGGGGAAGACGCAGAAGCTGAGATCTCTGTTCCCCGTCCCCCAGCGCCGCGCGACGCGCCCACCGTGGCGTGTTCGACTTCTGCTGCCTCTCGCTCGACATGGAGTGACTTTTCGAGACCGCCGATCGCGTGTTGCTGGGTATCTGCTCGCATGGACGGGAACAGGGGACCATGCTCCATTTGCGGGACTTTACCCGGAAAATCACCCCGCGACCGCCCCACTCGCAACAAATCCTCCGCGCCTTGCACTTTAGCACTCATATCCACAAGCACGCGCGCCGTCCGAGCGCCCGGCTCATTGGT
>Ga0257106_1001072_pt1 | contig 14184 bp, 11 predicted proteins | sample LP_taG_3_FD_190177 | JGI IMG/M metagenome (GOLD analysis project Ga0257106, IMG submission 190177) | Marine microbial communities from Northeast Subartic Pacific Ocean, Canada - LP_J_2011_P26_10m | ecosystem: Environmental > Aquatic > Marine > Oceanic | place: Canada: Northeast Subartic Pacific...
CGACAAGCAATCGATCACCTTGAAATAAAAAGATCCCGTCTCGTTTTATCCAAGTCATAAAGTCGTCGGTTTCATAACTCCTCTGCTACTCGGACATAGCCCTTGGGGCCGGGTAGCGCCCGCGATTGCTCAAGACCAGTTCCCTTGATTTCAGAATCAAGAATATTCCAGTTTTGGAAGTCGGCTGCATACATAAAAGACGGAGCGTTGCGATTACCTGAGAAGGATGGCACTGCTCCGGGAAAAATGCGTCTGGGGTCGGCAAATGCGTGGTTGGGTTTGTGGCAAGTCATGCATGACTGCCCCGGAGGATTTGAAAGGTTTTTATCGGTGAACACAGAACGCCCGATCTCAGCGAGATCGGGCGTGGCTTGAATTGTAGCGACTCCGCAGAGTGATGAAACGAGGATCCGGAGCATCAAAGAATTAAAAGTCAGAGGTAATATATTATGGCTCTGCTACTTCTTTTTGGTGCCAAAATGTTTCTCGAAATCGTGCATCAGGTCGTGAAGCTTGGCCACGTTCGTTGCATCGGTGGACTGTTTGCACTTCATGGCGGTAACAATGATCTGATGGCAGAGTTGGAGTTTGGTTATATAGGTTCCTTTGTTAGATTCGGCTTCAGCGAGTTTGAGACGTTGGGCGAGGAAGTAGTTGAGGATCTTATCTTGGATCGCTTGTGCATGTGACTCCTTATTCGTGATCCACCGGGTCAATTGGTGGGCGTTTTTTGAAGGGTTCTTGGAAAGTTCGATGATTTGTTTGGAAGCTTTTTCAATGGTCTCAAAGTCTGTGTGCATAGACTCGATGACATTATCATCATTATAGATACCGCATGGAACCTGACAGTGAGCTGAGATTGTTGCAGGAGCGAGAAAAGAAAAGGCGCAGAGGACAAGGATTGATTTTTTCATACCGCCCAAACTTTAACTGATTGGGCTAAAGGCGCAAGAAACGAAAAAGCAACCAAACGACGGAAAGGAGATTAGAGGCCAGCTTCCTGTTTGGTGAAAATAGAGCTGCCGGTCCTGCGGCTTGCTCACTTTAAAGCAGATACTGTTATCGGGTTTATCCTGCTGCCCTTTACTTGAGCTTTTTGGTAAAAGGAGAATATCAAGGAAGATATTGCTGGATTTTATGAAGAAATATTGCCGATGCTGAAGCAACATTGAGTGAGTCTGTCCCGCGTGACATTGGGATATGAATGAGTTGGTCACAATGGGACTCAATGGTTTTGTTGAGGCCGAAGTCTTCTGGACCTAGAAGGAGCGCGATTTGATTAGAAATTGGTTGGAAGTCTTCGATAGGAACAGAATTCTTAGAGAGGCTAGCTCCCAATATAGTATGGGTCTTTCTTATCTCAGTCAGGTCTGAGATGAGGTCCGGAGCTCGTCGGACGGGAAGGTCGAAAATGTTGCCGGCGGAGGCTCGGATGGCTTTGGCATTAAATGGAGAGGCTCCCTTCCCAAGGAGGATTCCGGCTCCACCCAGTGCGGTAGCGTTACGAATGATTGTGCCTAAGTTTCCGGGGTCGGCAATTTCGGGGAGAACAACTAGGGTCCCTTTCGTCACCTCAGAAAGAGGTGGATTCCTAGGTTTGCGAGCAATGGCAAGATAGCCACGGTGAAAATGAAAGCCGAGAAGCGATGATGCTTCGTCACGTGAAAGATCTTCTCCAATACGGATAATTTTATCTATTGAGTATGAAGAATTTTGAAGGCGCTCGACAGGAATCTGCCCTTCGACGATGAAGTGAGTTTCGGTCTCCCTTTTCTTAACAAGGTTACGCCAATCAGTCATATTATTTGGCCTCAGGTAGGGTCGCAGAGTGATGACGAAAAAGGAGGAGATTACGGGCAGACTTTGACATCGCAGAATTGAGAAACTTCTCGCCATGTAAATTCCTTGCGGAGCATGTCCGCAAGGAATGAGTCTTTAGGAGAAAGGCGATTTGCGTTAGCAAGCTTGGCTGGCTTCGTGAGGCGAGAAAATAGGACATGCTTAATCTGTGATTTTGCGACAAATTTACCGCCATATCCCTCGGGGTAATTTGCTGACCAATAGTGGATCTGATCTTCTTGTGAGCCGAGGTAGATAACGGAATGGCCCCGTTCTTTTTTGCCGATAGTATTAGTCCACCACATTTTCATGAAGTCACCGGGGTGGGCGTGCTCATACGAGGTGAAGTTAATTCCACATTTAAGATCGGAAAAAAGCTTCGCCGTGCCGGGCCCATTGGCATTCCAGCGCCCGAATATTTCTTCACCATCTTTGACTCCGAGATCGGCGAAACGGGTATATTTACCTTCCGGTAGGAAGCTGGAATTACGGAGGCGAAGTTGCTCAATCGTACGGAGGAAGACAAGGTAAGTGGCGCCGGAGCAGAAGGTAGACTTAGCCACTTTGAGATCCTGTTTGATAATTCCATTTTCGAGGGAGACACTGGAGGCAAGCCTGTCGACCGCAGCTTGGGAGGCATCGTAGCCACGGCCATCTGGCATCGATCTCACTGATACGAGGACGATTGAATTTAGGGGAGTGTCTGCAGTCTGCGGTCTGATCTGAACACAGGAGTGCAGCGCGGCGGCAAGGATTATTAATATTAATCTCACGCTAGTAACCTAGCCATGGTCCTAGCCACTTTTCAACTTCTTCGATGCTTAGTTCTTTGCGCACGGAGTAGTCTTTGATTTGATCCTTTTGTAGATTATCTATCATGAAATAATGCGATTCGGGATGGGAAAAGTAGAGCCCGCAAACCGCTGAACCAGGATGCATCGCGCATGATTCAGTAAGTTCTACAGCGGTTTTTTCTTTGGCTTGAAGAAGGTTAAAAAGGATGCGCTTTTCGGTGTGGTCGGGTTGGCTCGGGTAGCCTGGAGCAGGACGAATCCCCTGATATTTTTCGTGGATGAGTTCTGATTGACTAAATTGTCCCGGGCGTTCGATCCCCCAAGCGATTCGAGCCCGGTGGTGTAAAAGTTCAGCGAAAGCTTCAGCAAAGCGGTCAGCAAGAGCTTGAACCATGAGTGCTTCGTCTATGTCGTTCTGTTCACGAAGTTCGGCCGCCCATTCATCCGCTCCATGAATGCCAACGACGAAGCCCCCGAGGTGATCACATTCTGGTGACACATAGTCGCTGAGGGCATAGTTAGGTTTTCCTGACTTTTTATTTTGCTGGCGAAGGGTATGCAAGGTGACCTTTTGATCTGGAAGATAGATGTCATCTCCATCTGCTTTGGCGGGAAAAAACCCGTAAATCCCGGAGGCGGTAAAACGCTTTTCGGTAATGATTCTCTCAAGAAGCTCTTTTGCTTCAGAGTAGAGTTCTTTAGCGACCTTCCCCCCTTCTTTATTCCGGGTTTTGAGGGTCTCGGTTTCGGGGTTCCAAACACCACGAAGTTCCCAGGTGTGGAAGAAAGGGGTCCAGTCGATATAGTTTGCGAGTTCGCGGAGGGACTGGGATTTAATGGTGCGGGTCCCGGTGAATTCCGGAATAGGCGGATTGTAGTGTTCCCAGTCGATAGTGACCTTGTTGGCACGGGCTTGCTCGATGGAGAGAGCTACCTTCTTTTTACTTCCGTTAAATTTCTCTCGAGCTCTATCGTGATTCTCTTCGTTGGTATCGATGAAATTTTGGCGATCTTCGGACAAAAGGGCGGTGGTGACGGGAACAGATCTGGAAGCGTCGAGAACGTGAACAAGTGGACCTGTATAATGTCCCGCAATTTTGATGGCGGTATGAGCGGCGCTTGTCGTGGCTCCGCCGATAAGGATTGGAATATTTCTCTTTCCAAAACCTCGTTTTTCGGCCTCCTTAGCGACGGCGATCATTTCGTCGAGCGAAGGGGTAATGAGCCCAGAGAGGCCAATTATATCGGCGTTGTGTTCCTCGACGGCATCAAGGATCTTATCGCAGGAGACCATCACACCCATGTCGACTACATCGAAGCCGTTACAGATGAGGACTACGCCAACAATATTCTTCCCAATGTCGTGAACGTCACCTTTAACGGTTGCCATAATGACTTTTCCGTTCGAGAAGGATTTGGTTGCAATGGCGCGTGCTTCAGACTCAGAGAGAGCGGAGTTTTCCGAACGAAGGAAGGACGTTTGGGTTATAATTTTTTCCTCCCGCTCCTCTTCCATAAGTGGCTCAAGCCATGCCACTGATTTCTTCATAACTCGGGCAGATTTCACGACCTGAGGAAGGAACATTTTGCCAGCTCCAAAAAGGTCGCCGACAATCCCCATACCATCCATCAGAGGTCCTTCGATGACGCTGAGGGGTTTCTTATGCTTGGCAAGGGCCTCTTCAGTGTCATCGTCAATAAATTTATCAATTCCCCTTAGGAGAGAGTGTTCGAGGCGTTTTTCGACGGGCTGTTCGCGCCAGCTAAGATCCTCAACGAGTTTCTTAGCTCCCTGGCCTTTAAATTCTTCAGCGAGATCGAGAAGGCGTTCGGTCGCCCCATCGTCCTTGTTTAGGAGGACGTCTTCAACTGCGGTGAGAAGGTGCTTTGGGATCTTGTCGTAAACCTCAAGCATGCCCGCATTAACAATGCCCATGTCCATTCCGGCTTGGGTGGCGTGGTAAAGAAAAGCCGAATGCATGGCTTCACGAACAGCGTTGTTACCTCGGAATGAGAAAGAGATATTCGAGACACCTCCGGAGACTTTTGCGAAGGGTAGATTATCTTTTATCCAGCGGGTGGCATTGAAGAAATCGAGGGCGTAGTTATTGTGCTCTTCGATGCCAGTGGCAACAGTGAGAATGTTTGGGTCGAAGATGATGTCTTGGGGTGGAAAGCCAACCTCATCAACAAGGATGTCGTAGGCTCGTTTGCAGATACGACATTTGTCTTCGTAGGTGGCGGCCTGACCTTGTTCGTCGAAGGCCATGACGACAACGGCCGCACCATAGTTAAGGATGTGTCTCGCGTTGGTTCGGAAGGCTTCTTCTCCTTCCTTGAGCGAGATGGAGTTGACGATGCCCTTTCCTTGAAGGTGTTTAAGGCCTTCCTTAATGATTTCCCATTTCGATGAATCGACCATGATTGGGACGGCCTGAATGTCAGGTTCGGCCTGAATAAGATCGAGGAATTTAGCCATCATAAATTTCCCGTCGATAAGGCCATCGTCGAAGCAAATGTCGATGACGTTTGCTCCGTTTTCAACCTGCTGGCGAGCGACTTCGAGAGCCTCTTCTAGCTTGTCTTCCTTAATCAATTTTCGGAAGCGAGGAGAGCCGGCCACGTTGGTCCGCTCTCCAATCATTAGAAAATTTTTGTCAGGAGTATGATTGTAAGCTTCGGTGCCGGAGAGTCGGAGGAAGCGCGGGAGTTGAAACATTTGAAATTTGAGCTGTATGATTTTTAACTGTGAATCAGGTAGGTAATTTACGCGGTGACAAGAGAAGGGACGGGACGTGGGGCTTTACCTTGTACTGATTTAGCAATGGCGGCGATGTGTTCAGGAGTGTTGCCGCAACAGCCGCCAGCCAGGTTGAGGAGTCCGGCATCGGCAAAGGCGGCGATGTAATCGTGCATGTCCTTTGGTTCAAGATCGAACCCTGTCGGGGCAAGCGGGTTTGGGAGTCCAGCATTGGGGTAGCACGAGATGTGAGTGGTAGCTGCTTTTCCGAGGTCGCGGAGAAAGGGCTCCATGAGATCTGGGCCGAGCGAGCAGTTGAGGCCAACAGCAAGTGGATCGATATGAGCGAAAGTGTTCCAGAGGGCTTCGACTTTTTGGGCGGAGATCATGGTTTCGCCACCACGACCAACGGCGGCGGAAATAATCACAGGTGCTTCGGTTTTCGATTCTTTGATAGCGACTAGAGCTGCTTTGGCGTTAAGGGAATCAAAAATGGTTTCAACCATGAGAATATCGCAGTCTTCTTCTAGAAGAGCATCGATCTGGTGGCGGTAGGTTTGTTTGACCTGATCGAAGGTGACAGGGCGGAATGAAGTGTCGTTCGGATCAACAACGTTGGTGAGCGAGACTGTCAGGGGGCCTATGGCTCCGGCGACATAACGTTTTCTTCCGTCATTTTGGGAAACTCGGTCCGCTTGCTCTTTAGCGAGTTGGACTGATTTCACATTAATTTCGTGGACGATATCCTGAAGTTTACTGTTATTTATAACTTTTTTATCGAAGAATTCAGGATCCTTAATGCCGCCGCTTTTCCGTGGATCTTGAACGAAGAATTCCGATTGAGCTAAAACAGTTCCGGAAAAGGTATTTGTTTCGCAGATGTCAGATCCGGCTTCGTAAAAACGTTTGTGGATGTCACCGATCACGCTTGGTTGGGTGATTGAAAGAATATCGCCGTTGTTTAAGAGATCTTCGTTATTATCCTGAAAACGTTTACCTCGGGCATCTGATTCGCAGAGTTCATAACTGCGGATAGTCGTCCCCATGGCTCCATCTAGGACTAGGATACGCTCGCGGAGGGCTGACTTGAGTTCTTCGCTAAGATTAATTGTCATAGGCTCGTCTTGTGCGGACTTTCGGAAGAATTAAATGATTTTCAAGTTCAAATCTACATATCGCGATATGTTGATAAGATTAATTTGGGGTATGTTGTCTCCAAGAAACAGGCGATTAAATCACCTTTTTTTCCATTGCTAAGCAAGTTTTGAGACCACATAGTCCGCCGGAGGCACGTTTTGGCCTCAAAAATCCAACTATTTTAAGTTATCGCTAGACCAAGAAATTTTCGAAGAGGCGGCGGCGGCGGCCGGCGGCGAGGTCGTCGCAATGTCGACAAGAGCAATCGTAATTCGGAGGAAGGCAGTGAACAGAAGTCTGTCGAAATTGAAGGAACGATCGCAGCTGTTTTAGCTGGAACAATGTTCAAGGTGGCTCTTCCGAGTGGTCACGAAGTCCTCGCGCACATCTCTGGAAAAATGAGAAAGCGGTTTATTCGACTCGTTGTTGGTGACCGTGTCAAAATGGAAATGTCTCCCTACGATACTACTAAGGCGCGAATTGTATTCCGCCTTGGTTGATTTCCAATTCCTCAGTCTAAACTGACGGGGCATAGTTCTCTTCGTTCTTGCGGAGGCTAGTCGAGGGGGCTATACGAGCCCTGCACCGTTCATGTGGCAGGCTGCTTAACCAGAATCATTATTTTGGGACTCGTTGATCAAATTAGACGCTGGAGATTAGTCCAGCAGGGGCTTTCTTCTGGCAAGAAGCGTCGCACCAGTACTGATGGCGGAGTATTAGGTGTAATGGACAGTAGCTTGATCGTTCGTGGGTTGCTTTACCTTGGATTTGGTCTCGGAATGTTCGGACTATTCTTTGGCGTTCGGGATATTGATTCTCGGGTGGCCGAGGCGGTTGTTATTCTAATTTGTGGCCTTGCAATTTTTCACCTTAACCATCAGCAGTCGGCCGGAAAGAATGGCAACGTGCTCCTGGTCTTCGGGGGTATCTTGATTCACTTATGGGTGGTGAAATTGGTTTGGGGGGTGGCCTTGCGGTCCGATCTTGGGGAGCATTATGAGTTTTTGGTGATACCAATTGCCCTCGCGCCGATGGTGCACTCGGTTTTGTTGGGCCAGCGTGCCGGGGTTTATTCCTCGGTTTTTGTGAGTCTCTTTGGAGCTTTAACCATTCCCAGTGATGATCGTTGGGCCTTTTTTGCGATAAGTCTTTTTTGTGGCCTTACGTCAGTCTTTGCCACCAAGCGAGTGAGTAAGAGGGGGCGTCTCCTGCGAGCTGGTTTTTGGGTAGGCGTTATGGCGCTCTTGGTGGACTTAATTTTCGCCAAGATTTCGGTGAGTGACCTTCAAATGTTGAGCGGCGAAAGTTGGGCGATTTTTGGGAAAGCCTGCCTGATTGCACTCTCGACCGGGCTTTTAACTGGTCTTTTCGTTGGTGGGGTGCTTCCCCTTCTTGAAGGTCTGTTTGGTCTGACGACTGAGATCTCGTGGTTGGAGCTTAGTGATTTGAATCATCCGCTGCTCCGAAAAATGCAGATCGAGGCACCGGGGACGTTTCATCATAGTTTAATTGTGGCGTCGCTAGCGGAAAGTGCCGCGGAAGCGATCGGAGCAAATGCCGTAATGAGTCGTGTTTGTGCTTATTTTCACGATATCGGAAAACTGAATAAGCCCGAGTATTTCATTGAAAATCAGGGTGGCTTAAATCCTCACGACGGCCTTACTCCTACTATGAGTGCGCTCATTATTGTGGCGCATGTAAAGGATGGTGTAGATCTGGCCATCAAGAATAAACTCAATCCAAGGATTCTTGACGTGATTCAAGAACACCATGGCGACTCGTTGGTCTATTATTTTTATCGTAAGGCTCAGGAACGGCTTCAGAAGCACCAAGTTGAAGAGGATCATGGCACGACTGATTCTGATGATTTGCCGAAAGTGGATGAGAAGAGTTTTCGCTATCCGGGGCCGATTCCTCAGACCCGCGAAAGTGGGATTATTTCACTTGCAGATGCCATTGAGAGTGCTTCAAGAACGATTTCGAAACCTTCTCCGAGCAGGATTCGGGCGCTCGTCGACGAGATTGTTTTTAAGAGGGTGCGTGACGGTCAGTTGGATGCGACTGGTTTGACTATGACGGATTTAACAATGATCCGAAAAATTTTTGCATCGACCCTTCGAAGCATGCTGCATGCGCGAATCGAGTATCCCAAAGAGCAGGTTGAAGATGCTCCTTCAGATCTCTCTAGGAAGGGCGGAAAACTGCTTTCCGCGGAGGAGGTTGAAAAGATGCGCCGGCGGCGGTAGAGGAGAAAGATAATGGTCGAGATTTATCCAAAATCCCTGTCACGGAGTTTCTCAGGCGGGCTCCTAAATCAATTGGAATCTGGCTGGAGTGAAGTTTTTGAAATTTTACGTAAAATAGGGAAAGGTACTATTTCTGATCTGGATCTAATTGAGGTGACTTTTCTCGATGACGATGAGATGGCGCGCTTACACAGAGAGTTCTTGGGGGATTCAACAACAACAGACGTGATTACCTTCGAACATGGGGAGCTTCTAATTGGGGTTGAGACTGCGGAAAGACAATCCCTTGAATTTGAGACAAGTATCGAGCGGGAGATCGCGCTCTATGGCATTCATGGTATGTTACACCTTGCAGGGTTTGATGATATTAGTGCAAAAAAAGCCGAGTTGATGGCAAGGCGTCAAAAAGACCTTTTTAACAAGGTATTTGCCGATCTGGTCTGATTGACAGACTTTTTTACCCGATTCGGTTCCGACTGGTTGACACCTTAGTCTCATTTCCTCAATGTATTTCAGACGGAGGGTCAATGGTGGTCACACCATCCTTTGTAACACACCTAAAAACGCACACCGAATTTTACACCGTGTATTCCAACGAAGAAGATTTTATTCAGTTATTGACCGAAGGAGGGCACTTGACCTCCGAGCATGTGGCCGATGTCCGGGGAAAGCTCGGAGACGATGGCTTGCTCCAGCATTTCATTGATCATGGAGATGTTACTGAGACAGCCATTGCCGAGGTTTCCGCGGCAAGTATCGGGACCCAGGTTGCTGATCTTGCCAATGGATTCATTGATCCAGCCTTCAAAAGCTTCCTCAGCTTGACCGATTGCCGGCGCTTCAATGCTGTGCCGTTTTATGATGATGGTTCCTACCTCTGTATTGCCCTTGCAGATGTGCTGGACTTTGAATCTCAGGATGCAATTCCGCACATTGTAAATCGTGAGTGTACTTTTTACGCAGCACCGCTCAAGGCCATTCAAATGGCTTGGGAACAGATTTTTGGAGATGAAGTGGGCCAGGCTGATGCCAGCGAGCTTCATGTAGTGGGGGACATTGGTTCTGACGATTCAGATGCACCAGTCATCAAGTTGGTCTCGGGGATTTTGGTCGACGCCTTCAAGATGCGTGCGAGTGATATTCATATTGAGCCTCTTGAAACCTCGCTACGAATTCGAAACCGCCTGGATGGTAAGCTGATCGAGGTTGCTAGTCACCCCAAGAAGCTTTTGCCGGCAGTCATTGCACGTCTCAAGGTGATGAGTAGCTCTATGAGTATCGCGGAGAAGCGGATTCCTCAAGATGGTCGGATTCAGATTAAAATGGGGGGGAAGGATGTTGATCTTCGTGTTTCGTCAGTTCCTTCCAACCATGGAGAGAGTATTGTTATGCGTATTCTCGATAAGTCTGCCCTGAGTCTTGGACTGCCGCAGTTGGGATTCCTTTCTGACGACCAGGCAGTTTTTGCAGAATTGCTCAAACTTCCAGATGGTATCATTTTGGTAACTGGCCCGACTGGATCAGGTAAGACCACGACTCTCTATGCTTGTTTGAACGAGATCAATAAGCCGGACAAGAAGATCATTACAGTGGAGGATCCCGTGGAATATGAGCTTGCTGGAATCAACCAGGTAATGGTGCGTGCTGACATCGGAATGACCTTTGCAGCGGCTCTTCGTTCGATGTTGAGACAGGCGCCAAACATCATCATGGTGGGTGAGATTCGAGATGGCGAAACTGCGAATATTGCGATCAATGCGTCGCTGACCGGTCACTTGGTGTTCTCTACCCTCCATACTAATGATGCTCCGAGCTCGGTGGCCCGACTGGCAGATATGGGGATCAAAAATTTCCTCATCGCTTCTGCGGTCCGCGCAATTCTTGCTCAGCGATTAGTTCGTAAGCTTTGCGACAAGTGCAAGGTGCCTGCAACCCTGAACGAGAAAGAGTTGCGCATGCTGAACATTGATCCATCCCAGCTGGCTGAGTCCAATATCATGGGGCCGGGGGGGTGCGAGGCCTGCCGTGATACCGGTTATCGCGGTCGAATTGGCATCTTTGAGATCTTTCTTGTTGATGACGAAGTTCGTCACCTGATTAATCAGGATATGAGTACTCCACAGCTCCGTCGCCGCGCGCGGGAATTGGGGATGCGGACACTTCGAGAGGACGGGATTCGAAAAGTTCTCGTTGGGATGACGTCGGCGTCCGAAGTCATCGGCGTCACAATGTCTGATGCCGATTAAATATTTTCACACCTAAATAAACTTATACCCTTTTCATTACGATGGATAACAACCAAGTCCTCGATCTCTTTGTTAGTCGCAGTATGATCGACGGTGCACTTAAGGCCGACGTGCTTGCGGCAGTCGAAAACAGCGGAAAAGAAGCTGCTGAAATTCTTGTCGATTACGAAGTCGTCAACTCGCGTGACGACATTTGGCCGATTATTGCCCAGGAGCTCGGAGCCGAGTTTGTGGATTTCAGCGATTTTGAGCCCCCCGAAGCACTGTTATCGCTGGTTCCTGCCGGACTGGCCCGACTTCACGGCGCTTTGCCTGTTGCTTATGATGAAGGCAATATTTCAGTCGCCCTAACGGACCCGCTTAACCCCCAAATACTGGAGGATCTTCGCTTCGCTGTTGGTCATGAACTTACCTTAGTTGTGGGTGCTGATCATCTTGTTGAGCAAAAAATCAACGAGCTTTACGGAGGCGAAGAGAAGGCAATGGATGACATTCTTAGTCAGCTTGACGGTGGGCTGACTTTCAAGGGTGGCGAAGCAGAGATGGAAGACGAGGCCAACTCGGCTCCCATCATGCGCTACGTTGACCTTGTTCTTTATCAGGCGATTAAGGAAAAAGCTTCCGATATTCATTTCGAGCCCTTCGAAACTGAATTTAAAATTCGCTACCGGGTTGACGGGATGCTTTACGAGATGACTCCGCCGCCGGTTCACCTAGCTCTTCCAATTATTTCTCGTGTGAAGGTGATGGCGAACATGAACATTGCAGAGCGCCGTATTCCTCAGGACGGGCGGATCGTTAAGCAGGTTGGAGATCAGTCTGTTGATATGCGTGTTTCATCGCTTCCGACCCAGTATGGTGAGAGTGTAGTGCTTCGTGTCTTGGACCGGAACTCTGTGAACCTTAATCTGGATAATTTGGGACTGCCTCCGCATATTCATGGATATATCCACGACACGATCCGGATGCCAAACGGGATTTTCATTGTGACAGGGCCAACTGGTGCGGGAAAAACCACTACGCTGTATGCGGCTCTTCGCGAGATTAACAAGATAGATACCAAGATCCTGACGGCAGAGGATCCAGTAGAGTATGATGTAGATGGGATTATTCAGGTTCCAGTCAATGATGCTATTGGTATGACTTTCGAAAGGGTGCTGCGCGCTTTCCTTCGTCAGGATCCTGATAAAATTCTGGTGGGAGAAATGAGAGACCTCGATACCGCAAAAATTGCAATCCAGGCTTCACTGACCGGTCACCTCGTGCTCTCCACTCTTCACACCAATGATGCTTCTGGAGCGGTGACTCGATTGGTTGATATGGGAACTCAACCATTCTTGGTTGCAGCTTCTCTAGAAGGGATTTTGGCTCAGCGACTTTTGCGTACGATCTGTCCGGATTGCAAGGCTCCCTATGAGCCGAGTGAAGCTATCCTCACTCAACTTGAGGTGGCTCCGCACGAACTTGGAGACAAGAGCTTTTTCACTGGCAAAGGCTGTAAGTCTTGCGCTGATTCTGGCTATAAAGGCCGCGCCGGTTTATATGAGCTTTTGAATGTCAGCGATCCTATTCGTGAGCTTATTATCGACAGGGCACCGGCAGTGGTAATCAAGCAAAAAGCAATTGAACTTGGCATGACTACACTCCGTGAAGACGGTCTTCGTTGTATTTACGAAGGTCGCACGACAATCGAGGAGGTCTTGAAGTATACCTAATCAACTCAATCCCGGGGATACTTTGGCGAATTCAATTAACATTTCGTCATTTGGAGCTTCCCCAACCTTTCTCTAAATCTTTAGAACTAAGCACACACAAAATTTTATGGCTAATTTTCAATATATTGCACTCGATTCCAAGGGGGAACAGAAAACCGGAGTCAAGCAAGGCAATTCGGATGCGGAAGTGATTCAGGCCCTTCGAGGAGAAGGTCTTTACCCCACTCAGGTCGTCCCTGAAGGGCAGGGGACGATTGCCCCAACTCCTGGTAAAAAGGGGAAGAAAAGGACCAAACGAAAAGCCAAAGGCGGGAAGGCCAGTAAGGTTGGTGGTAAGGTTAAGCCCAAGATTCTCATGATCTTCACTCGTCAGTTAGCGACTCTGATTGACTCCGGACTGCCTCTTCTTCGTGGATTAACCGTTCTGGGCAAACAGGAGCCTAATCCTGTTCTTCAGGCAACGATCAACAATATTGGGGAGTCTGTTCAAGGAGGTTCAACCTTTTCGGAAAGCCTAGGCCAGCACCCTAAGATGTTTAACAAGCTGTATGTGAACATGGTGAAAGCTGGTGAGCTTGGCGGTGTTCTTGAAGTGGTTCTCACTCGTTTGGCCGAGTATCAGGAAAAAGCTCATAAGTTGAAGGGTAAGATCGTTTCAGCGATGGTCTATCCGCTGATCGTGATGTTTATCGCGGTTGCCATTATGAGCTTCTTGATGTTGTTCATTGTTCCCAAGTTTCGCGACATGTTTCGCGATATGGGAGATGGGGCTCAGCTTCCTTTAATTTCCCGTGTGGTCTTCGGATTTTCCGACTGGATGTTAGCCCGCCCTCTCGTTCTACCTAATGCGGTATGGATTCTTTTCATAGCGGTAGGAGGTTGGACTGCCTTTGGGGCTTGGGCTCGAACGGTCAAAGGTCGAAGTATAGTCGATGGTCTCAAGCTAAAGATTCCAATCTTTGGTGATATCCAACGTAAGAGTGCAATCGCCCGCTTCAGTCGGACACTCGGAACCTTGGTAACGTCTGGTGTTCCAATTCTTCAGGCTCTCAATATCACAAGAGATACCGCGGGTAACGTGGTTGTTGCCGAAGCGATCGATAAGGTTCATGACGCTGTGAAAGAGGGTGAATCAATTGTCACGCCAATGACTGGGTCAGGAATTTTCCCTAACCTCGTGGTTTCTATGGTCGACGTGGGAGAGGAGACTGGTCAATTGCCCGAGATGCTCCTGAAGATTGCAGATGTTTACGATGATGAGGTTGATGGGGCAGTGACTGCACTGACCTCAATTCTTGAGCCAATTATGATTGTTATTCTTGCGCTCGTTGTGGGTGCGATTGTTTTCGCCCTCTTCCTCCCGCTAATCAGCGTGATTCAGAAGATGCAGGGAGGTTAAGTTCAACACGGCATTTGATTCCTACTAATTAACTAGCTATAATAAATTGATGAATTTCGTAAAAAAGC
>Ga0257106_1001075_pt1 | contig 14172 bp, 8 predicted proteins | sample LP_taG_3_FD_190177 | JGI IMG/M metagenome (GOLD analysis project Ga0257106, IMG submission 190177) | Marine microbial communities from Northeast Subartic Pacific Ocean, Canada - LP_J_2011_P26_10m | ecosystem: Environmental > Aquatic > Marine > Oceanic | place: Canada: Northeast Subartic Pacific...
ACGAGCGATCATCTCTCGGAACGGTCTCGAAGCGTGGATGCTTTTCCTAGAACGCGCGCGCGCGGAACACTCACGTTGAAGCGACGTTGAATCACCCTTGTCCTGCCCTGGGTGGTGCGCGGCCGCGTTCGCCATGACGAGGCACTGCTTCCGCACGTCGAGGTCGTCGTCGTCGAGGAGCGCGAGCGCGGCGCCCAAACGCGGCGCGACGGCGGCCCGGAAGGCCGCCGGCGCCGCCCGGTCCCCGGCCTGGAGGTCGCCGGACACGGCGGCCTTGAGCGCCGCGCACGCCGTCCACCGCGCGCGCGCGTCGGCGTCGTCCGCGCCGGAGCGCGCGAGCCCCGCGTCCAGAAACGCCTCGCAGACCGTGGCCGGGCGCACCAACGCCAAAGCGCCGGCGCACTCGGCGACCATGTTCCGCGTCGGCTCCTCGTCGACGGCCGCGGACCGCGCGAGCCGCGCGAGGACGCGGTCCGACGTGGCGTCGTCGAAGGCACTACCCGCGTGGAGCACGACCTCCCGCAGCGCCGCCAGGAGGAGGTACTCCTTGTCGCAGGGGTCCGCGTCGAGCGAGTCGAGGAGGGGCGCGAGGTGGGCGCCGGCGCCGCCGGCCGTCACCAAGCCCAGCGCGGCCGCGGCCGCCGTCTTGTGCTCGTCCTCGCCGTCGCCGTCGAGCGCGCGCACGAGCGCGCCGAAGGGCGCCGGCGCGTAGGTCGACAGGTCCACGCGGCGGCCGAGCTCGCCGAGGCACTTGGTGGCCACGTGCGTCGCCGCCCAGGCCGCGTCGTCGCCGCCGCCCGCGTCGACGCGGCCGACGAGCTCCGCGACGGCGCGCGCGCGGTCCGGCGGCGCCGCGGCCGCGCAGAGCGACGCGAGGACGCAGGCCACGTTCGCCAGGGCCTGGCGCGGCTGGCGCTTGGCGCCGTCGGCCGTCGCCCGGGGCCGCCGGGCCGCGGCGCCCAGCGCCGCGAAGAGCGCCGGGAACCCGAGCTTCGCGCCGCCGACGTCGCGCGCGAGCGTCTCGAAGAGGCCCGCGAGCGACGCGAGGCAGACGCCCTGGAGCAGGGGCGAGCAGGCCAGGGCCAGCGCCGACGCGAGGGCCGTCTCCTCGCAGGCCGTCTTGACCGTCGCGTCGCCCTTGGCGAACGCGGAGACCGCGGCGACGTCGACCTCGATCGCGAGGTGCGCGAGGTGCAGGTCGTCGTCGCTCACGACGTCGTTGGCGCCCTTGAGCACCGTCGCGACGTCGAAGCCCTCGACGGCCGCGGGCTGGTGCACGGCGGCGTTGGCCAGCAGCGCCCGCAGCGTCTCGAGGCAGGCCTGCTTGAGCGGCCGCGACGCCTGGCCGAGGAAGCCGACGAGGTCCTGGAGGCACTCGCGGAGCGCCGGGTAGGCGTCGACGCGGCCCGTCGCCTCCGCCGCCTCGCGCAACGCGCGCAGCGCCGGCAGGCGCGTCGACTCGTTGCGCAGCTTCTCGACGAGCGTCGCGAGCGCGTCGCCGAGCAGGGACCCGCCGGACGCGCCGGGCCGCGCGTGGAGCGCGTCGCCGAGGCGCGCCGCGAGGGCCCCGACGGCGTCGATGGCGCACTCCTTGATCTCGTGGTCGATGTCGTGGGTCTCGAGCCGCGGCTTCGCCGCCGCGTAGAGCGCCGCGGCGACGTCGCCGTCGGCGGGGCCCGGCGGCGACGCCGCGGACGGCCGGACGACGGCCGCGAGCGCGCTCAACAGGCGCAGGCCCTCGGCGATGAGCTTGTACCAGTCCGCCTCGACGAGCATGGTAACCCGCGGGATGAGCGACCCCACGAGGCCCGCGACCCTCTCCGGCGCGGAGCCCTCGAGCGCCGCGCGCAACAGCGTCGCCGCGTCGAGCCGTAACGCCTGGGACCGCTCGCCGAAGCCGTACAAGGCGGCCTTGACGACGTCCTCGGCCAGCGGCCCCAGGTCGTCGGACGCCGCCACGAGGCAGCGGAGCATTTGAAAGCACGCGGCCTTGGGCTTCTCGGCGTCGCCGTGGCGCTTCGCCACGACCTTGAGGCACGCGGCGACGGCGGCGGGCGCGACGGCCGCGAGGGGCCCGCGCCAGGCGCAGGCGTCCTCCATGTCCGCGTCGCCGTCGCCGGGCGCGCGCGCGCCGGGCCGCGCGCGCCGCGCGGCCTCCTTTTGGGACGCGCGGAGCAGCGACGACACCGCGTCGATGACGTCGACGCGCACGTTCTCCTCGCGCTCCTTGAAGCGGCCCACGAGCGTCGGCGCGAGGTGCTCGTAGAGCTGGGGCAGGAGCTCCGCGCGCGACGACGCGACCGCGCGCTGCACGCGGACCGCCGCGCGGCGGACCTTCCACGACGTGTCGTCGTCGTCGTCGTCGTCGCCGTAGTCGTCGTCGTCGAAGCCGCCGTCGTCGTCGTCGGCCTCGTCGGCCATGTCCTCGTCGTCGTCGTCGTCGTAGGCGTAGTTCGGGTCGAAGGCCGCGAACTTGGTGCTGAGCGCGAGGAGGCGGTCGACGTGCGGCGCGATCTCGCGCGGGCACCGGAGCACGAAGGATTCCAGGCCCTGGAAGCAGTTCTCCCGGAGCTCGTTGAGCTCCTCCGTGTTCGAGTCCTCGCCGTCGTCGTCGCCGACGTGCTCGACGAAGACGGGCACGACCGCGTCGAGGTGGCGGCCCAAACGGCCGCCGACGGCGCGCGAGATCGTGCCGATGGTCTGGATGAGCGTCCGCGCCCGGTCCACGTCGTCGCGGGCCTCCTGGATGCGCGCGAGGAGCGTGGAGAAGAGCTTCTCCAGCAGGTCCTCGGACGCGAAGAGCGCGAGCGCCGCGAGGCACCCGGCGGACCGCTTCCGGACGACGGGCTTGCCGTCCGCGAGCTGGTCCAGCACGACCTCGAGGATGGCGCCGTGGTCCCTCGACACCTCGGCGCCGAAGCGCTTGAGCAGGTCCGTCAGGTTCTCCAGCGCCTCGAGCTTGACCTCGACCTTGTCGCCCTGCGCGACGCCCGAGAGCAGCCGCTTCGCGAGGCCGTCGCAGACCTTCGCGCCCATGGCCTGGGGCACGTCCTTGAGCAGCGTCTTGAGGCCGATGCTGTAGATGTCGCGGAGCTCGTCCTTGCCGTCGAGGATCAGCGAGCAGAGCTTGTCGCTGATCTCGCCGACCTGCGCCTCCTGCACCTTCTTGAGCAGAACGCCGAGGCACTTGACCGCGATGGACTGGACGTCGTTGGAGCTGCGCGGGCGGGGCGTCGGGGGCGCGCGCGGGGGACGGGGCGCGGGGCGACGCGCTGGTCGTCGAGCTGCTTGAGCACGGACGCGCAGATCCTGCGCGGAAGCGTCGGCGGTCGCGGGAAGCGCGCGCGCGGCGCGCCGCGGGGCCGGGCGGCGGCACGCACCGGCGCTCCATGGTCGCGTCGATCTTGATGTCCTTCTGCAGCTCCGCGCAGAGGTCCGACGTCGCCATGTAGCGCTCGTCCTTGTCCCAGTGGCCCGTCTTTTCCAGCAGCGCATTCAGCGACGACATGGTGTCTCGAGAGCGCGCGGCGCGCGATGGGTTCCGCGACCGCGGACGAGTGCTAGGATTTGAATGCGCGGCTTTTCGGCCACCGGGCGTCGCTGGCGCGTGGTCGAGCTTCGACGCGAGGCTGTCCGCGAGGAGGCTCGAGGACTCGATGCAGGGTCGGTCCTCGGTCGGTGGACCCCAGGCCTCCCCGGGCGGCGTCCCGCGTAGGCCTCCGCGTGCGCCCCAGCCATGCGCCTCCCAGGCCGGTGCGCTTAGTAGGCGCCCTCGGCCCAGGCGATGACGGGCCGGCCGTCGAGCTGGGCCTGGAGGCCGGCGACCGCGCGCTGCTGGGCGACCTGCTCGACGGTCGCGGCGACGAAGGCCGCGGACAGGAGGAAGAGGAGCGCGGCCCAGCCGTGGCGCGCGGCGGCGAGCGCCGCGCGGCGCCAGGCCGCGGCGAGCGTCGGCGGCGCCTTGCCCGCGAGCGCGGCGCCGAGGCGCCGCGTCGTCGCCGCCGCGGGCGCGTCGTCCGCGAGGCGCGCGGCGAGTAGCGCGACGGCGCAGGTCTGGAGCGGCGTGCGCACGACGGCCTTGGCGGCGAAGACGGCGGCGAAGAACGACGAAAAGGGCACGGCCGTCGCGCCGCAGACGAGCGCGCAGAGGTCGAAGAGCGGGTTCGGCACGAGCGCGAGCACGAAGACCTTCCAGGCCGCGCCGCGCCGGAGCTGGTCCTCGAGGGCGCGCCGCGTCCTCGCGACGAGGAGGGCCGGCGTCCACCGCCGCCGCGGCGCCTCGCGGTCGCCGTCGTCCGCGAGGATCGCGAAGGGGTCGTGGCCCGCCCGGACCATCGCGCGCGCGATGACAAAAGGCACGAGCTCGCCCACGGCGGAGCCCGCGCCGGACCAGAAGCCCGGCAACGCCGCGTGGGCGAGGAGCCGCGGCACCTCCCGCGGCCCCGCGCCCGCGCCGGCCCGCGCCGCGGCGGCGAACCACCGCTCGGCGCGGTGGCCCCCGAGCGCCGCGGCGCCGCGGCGCCGCCAGTCGGCCCCGAGCCTCGCGACGTGGGGGAAGAGGAAGAGCGCGCCCGTCTGGAGGCCCGTGCCGAGGCCCACCGTCGACAGCACGCCGCAGACGAACCACCACGAGCAGTACGCCGCGAGCGCCTCGGCCGCGGCCGCGCGCGCGGCGGCCGCCGCGCCGTAGGCGCCGCGCCGCGCCTGCGCCTGCAGGAACGCGAGCGCGCAGACCGCGACCGCGGCGCCGACGTGCGCGGCGCCGACGCGCGGGCACTCGAGGCCGCCGACGCCCGCGACGACGGCCTCGCCAAAGTAGGCCAGCGTCGCCGCCGGCTTCGTCGTCAGCTTGAGCTCGCGCCGCAGCGCGTAGCGCCGCGCCGTGAAGTCCTTGGCGAGCACGGATCGCACCGGTTCGAGGCCCATTGGTGCAGCAATCGAGAGAGCTTACCACATCGCGGCCATAAGTAGCCTGTGGTGCTGCACTTTAGCGATGTTGTAGTGAGCTTGCACTTACGTTGCCCTACATGTCCGCGCAGGACCACGCGTAGCGGTCGTTCTTGCGGCCGACGGCCTCGGACTGGGCCTTGTAGAGCTTGTTCTCCCAGCCGTTGCCGCGGTCGATGCCGTCCCAGCGGTAGCCCGGCCGGATGCCGAAGCGGTTCGGCGGCGGCGTGGGCCCCTTGTAGCGGGGCTTCGCGTCCGGCGGCCGCGCGGCCTCCTCGGCCTCGTCGCGCCGCGCGGCGAAGTAGTCGGCCATGGGGTCGCCGTCGCGGATGGCGCCGCGCCGCGACGCCTCGAGCGCCGGATCCGCGGCGGTCCGCGCGAACGGCTCCGCGGCGACGGCCGCGAGCTCGTCGCGCGCGCGCGCCTCGTCGGCCTTCTGCTTCGTGCCGCGGCCCCACTCGAACTGCTCCTTCGCCTCGCGGGCCGCGCCCGCGCGCTCGTCCTCGATGCGCATGAACTCGTTGAGCATGTCGAGCTTCCGGCCGCGCTTGTCGCGGTAGACCGTCGCCGCGCCCTTGCCCGACGCCTCCGGGTCCATGGCCGCGCGCTCGGCCGCGCGCCGCTCCCGGAGCTTCTCCTCGGCGACGCGGAACTCCTCGCCCGTGAGCACGCCGGCCGCGTGGCCGCTGCCCATCTTCGCGCGGCCGTCGGGCGCCGCCGCGGCCGCGCGCGCCGCGGGCGCGGCCGAGAAGTCGACGCGCCGCGGCGGGCTCGCGTCGCCGTCGGAGTCGGCGCGGCCGCGCCGCGGCGGGCTCGCGTCGCCGTCGCCGCCCGCGCGCGCCTTCTTGCGCCGCGGCGGGCTCGCGTCGCCGTCGGAGTCGGCGCGGCCGCGGCGCGGCGGACTCGTGTCGCCGTCGCTGCCCGCGCGGCCGCGGCGCGGCGGACTCGCGTCGCTGTCGCTGCCCGCGCGGCCGCGCCGGGGAGGACTCGCGTCGCTGTCGCTGCCGGCGCGGCCGCGGCGCGGCGGGCTCGCGTCGCCGTCGCTGTCCGCGCGGCCGCGCCGGGGAGGGCTCGCGTCGCTGTCGCTGCCCGCGCGGCCGCGTCTCGGAGGGCTCGCGTCGCTGTCGCTGCCCGCGCGGCCGCGTCTCGGAGGACTCGCGTCGCTGTCGCTGCCGGCGCGGCCGCGTCTCGGAGGACTCGCGTCGCTGTCGCTGCCCGCGCGGCCGCGCCGCGGCGGGCTCGCGTCGCTGTCGCTGCCCGCGCGGCCGCGCCGCGGCGGGCTCGCGTCGCGGCCGTTGGCGGGGACCGTCGACCAGGTGCCGGCCCGCTTCGGCGCGACGTCCTCGGGCGAGACGTCGTCGCCGTAAACGATCTGCGGCCGCTCGTCCTCGTCCGACTCCTCGGCCTGCGCCGCGCCGCCGCCGCCCCAGTCGTCGTCGTCGTCCACGAGCTTCATGCCGCAGGTCTTCTTCACCGGGCCGCCCTTCCTCGCCTTCTTCGCCTTCTTCTCCTTCTTCTTCTTCTTCTTGTCGTCGCCGCCGCTGAGGTAGCGCTGCAGGTACTCGCGCGACGCCATCGTCGCGCGGTCGTCGGCGCGGGCGGCGTCGGTTGTGTAGGTTGTGCGCACGGCCGGCGAGTAGGTGTCGCGGCGCGCGCGGGGTCGTCGGCGAGGCCACGATCACGCGAGCAGCATTGCGCCGCGGCTCGATGGTGAAGTCGGTCGGTGCCTCAAGATGTCCTCAACCAAGCTCCGAGGCTGCCAGGAATCTGGAGATGAGGCTGCCCTCGATGCGCACCACTCTCTTCGTGCTCAGCCTCGCGCGGGCAGCGGCGGCGCTCGTCGCGCCGCCGGCGCCGCGGCCGACGCCAAGAACGAAGCTGCGCGCCGGGCGCATGGCCGAGGCGTCGCGGCGCGTCGGACCCGTGCTGACCGCGGCGATCCACGAGGCGCGCCTGCGCGTCGCCGCGCGGCCGCTGGCCTGCGTCGCCGCGGCGTTCGTCGTCGGCGTCCTCGCGGGCGTGTCCCGCGCCGACGACGTCGCCGACGGCTTCGCGCGGTACCGCACCGTCGACGACGTGCCCGCGCGGCGCTTCCGGGGCCGCGCGAGGATCTCGGGCGTCGTCGTCAAGGTCGCCGACGGCGACACGTTTCGCGCGCGCCACACGCCGCTCCTGTCCTTCGCGCGGCCGCGCCGCAAGACGAAGGCCGAGGGCGGCTCCCTGAAGCTCGCGGACGAGACGCTGCAGATCCGCCTCTACGCCGTCGACGCGCCGGAGACGGCCAAGTTCGGCAACGCGGGCGAGAAGTACGGCGCCGCGGCCACGGACTTCGTCGCCGACCGCGTCCGGGGCCGGCGCGTGCGGCTCCGGCTCCTCGCGCGGGACCAGTACGGCCGCGCGGTCGCCGCCGTGCGCTACGGCGGGTTCCTCGGCGCCTTCGAGAAGGACCTCGCCGAGGAGCTGCTCCGCGCGGGCCTCGCGACGGTCTACCGCCAGGGCGGCGCCGAGTACGACGGCCGGAAGGCCGCGTTCGAGAAGCTCGAGGCGGCGGCGAAGGCCAAGGGCGCCGGCGCCTGGGGCGACGGCGGCCTGGACCCGGCGGCCTACAAGAAGGCCCTCAAGGCCGCGCGCTAGCTCTTACGCTCGAGGACGACGCCGGCCTCGAGGTGGTGCGTGTAGGGGAACTGGTCGAAGGCCGCGAGCCGCGACACGTCGTGCGTCGCCGCGAGGAGCGCGACGTCGCGCGCGAGCGTCTCCGGGTTGCAGGACACGTAGACGACGGTGGCGAAGCGCCTCGCGAGGTCGACGCACGTCGCGTCGAGCCCCGCGCGCGGCGGGTCGACGAAGAGCGTGTCCAGCGCGTCGAAGGCGAGCGTCTCCTCCGTCGCGGCCGCGGCCGCGCGCGTCCGGTTGCCGTTGCCCAGGTCGACGCCCGCGTCGAGGAGGCGCCCGAAGGTCCGCGCGCCGTCGAAGGCCTCGACGAACTCCTCCGCCGAGAGCTTGGCGACGCGCGCGTTGCCGTTTCCGTTCGCCGCGAGGTTCCGCCGCGCGAGCGCGACCGACGCCTTCGACAGCTCCGTCGCGACGACGCGGCGGAAGTTCGGCGCGAGGGCGACCGTGAAGCAGCCGTTGCCGCAGTAGAGCTCGCAGAGGTCGCCGTTTTCCCGGTTCGCGGTGGCGGCGACGGCCCAGCCGAGCATGGACCGGCAGACGTTCGCGTTCGGCTGCGTGAACGCGCCCTCGGTCTGCCAGTACGCGCACGTCCCGCGGCCGGGCACGTCGAGCACCTCGCGGACCTCGTCGGCGCCGACGGCGGTCTTGTACTTGCGCGACCGGCCGACGACCTTGACGTCGTGCGCGGCCGCGAAGTCCGCCGCGGCCGCGTCCCACGCTCCGTCGCCCGCGAGCGGCCGGTTGTAGGTCAGCGACAGGAGCGCGTCGCCCGCGAGCGTCGTGAGCAGGCGCGCGTCGTTGATCTTGTAGCCTAAAGTCTCGCCCTGGAGCGCCGCCGTCAGCGGCGGCAGGAGCGACCGGAGCCGATCCGAGCCCATGGGGAAGTCGAGGCACTCGACGGGGTTCCGGGCCTCGTCGCCGCGCTCGTACATGACGAGGTGCCGCGTCTGGTTGCCGTGGTCCAGCGACCCCTCGCGCCAGACCTGGAACGACGCGCGCATGCGGAAGCCCGACCGCTCGGACTCGAAGACCTCGGCGTCAAGCGGCGCGCCGCCGGCGGCCGCCGCGACCGCGGCCTCCAGGGAGGCGACCTTGGCCGCGAGCAGCGACTCGTACCGCTCCGGGTGGCAGCGCGCGATCTCCGGCACGCCGCCGTCGACGCGCTGCAGCACGCGCGGCGGCGGCCGCGGGCCCCGCGGCTTGCGCGACCGCCGGCCGCCGCTGAGGCAGGCGACGCGCACGAACGCCAGCGACCAGCGTATTATATTGTATTGGGCGAGCATCGTTTTAACGCGTTACGTCGTACGTGCGCCGCCGGTCTCACGCCGCTTTCACCGCCGGCAGGCGTCGCGGGGAACGCAGCAGCGCGCCTCAGATTTTTTCACTCTTGCTTGCTACTGCACTAGTGCAATCACAGGCCCATCGCCTGCGCCGGCTGTGGCAACAGGTTCAAGAAGTGTTCACAAAAAAGCACCTCGTCGACATCGTCGACGTTTCAGAGAGCATTCGCCCCGCCGTCGCCGTCAGTCGTCGCGCGCCGCCGGTCTCACGCCGCTTTCACCGCCGCGAAGAACGCCGCAGCGCGCCTCCGCGCACCACAGAACCATGCAGTCCGCGTGGGGCGACGAGCGCTCCTTCTTCGACCTGCACGCCCACGACTTCGTGCGCGTGTCGACGTGCGTGCCGCGCGTCTTCCTCGGCGACCCGCTGCGGAACGCGGCGGCCATCGGCGAGCTCTACGACCGCGCCGTCGCCGACGGGTCGAGCTGCTGCGTGTTCCCGGAGCTGTGCGTCTGCGGCTACGCGCTCGACGACCTGCTCCAGCAGGACGCGATCCTCCGCGAGACGCTCGAGGCGCTCGCGCTGCTCAAGGCGCGCACGGCGCCGGGCAAGGCCCTGCTCGTCGTCGGCGCGCCGCTCCGCGTCGACGGGCGGCTCTACAACTGCGCGGTCGTCCTCCACGGCGGGCGCGCGCTCGGCGTCGTCCCCAAGAGCTACCTGCCCAACTTCCGCGAGTTCTACGAGGCGCGCCAGTTCGTCTCGGGCCGCGAGAAGTGCTGCGGCGACGTCCTGCCCGGCGACTTCCTCGGCGAGGCCGGCGTGCCGTTCCGCGCGGACGTCGTCTTCCGGTGCGCCGAGAACGCGGACTTTTGCGTCGGCGTCGAGGTCTGCCAGGACGTCTGGGTGCCCGTGCCGCCGTCGACGTTCCAGGCCTTCCGGGGCGCGACCGTGCTCTGCAACCTGAGCGCGTCGAACATCACCATCGACAAGAGCCGCTACCGCCACGCGCTCGTCGCGTCGACGTCGTCCAAAAACTACTGCGCGTACCTCTACACGTCCGCGGGCGCGGGCGAGTCGACGAACGACCTCGCCTGGGACGGCCAGGCCGTCATCTACGAGTGCGGCGACCTGCTCGGCGAGTCGGAGCGCTTCGCCGACGACGTCCGGGGCCAGGCGCTCCACGGCGACGTCGACCTCGGGCGAATCGCGCAGGACCGGAGCCGCGACATGACGTGGTCGCAGAACGCCCGCGACTTCCGGGATCTCGTGGAAAAGGTGCGCGTCGTCGACTTCTCGCTCGTGCCCGGCGGGTCCCACGGCCTCGGCTTCCGCCGGGTGGCGAAGCGGCCCTACGTGCCGAGCGATCCCGCGACGCTCGCGGAGCGGTGCTACGAGTGCTACAACATCCAGGTGTCGGGCCTCGCGCAGCGCATGCGCGCGTCGGGGCTGAAGAAGCTCGTCATCGGCGTGTCCGGGGGCCTCGACTCGACGCACGCGCTCCTCGTCTGCTGCCAGGCGCTGGACAAGCTCGGCCTGCCGCGGTCCAACTGCCTCGCGTACACGATGCCCGGCTTCGCGACGACGGCGGCGACCAAGTCCTACGCGCTCGAGCTCATGCGGTGCCTCGGCGTGAGCGCGGAGACGCTCGACATCACGCCGAGCTGCGAGGTCATGCTCGGGGACCTGGGCCACGCCTACGCGGCGGGCGAGCGGGGCCGCGCCGTCTACGACGTTACGTTCGAGAACGTGCAGGCGGGCGAGCGCACGAACCACCTCTTCCGCCTCGCGAACCACAAAGGCGCCTTCGTCGTCGGCACGGGCGACCTGAGCGAGCTCGCGCTGGGCTGGTGCACCTACGGCGTCGGCGACCACATGAGCCACTACGGCGTCAACGCGTCCGTGCCCAAGTCGCTCATCCAGTGCGTCATCCAGTGGGTCATCTCGTCCGACTTCGTCGGCGCCGCGGCGAACGCCGTGCTCACGTCGATCCTCGCCGTCGAGATCTCGCCGGAGCTCGTGCCCCAGGAGGACGGCGAGGCCATGCAGTCGACGGAGGACGCGCTCGGGCCCTACGACCTCCACGACTTCCAGCTCTACTGCGCGACGCGCCGCGGCTTCGCGCCGGCCAAGGCGGCGTACCTCGCGATGCACGCCTGGGCCAGCGACTGCCCGGACACCTGGGAGCGGGCCCACTTCGAGCGCGAGCCGCCGCCGACGCTCGCCGGCGCGGCGGCCGTGCTCGAGGACCGCGCGTTCCCGCTCGCCAAGGTCCTCGACTTCCAGCGCACGTTCCTCCGCCGCTTCTTCCTCACGTCCCAGTTCAAGCGCACCTGCGTCCCCAACGCGCCCAAGGTCGGCGACGGCGGCTCGTTGAGCCCCCGCGGCGACTGGCGCGCGCCGTCGGACTCGTCCTGGCAGCCCTGGCACCGCGGCTGGCAGGCGACGGTGAAGTGGGCGCGCGCGAGCGCCGCGGCGGACGGCCACGCGGAGCTGGCGCGCGACCTCGAGGCGCTCATGAGCGTCTACGAGCTTTGATAACAGACGGGGTTAGCGCGGCGGCGGAGCTGCGTCCGCGGCGCGGGGGTTGATTCGGCGGGGTGTGATTCACGGTGACTTGTGGGCGACACAAAAGCGCGGGGGTGGCTGCAAAAGGGCAAAGTCAGAGGTGGGGCTCGATCGTCGCGCGGAGCTGGCGGAGGCTCGAGCTCACGGTCTCGCTCGAGAGGAGCTTGGACGAGCCGTCGAAGGGCCGGTTGAGGTCCTCGGAGAGCGAATTGAAGACGACGAGCGCGCCGGCGACGCAGGAGAAGAGCACGCGGACGCCGATGGACGCGTCGAAGGCCCCGCCCTCGAAGCCGAAGGCCGTCGTCTCCGGGCCCGCGTCGAGAGTCAGGTAGGCGTAGGTGACGACGAGCGCGGCGGAGAGCGCCTTGAGGACGTCGTACTGAGTCTGCGGGACCGAGGAGTTCTCGAGGCTCAGGCGGCGGCCGCGCGCCTCGATGAGCTTCTCCGCCGAGGCCATGGCCTCGCGGAGGTCGACGTCGTCGTTCGCCTGGTCGTAGGCGAGGAGGAGCTCGAGGACTTCGACGAGCGCGTCGTCGCAGGCGCCGATGGCCTCGAGCTCGTAGGCGCGGCTCGACGAGATGAACAGGGACGCGTGGTCCCAGAGGCGGCCCGCGGCGTACTTGAAGACGGCGCCGTCGAGGCGCGCGGCCTCGAGGCGCTTCACGAGGGGCAAAAGCATGGACGACTCGTCGACGGCCGCCGCGCGGAGCGCCGACAGGCGCGTCGACGCGTCCGTGATCGTCGCCGCGGTCAGCGTCGCGTAGACGATGGAGATGAGCGAGAAGTAGTACTGGCCCTCGACGCTGTTCGGCGGCGGGAGGCGCGAGAGCACGTCGACGACGACCGGGTAGGCGAGATACGCCGCGGCGACGACGCCCGCGCGGAACTGCGGCCGGTACCACTCCATGGCCTCGACGGGGCCCATGCGTTCGCCGAGGACCTACCAAAGCACGTCGGTGACGATCGTTCTCGAAAATCGTCACGGCCGCGGGACGCCGCCGAGGACGCGGTGGACCCGGAGCGGGTTGCCGTCCGCGGCGCGCCAGAGGCTGCGCGCCTGGAGCCGCAGGAAGCGCGTGCGCCCGTGGATCGGGACCGCGCGCGGGCTTGCCCGCGGGCGCGCCGGCGGCTCGTCGTCGACGACATAGGTCCGCGTCTCCTCCGCGTCGTCGCCTTTCACGGAATATCCTGCGGCGCGCGCGCGTTTGCGTTTGCGAACTTTTGTATTCGCGGAACGGGGGGGGGGTCGAGGGTCGACACCGCGCGCTCGCGGTGGGGGGCGCGCCCGCTGACGGAAGACTTGAGCCGCGGATCGCTCGCGAGGAGGCCGTGCGCAAGATTTGCAAAAATCGCCGCCGTGAAAATGAGCCCGGAGAGCGGCGCCATGCTGTTAGGCGATGAGAGGCGGGTGTAAAGCGTGCGTAGGGTGTTGTGATGACGTTAGTTAAGTGGTTGTTGTTTGTCGTGTTCGGTAAATATCGATCAGCGGGAGACGAATCGCAGATGATTCTCAACCGCGATCGACGTCATCTGGCGAGTAAATTTCACGCGAGCGCACAAGAGACCGCCTCGGACGCCCGCCCGCGGCCTCTCTTAGAGGCACCGGGGCTAAGACAGCGACGCAAAGTGCGCTGGAGTCCCTGTGCACACCTGCCGCACGCGCCGGACGAATCGGACCCGTGGAGCCGCCGCGTGCGCGCGGTGACGTTGGCGAGTCTATGGTCGCCCGGCGCCGCGCCCCGGGAACCCTCGTATGCACAGCGGATTAAACAACGAACGCGGAGCCTGAGGCCCTGCGCTGGGCGCGAACGCGGGTGCCACCTCACAAGTAGTGGCTGGGAATGTGCAGGACCTGGTTCTTCCCGAGCGCGGAGAGCTCGGGCACCATGATGACGCAGGTGTCGCTCGCCTCGACGAGGTTCGCGGGCGCGGCCGTCCTCGCGGGCGGTGCGGGCGCCGGCCGCCGCGCGGGCGCGGCGGCGGCGGCCCTCCGTCGGCTCGGCGGCGCCGCGTTCGGCAGGACGCCGCCGGTCGAGTCGCCGCCGCCGAATAGCACGCCGACGAAGTTCATCATCGCGTTGTAGCGCAGCTCGTCGACGGAGCGTTTGAGCGAATGGAGGCCGGTCGAGCGCGCCGCCGGTGATGCTGACGCAGCCGCACGTGTCGGGGCGAAGGTCGAGCGCGCCGCCGGTGATGCTGACGCAGCCGCACGTGTCGGGGCGAACGCCGAAGCGGTGGAGGCCAGGACGGCGACGCAGAACGCGATGACGCGCGAACGGACCATGATGAGCAGAGCTGCAGTTGAGGGCTGAGAGGGGAATGAGTCAGGCGGCGGCGCGAACTGCGGCGTGCCACGCTGAGTTCTTTGCGACGGCTGACAAGGAGGACTCCTGGTTGTTGAGGGGTAGGTCGTTGTTGTACTCGGTGAAGTGAAGGTGCGGTCCGAAGCTAAGGGGAACTCTAAATACAGATCCCCTTGAGGCGGGGTTCCTTTCCCGGCGGCCTAAGCTGAGGTGAGTGAAGTGCACAAGCCGTGCGTTCTCCTTAGTCGCTCGCCTATCGCCCCGCGGGTCCGAAGCCGCACCTCTCGCGACCGTCACAGCGCCTTGTACGTCGCGACGGTGAGGAGGATGCACGCGACGAAGCGCGGCAGCGCGCCCATCGGCGTGAAAATGAACTTGCCCGTGAGCACCTTGCCCCAGAAAT
>Ga0257106_1001076_pt1 | contig 14166 bp, 16 predicted proteins | sample LP_taG_3_FD_190177 | JGI IMG/M metagenome (GOLD analysis project Ga0257106, IMG submission 190177) | Marine microbial communities from Northeast Subartic Pacific Ocean, Canada - LP_J_2011_P26_10m | ecosystem: Environmental > Aquatic > Marine > Oceanic | place: Canada: Northeast Subartic Pacific...
TAACCATAAACATCATCTGCTCATCATGATTTGAAATTGCCTTAGCTTCAAAAAGATCATCTTCGCTATCTAAAATAATGCCATAACGACAATTAAAACTATTTTTATAATTATGAATTGACTCCCAGTTAAAAGACGAAACAATGTCTTTATAATTTGTCATATCAATAATTTTCTTCATGAGAATCTCAACTTGCTCTTTATCAGTATCGTCTGTTTTTATTTCAAAATTAACATTTCCATTGAGCTGCTCCCTTGAATTAAAAATCATATCATTAAGATCGATATCAGGAAGTAAAAGTTCTATCTCATTTAGAGTCAAATCCTGTATAAAAAAACCTTTAATGAACGAATCATGATGAAAAATAATGTTTTGATCTTTAGTAATCCTGAGGTCAGTCTCGACAAAATCGCAATACTCAAATGCTTTATTCAAACTCTCAATGGAGTTTTCTCTATAAATCTGAGGTAGTCCTCTGTGTCCAAAAATAAATGTCAAAATACTTCCCTAACTCTTACAGGTTACTACAATAGATTGTGAAAGTTTTCACAAAGTAAGGAATGATGTGCAAATATTAAATTTTGATCTAGAGCAAGAAGCCTGGATGGAAGAAGGTTCATGTGTTTATGCTAACACCGAACTGTTCTTTCCTGTTGGCTCTTCTATGAAAGCTATTAAACAATCTAATGAAGCAAAAGCTGTTTGCAATGAATGTGTTGTAAAAGTTGACTGTCTCGAATACGCTATCCGCACAAATCAAGATTCTGGTATATGGGGTGGTGCTACCGAAGAAGAGAGAAAATCTATCCGTAGAGAATATAGAAAAAGCGGATCACTTTTAAACTTCTAAACTAATCCTGCTTCTCTTTTTACTTCCTCTTCAGAAAACTCAATTGAATTTATATTAAGAGTGTTGATGCCTACTTCCCCATCTTCATCTGTAAACCAATAAATGCCTTGCTCTTTAATAAGTGCTTCGATTTCAGCTGTAAACTTTTTTTTATCTTCTATCTCAAATTCGTATTCTTTTAATGATGCTTGTAGTGAAATTTTTACTTTTTGTGTTTTAGCCATTTTTTCTCCCTATAAAACGTTTTCGCCCATGAATAGTGCTGACACTGAATCATCTGCAAATATAGATGTTAATGCATTTGCGATTATTGAGGAAACTGAAAGGACAGTTACATTTCCAATCTCTTTGATGTTTCCGTTTTGAGCTAACGTATCTGTTGTAATTATTTCATCAATAGGTGCATTTTTTAAATTCCCTACTGAAAGGTCTGAGAATATACCATGAGTAGCTACAACACTTACGGTTTTTGCTCCTTTTTCTTTAAGAATGTTTGCAGCAGCCGCGATGGTTCCACCTGTATCGATAATATCATCTACTAAAATGGCATGCCTACCTTCAACTTCACCAATAACGGTAAAGGCTTCTACGACATTATGTATTTTTGGATCTCTCTTTTTATGGACAAATCCGACATATGCTTCTAGATGTTTAGCAAACGTAGTGGCTCTTTTAACACCACCAGCGTCTGGTGATATGACAGAAACAGGCTCTTCAAATTTATCTTTGAAATGGTTAACAAATAAAGGTAACGCTGTCAGGTGATCGAAAGGTTCATCAATAAATCCCTGTATCTGCTGTGTGTGGAGATCGATAGATACCAGCCTATCTGCACCAGCGGTGATAAATAAGTCACCAATTAATCTTGCAGAAATAGGCTCTCTAGGTAAAGCTTTTTTGTCTTGTCTTGAATATGGATAAAATGGCAAAACAGCAGTAATTCTTTTAGCTGAAGCCCTTTTTAAAGCATCTACAAGTAACAGTTGCTCCATAATGGTAAAATTAACATCGGCTGAATGACTTTGCATAACGAAACAATCAGCCCCTCTGGCACTTTCTTCTAGTCTTATATAAATCTCTCCACTTGCAAACTGTTTCTTGTCAACTAAGGCTAAGGAAGTTCCTAATTCACTAGCAACTTTTTCAGCAAGTTTTGGATTAGAGGAACCTGCAAATAACAGCATCTTTTTTTTGCTTGTTTGTTCGATCAATTCTTATCCTTTGGTGTTTTTCGATCCATATATCCATCAATATTTTTTTGCTGGTTTCTCTCAATTCCCAAAGCTTTGGGTGGTACATCTTTTGTTATGACTGAACCCGCACCAATCATGGCACCTTCTCCAACTGTTATTGGTGCTACGAGCATTACGTCGGAACCAATAAAAGCGTCTTTTTTAATATCTGTTCTGTGTTTATTCTTGCCATCATAGTTTACAGTTATGGAGCCAGCTGAAAAATTAACATTCTCATCAAGGTCAGCATCTCCAACATATGCAAGATGAGGAATTTTACTTCCTTTTCCAATATTTGAATTTTTTGTTTCAGCAAATGCTCCTACTTTTACATTCGATTCAAGCACTGAACCTTTTCTTAAGTGAGCATAAGGGCCTATAGTTGCTGCACCTTTGAGTGTAACTCCATCTAAGACTGAAGAGATAATTGTTGAATCACTACCAATGCTCGAGTTATTAATCATTGTGTTTGGCCCAACAATGCAATTTTCATGAATTTCTGTTGCTCCCGTAATGTGCGTATTTGCCATTATTCTAGAACCTGGTTTAATAACTACACCTTCGTCAATATAAGTAGTTGATGAATCCTGAATATAGACACCATTTTCCATATGTAAGTTTATTAATTTATCTCTTAAAGTCTGCTCAACGTCATTTAATTGACTCATGGAGTTCACACCTTTAATAGTATCTTCACTTACTTTTACTATAACTGTATCTAAATTATTTTGAAAAGCTATCTCAATTAAATCAGTTAGATAAATTTCATTCTGTTCATTGTTGGTATCAAGATTTGTAATATTGTCTCTTAGAAATTTTTTATTAAAACAATACATACCTGAGTTAACTTCATTAATCTGTTGCTCATCCTCAGTAGAGTCTGCTTGTTCAACAATTCTTGCAATAGTCCCATCTTTTCTAATGATTCTGCCGTATCCTTCTGGATTGAATATCTCAGCAGTAATAATTCCTAATGCTGCTTTTGTCTCTAGTGACTGTGTAATTAAAGAATCAATGTCCTCTTTTATAAGCAGTGGAACATCTCCAGGTATTATTACAATATAATCTGAATCGTCATGATTAAACTCATCACTATTAAGAAGTGTGACAACTGCGTGTCCAGTACCAAGCTGTTCTTTTTGAAGAACAGATTGAAAGCCTGATTCTAGTTCCTCAATTACTAATTCTGATTTATGTCCAACAACTACGTATTTTCTATTTAAATGCTTAATTGCATTTTGCCCATATGCAATCATTGGTTTCCCCAAAACAGAATGTAAAACCTTAGGTAAGTCAGACTTCATTCGAGTCCCTTTACCTGCTGCTAATATGACTCCAGTTACTTTCATTTATTTTGCTGGGAGAGAAGGACTCGAACCCTCAACGTTTGGACCAAAACCAAATGTGTTGCCAATTACACCATCTCCCATTGACCTTATGAATTATTCTAATGTTCTTCTTGTAACAAGCTACAATCAATTTTTTTTGTTAAAGCTACTAATCTAAATCTCTTAATATCGATATTTTGTTTTTGTGAAATAAGATCTTTCTCATCTCCTATGCAAAATAAGGTTGTACCACTTCCCGACATAATGAACTCTTTATTTGTCACACTTTCAAGATAGTTTTTATGGTCTAACAGTTTAGGTTCAAGGGTGAATGCAGGTTTCCACAGATTATTTTTAATTTCAATCCCATTATGTATTGAAAATTCCGTGTGATGAGTATCAATTTGATTATCAAACTCTTGAAAAACTCGTGCAGTGGATAATTTCTCGTAAGGTGTAGCGATAAGAAGGTGCATTGGTTCTTCTAAATTTATAGGATGAAGGATTTCACCAAACCCAGATACTGTTGCAGCTAAACCATCAATAAAAAACGGCACATCACTTCCAATGCTATTGGCGATTTTAATTAAATTTGGAGTTTGTAATTTATATTTTGTACTTAAAAATTTGATGATACTTCCAGCATCAGAACTACCTCCCCCCAAGCCTGCTTCAATGGGGATATTTTTATGAACTGTGATATGAAATCTCTGCTTAAAATCATTTTCCTCTCTTAAATATTGCAGTGATTTATGAATTGTAGAGTTTTCGTTTATCGGAACTTCAGAATGAAATTCAATAATATCTTTATCCTCCTCTATTTCTCTTATTTTGATTTCATCATAAAGTGAAATTGGAATCATCAATGAAGATAGGGTATGTAAATCTTGTATGATTTCGGTATTTACTGTTAAATTAAGATTTATCTTTGCAGATGAAAAAATTTTCAATTTAAGCTCTTTGCTAATTCTAAATATTGTTCTGGTGATAAATTTTGCGGTCTGTCATCAGGGTTTATTCCTAATTGCTCCAAGTCCTCAACACTAAAAAAATCTTGTAACGCAGATTTTACTTTTTTTCTTTTTTGCTGAAAAGCAATTTTAGAGAGACGAAACGCTTCTAAACGATCTTCTTCATCAAATAGCGTCTCCCTTTGAAGGGTAATAACACTAGAGGTAATTTTTGGTACAGGACTGAAACAATGTTTACTCACGTCGAACTGATGTTTTGGTGTTGCGAATAACGAGCAGACTACAGATAATGCCCCATATTCTTTAGTACCTGGTTGTGCTGTAATTCTTTCTGCTACTTCTTTTTGCACCATGACAACATAGCGATGAATAACTGGTACCTCAGTTATTAACTTAACAAGCAGTCGAGTCCCTATGTAATATGGAAGGTTTGAAACTAGAATCCACCAAGGTCCTGTTAACTGAGAGTAGTCATACTCCATTGCATCCTGATTAATGACTTCTATGTTTGGGACTTCAGAAAAACGCTCTTCTGTAATAGCAGCTAAATTTTTATCAATTTCTATAGCTTTTATTCGATAATTATCTTTAAGTAATTCATTTGTTAGGGATCCTGTACCTGGACCGATTTCTACGATTGGATCTGCGAGTTGTCCTTGAACTAATTTTGTTATTTTACGAGAGATGTTTGTGTCTAGAAGGAAATTTTGTCCTAATTTAAAATTAGGCTTGTCCTCCATTTTCTTAATCCAGTATGCTTCACTCATATTTTCTATTTACCCAATATAGTATTTGTATTCTTAATCGTTAATTCAGATAATTCATTAAGCGTTATCTCTTTTAGACTTGCTAACTCTTTGGCAGTTTCTACTATAAATTCTGGTTTATTCAGTTGTCCTTTATGAATGCCTGGGGCTAAATATGGTGTATCTGTCTCCAGGAGTAATCGATTCATTGGTATTTTTTTGACTGAAAGTTTTAAATCTTTAGCCGTCTCATATGTGAGGATTCCGGATAATGAAAAATATACATCTAATTCAATGAATTTTTTAGTCCAGTTATTTCCACCAGTCCAAGAGTGAAGTATTACTGGAAACTCACCTTCGTATTTACTTAGTAATTCAAAGGTGTCTTTGAAACTATCTCGACAATGAATAATAATTGGTTTTCTTAATTTTTTAGCCTGCTCAAGGTGAAATGTAAGATTTTCATGCTGCTCTTCTCGGGTGGAATGATCCCTGTAGTAATCTAACCCTGTCTCTCCAATTAAATCTGCTTCCTGGATTAGATTCAATAATTCATCCTTTTGCTCATGAAGATTTTTTGCATCATGAGGATGTAGACCAGCAGCCCAGTAAGCCTTAACAGGTAGTCGAGTTGAAATATTCTTTGCTTTTATAGATGAGGAGACATCAACGCCTGGAATGATTAGATACTCCAATGAAGCATAATCTAAATCAGTTAAATCATAATCAGTCAATTGAAGATGGCAATGGGTGTCTACCCATTTAGGTTCTTGGTTTATTAATGCTTCTTTCACTACTATATAAGAATAGGAGCATAAATATATATGGGTAAAGGGAATAAAGGAAAGATTGATAGCTTAGGTAGAGTTGTCATCCCAAAATCAATACGAAATGCCTTAGGGATAAATCATAATGATGAAATTTCCATGACTGTAGAAAATAATACGCTTTTGATATCCAAAGGTTATAAAAATTGTTCTATTTGCAACTCAAAGACTGTTAGTACCCAGGTCAGAGATAAGCTTTTATGTGATAGCTGTATCTCAGATATTAAAAGTCTTTAATCTGTTCGTAAATTTCATTTGTAGATATATCTGTTAGGGAAGATATAGTCTTGGCAATTTCTCGTTTTGGTATATCAAATTTCATTAAGTTGTGGATAACAGTTTCCACGTCTATATCTAGACGTGGGATGTTTTCTTGACCTTCTATAACAAGGGTAATCTCACCCTTTATGCTCTTATCGGGGAATTGTTTTAAAAGTTCATCTGGTGTACCTCTGTAGAGAGTTTCAAACTTTTTAGTTAACTCTCGACAGATTAAAATCTGTTTAGTAATTTTTTGTTCTTTAAAACTTTCTAAGTCTTTAATAAGTCTTTTTGGTGAAGTGAAGCATACTGTTGTATGTTTTGAGTTGGCTATATCAGAAATAAATACGATTCGGTCTTTTCCTGATTTAGGTATAAATCCTATAAAACGAAAACTACTTAAATCAAATCCTGACAAGGTTAATGCAACGATAACGCTTGAGGGGCCTGGAATAGACTCGATCTTTACATTTTTACTCACCAGTGCCGCTATCAATTCAGAACCAGGATCAGAAATTAGGGGGGTTCCGGCATCAGATAATAATGCAATATTTTTACCCTCTGCCAACAAACTCTCAATTTCCTGAATCTTATTATGCTCATTGCCTAGAAAATAAGAATGGACAGGTTTTTTTATATCAAGATGATTTAGAAGTTTTATAACTCTACGTGTGTCTTCACCGTAGATGCAATCAACATTCTGAAGAGTTTCTTGTAGTCTTATTGAGACATCAGAGAGATTGCCGATAGGTGTTGCACAAATATAAAGAGTACCCAAAATTTAGAAACTATTTATTTGTGAGAAAATTTCATTAAAAACTTCTAATTCCTGAGTTAGTACTATTCGTACATAGTCACCATCAGTTGATATCCACACATTAGTATCACCTATATATAGGGTGCCTCCTGCAAACGACTGCTTATCTGTAAATCTATTTTGAGCATTAGCCCATGCAGAGTAAGCAGAAAAAATTTCATTCAAATCTGTTGGTGTGTCACCACTCATTTTCACAGACATCATAAGTCTCTGAGAAGAATCAACATAATCTTTCCATGCTCCTCCCCCAATACCAATTGCAGCTTGGACGGAAGCAACTCTACCAATTGTATCTTGAAGAATATAAGGAATATCTAATGCTCCAATAGTTCCCTCTTTAATGAGTTCATAATCTCCAATTACAAGGTTCTCAATCTGAATATCTTGATAAAGTTCTCCTGAAAAATATTTCTCTGGTGCGTACACTTGTTCAGCTGTTGGTAATTCGTAAAGTGCTGCATTGATAGCTTCCATACCTCCTAATGTGTTAATCTGCTTCACTAGTTGAGGTCCAAAAGAATAATACAATTCATTGGGAATATAAAAATATGAAGGTAGTTCAACTCTACAAGTAAAATTTGGTTGCTGAGAATTCATTTCAGTCCTGTCGTATTGATCAAGATTTGATTCCCATCGTGCTTGAACTAAATCTGCCTGAGCTTCCATGATTGACCTCCTACCAGCATATGGTGAAAAATCATCTCTCTCTTTCATATCTTCATACCAACCAGCAAGGTCAATTACCTGTCCTTGTAATGTGTGAGTTAATTCGTGTACAAGAACACTCTGTTCCCATAAATTAAACTTTTGTTGATTCTTTTTAACCGGCACTCTTAAAACTTTATCGACAAGATTATATGAACCAGAAGAAGCACATCTTTGATATTCTACAAGAAGATTTTTCATTCCCTCTGGTGAAACAGTAGTTAATCCCCACATATTTTCTGATAATACTGCCCTCTCCCATTCTCCTTCTTCATAATCTTCTTCAAAATTATCCAAATAAGATAGTTCATTATATTCTTGATATCCATTCTTGGTATAAAGTTCATACTTTGGATATTCTGTATAAGTTAATCCTGTTCGTTTTTCGACAAAAGCAATTAATGCATCGAACTGTTCCTTCATTTGCGGCTTCATTTCAATTAACTCAATTCCGTACTCATCAACAGCGAATACAGATTCTTCTAAAAGCGTTGTGGATGTTGAAGTACTTGTTGATGTAATGGTAGATGTTACGTCTATATTTTCTTCAGCTGTAGGAATAGCTTCTTCAGATGTACAAGATGTGATAAGTATAAATATAAGTAAAGATGCCATTTTTTTCTTCATAGCCTATAAGAATACAACTATTCTTATATATTGAGAGAGATAAATTAAGGAGTAGATATGACAAAAGAATTTAGAAACTTTATTAACAGAGGAAATGTTGTTGAGCTGGGAGTTGCATTTGTAATGGGTGCTTCATTCAAATCTCTAGTTGATGTTTTCACTAAACGTCTAATAGAACCCCTCATAGGACTATTGATAAATTTACCAAACTTGGATAAATTAGGTTTATTTGGTGATGTTGATCCAACTTCAGGCCTTAGAGCTGGTAGTTTGGGTGCATTTCTTGGAGAGATTATAAATTATACGATTATTGCATTTGTAATGTTTCTTGTTATTAAGGCCTACAACCACTTTGAGGATATGGTTGATGATGAAGAAAGTGAAACAGTAGCCTCAGAATCTAAAGAAGTAGTTTTGTTAAAGGAAATAAGGGATGGAATAAATAATTTAAAAAAGTAGGTAAAATTTACTCATGAGACAAAATAGTTTAAAAAATCTATATTTATATTCCAAAGATCAGGAAACAAAAGTAAGAAGAGGTATTCTTTACTCCATACTAAATAAACTTTTTGATTTGGCTCCACCTGTTTTGATTGGAGTAGCAATAGACATCGTTGTTGAAGGTGCTGATTCTTTCTTGGGAAATTTAGGTATTGAAAACAGAAGACAACAACTTATGGTGCTTGCATTATTGACTTTTATAATATGGGCGCTTGAATCAAGTTTTGACTATGTTGCAGCTGTGACATGGAGAAATATTTCTCAAGATGTAGAGCATAGCTTAAGAACAGATACTTTTAAAAATGTACTTGGTCTAGACCTGCAATATTTTGAAAATAAATCATCTGGAAGATTAATGGCCATACTAAATGATGATGTAAATCAATTAGAAAAATTTCTTGATACTGGTGCAAATAAACTTTTACAAACTATGACAACTGTATTCGTCATTGGAGGTACATTTCTTTATATTTCACCCCTAATTGCAATCTTTGCATTTATCCCAATACCAGTAATTATCTTTGGATCTTTTAAATTCACTAAAACAATTGCTGCTCGATATACCCGTATAAGGAATGCCATAGAAACTCTCAATGCAAACTTATCAAACTCCCTATCAGGCATACTTACTGTAAAAAGTTTTAATAGAGAAAGAAAAGAATTTGATCGTATAGTCTCCTCATCAGAAGAGGTCAAAAGTGCCAACTACCATGCAATAAAACTCTCTGCTGCTTTTATACCAATAATACGTATAGCTATATTATTTGGATTTACAGCAACATTATTAATAGGTGGGTTTATGGCTCTAGATGGTGAAATTAATGTTGCAATGTATTCAGTATTATTATTCATTACCCAAAGATTGCTTTGGCCATTAACTGAACTAGGAGATACTTTTGATTTATACCAACGCGCCATGGCTTCTTTTAAAAGGATTAATACATTAAAAAATACACAGCCTGATATTAAAAATGGATCTATGAAAAGTAATGGCATTAATAAATCAATAACTCTTAAAGAGATAAACTTCTCATATGTAGAAAATTTCCCAGTTTTAAATAATGTTTCTCTAGAAATACAAAAGGGTTCTACAACAGCAATTGTTGGTAGCACTGGTTCTGGGAAATCAACATTAATAAAACTTCTGTTAAGACTCTACGATGTAGATTCTGGAGAAATTCTCATTGATGAAATAAATATAAAAGATTTAGACGTTCATAGTTTAAGAAAGCATATTGGATTAGTTAGTCAAGATATATTCTTGTTTGAAGGTACAGTTTTTGACAATATTGCTTATGGAAACCTTGAAGCTAGTGACGGTGAAATCTGGAATGCTGCAAAACTTTCAGAATCAGATGATTTTATAAATCTCCTGCCCGATAAAAAAGATACCGTTGTTGGTGAACGTGGACAAAAACTTTCAGGCGGCCAAAGACAGCGGATTTCTATCGCTAGGGCTATATTGAAAAATCCAAAAATATTAATTCTAGATGAAGCCACTTCTGCTGTAGATAATGAGACGGAAGCAGCAATTCAAAGGTCTTTAGATACTCTAAAAGAAGGTAGGACTGTTATAGCTATTGCACATAGACTGTCAACGATAAGAAATGCTGACATAATCTATGTATTAGAAAAGGGTGAGATTGTTGAAAGCGGAAGCCACGACGAATTGGTTCAATTGAACAGGGTTTATGCAAACCTTTGGGCCGTACAAACTGGTAATAAAATTAATTCAAAACTTTAGAGGCTATGTATTCTCCAATAGCTAATGAGGCTGTAGCAGCTGGACTTGGTGCATTTAGAACATGTAGTGATCTATTTCCTTCTTCGAATAAAAAATCATCTACTAAATCTCCATTTTCTGAAACAGCTTGTGCCCTAACTCCTGCTGGTCGTTTTATTAAATCACTTGATGTTACTCCTGGAATCAATTTATTGACTTCTTGAACAAATGCAGACTTATTTAGAGATCTATACATCTCATCTAAGCCTGTTTTAATATATTTTCTACCAAGTTTTATCATTCCCTTGTAAGTAATCGTTTCAAGTGTTTGGGATACGTTAATTTTAGACCAAGAGTACCCCTCTCTTGCAAAAGCCAAGACTGCATTTGGCCCAGCTTCAATTTTTCCATCAATAGTTTTTGTAAGGTGTATCCCCAAAAATGGTAAATCTGGATCAGCAATGGGATAAATCATATTATTGAGTAGGTGACTTTTTTCAGTTATAAGTTCGTAATATTCCCCCCTAAATGGAATAATTTTTACTTTTGGAAAGAGGCCATCTAATTTGGCAACTTTATCAGAAAATAATCCTGCACAATTAATAAGGAAATCGCCACTAAAAATATCTTTTTTACTCTCTACTGTTTTTGTGTCAGCATTGTCACTTATATTTACAATCTCTTGAAAATATTCAATATCTCCACCATTTTTTTTAAATATCTCTGACATTGTATTTGTGACAATCTTATAATTTACTACACCTGCTTGAGGTACGAATAATCCCTGTGAAATCTTGGAATTAGGCTCTTTCTCTAGAAGCTGATGTTTTTCAAGAATCTTTACACCATTCATCTCTAAAGATTTAGATCTTTCAAAAAGAGACAGTATCTTATCCATGTCTTGATCAACTACAATCTTTCCTTCAAGTCTGTATGGAATCTCATTAGTCCTTAAAAATTCCAGCATGAGCTCTCTCCCTCTAATACAGAGGTTTGACTTGAAGGAATTAGGTTTATAGTAAATTCCCGAATGCAAAACTCCTGAATTCCTACCAGATTGATGCAATCCTGGAGATTTTTCTTTTTCAAGAATAAGTACTTTTTTATTAGCTTCTTGAAGTTTTAGGGCAGTAGAAAGACCCACGATGCCAGCACCGATAACAATATAGTCAAATTTTTTACTACTCTTCACTTTGGTGGAGGTGCGGGGAGTCGAACCCCGGTCCTTTTAAGCTACCTAACAGTTTCTCCGAGCGCATCTGGTGTTAATACTTTTGAGAAAGACACCAGAGACATATTCTCAAAAGTTTTCTACCTTAATCTTAAAAGTTAATCGGTAGCTTAACTTAGCATCCCACATTTCGACGCCGATACCACCCGAGGTGGGAGCCCCGATGGTCGACGAGTCGCATTAAGCGGCTATGGCCAATTTAGGTTTGGCAATTATATTGTTTTCCTACGTTTTTAACGAGGCCCTAGGACCCTCGGCTCGCTACTGAGAGACTCACTTCAAAGTCGAAGCCAGTTCACCCCCATACAACTATTATGGTTATAAAGTTAAACTTAACCAAGGTAATTTATGAAAATACACGGAAATGAATTTGCATTAACTTCAAAGTTAAATATTGAGTTAAATAGTGATGACAACGAAGGCCTAATTTTTATACCTAAAAATATTATTCTGTCTTTAGAAATTGAAAACTATTTTGGAAAAATTATTATTAATAATTTAAATATTGAAGTAAAACAAGATAATTTTTCTTTAACTAAAAAAGGTTTAGAAAGATCTACTTCTACATTAGATATCAAGCTTCTAGATAGATATCTTTTTAAAATACTCAGCGATAAAACAGGTATCGGACATAACCCTTACAATTTTTTTATGAAACATGACTTTACTAATTTTGAAAAGGGAAGAAAATTAACTGATTTTGATTGGATTATGTTTGCTTCTTTATATGTATATGCTTGTAATGTTCTTCCAGAATCAGTAAAAGTTGAACTTTCTATGGCTAAGGAGCTAAGAATTTCAGAGCAAAATTTTAAAAGGTTTCTTAAAAAAATACCAAATAAAATCTTCCTTAAAAATGAACATCTTGAGTCACGAGGCGGTAATCTCACGTTTGAGGCTGAAGAATTAATTGTTTCAAAACTCTCAGAAGAAAATAAACTACTTTTTGAAGAAAATCCTTATCTTAAGTTTTATTCAGGCTCAGATTTAGCTTGAGGTCTAACCATAGAAATTAACTTATTAGTTTTAATTAGCCACATTTCCCGGTCTTTAATTTGAGATTCTTTCCAACTTTGATTGTGTTGTCTATTGTAAGGATGACCTGTATACCTATTAGATAATTTATCAATATGGTGATTTGCTGTATCGTCGTCAATTACCTCTTCAACCTCGCCCCTTATTTCCCAGCTAGAATACATTGCTTCAGGTTCAAAAATAACAAGTGAAATGTTATTATCAGTCCTAATATTATAAGTTTTCTGTCTACCTTTTTCGGTATTGATAATAAGGTTTTCACCAAGATAATCAATCCACATAAGATGGTTTTGAATTTCTTCTGTATTCAGATGCGTAGCCATTGCACAGAATGCATTTCCATCTATTGCTTTTTTTAATTCTATAGGTAGTTGCATAATCTAAATTTTAAAGCAAAAATACTAGATATGACGTTTATTAATATTTTTAATTTTGAAGACTCCACCGGCTTATTAAAAAAAGAATACGAAAAAGGTATCAGACGAGCTGGTCGTCTCTGGAAGGTATTAACTATACAGTCTCAAACACCCGAAATATTACAAGACTCTATGCGACTTTACAGCTCTACAATGTATGGAAATTCTAAGATAACTAGATTTGATAGAGAACTATTAGCTGTTGTAACTTCAGTAGCAAATGAATGCGAATATTGAGTACGATCTCACTTATATGACCTCCGGTCGGAGACTCAAAACCAAAAACTTATAGATGAAATAGCGGATAATTGGAAAAATAGTTCTATTAGTAAGGTGCAGACAGCTATGTGTTTGTTTGCAGAAAAACTAACATTACAGCCAAGCACAATTTCTCAATTAGATATTGATACACTTTCTAATTATGATTTAACCGATAAGGAAATCTCAGAAATAGTCCAAATAGTATCATATTTTAATTATATAAATCGAGTAGCAGATGGGTTAGGCCTTGAACCAGAAAATTTTATCGATAAAAAAGGGTACAAAATTAATTAAGTATATTTTGAACTTATTTCGGCTTAAAATTAGATTATGAATAAAAAATCTCAATTATTAATACTATTCACATTTTTAAGTGTGATCTCTTTTTCTGCGTACTCGTTTTTTTCTAATTCTGATGATGAGATATTACAGGAAACAAATGCAGAGTCACTTAAAGAATTGACTACTGAAGAAATTACTACAACTACTGAGATGGAAAAAAAATTCAACTATCCAGGCGAAACTCTTGAAGATTTTATACAAAATGTGTATACAGAAAATATACTTAGCTGTAATACAGTAACTGAACTTTATGATTCAGACCCCGAATGTTTAAAGAATACTTATGACGCAA
>Ga0257106_1001077_pt1 | contig 14166 bp, 11 predicted proteins | sample LP_taG_3_FD_190177 | JGI IMG/M metagenome (GOLD analysis project Ga0257106, IMG submission 190177) | Marine microbial communities from Northeast Subartic Pacific Ocean, Canada - LP_J_2011_P26_10m | ecosystem: Environmental > Aquatic > Marine > Oceanic | place: Canada: Northeast Subartic Pacific...
ACAAGCGAGCGCCGAACTCCGCCCTGAGAAATTATCATTCCTTTGGGCGACGTGGAGCCGCGATGAGACGCGCGGTGCGGGGTCCCCGGGGTGGCGCGCCCCGCGGGTGCGTCCGCCTTCGCGCGGTGATGCTCATCGTCGTGCTTTTGGCGTGCGCTATCCCGCGAACCCTCGCGATGCGCGGGTTCGTCGCGGGCGCTTTTCGCACGGCGGAGAGGACGCTGCGTGAGAAAGGGCTGCTCCCTGGACCCGACGACGATGGGTCGCAAACGCGGCGCGAGTCTCCCTCTGATGAGGACGCATCGGCGGCCGAGGGCGACGACGCCGCCGACGCGGCGGGGGCATCCGAGGTCATCGTCGAGGCGGACGAGCCCGGTGACGACGCGGAGGTGGACCCCATGCACGACACCACCCTCCCGCCCGCCGAGCGCCTCTTCCGAGTCGCGACGAGCACCACGGAGGATCGACCGCACTCGCAACGCGCGGCGCGACGCGCGGCGGCGCTCCTCCGCGAGGCGCTCGAGCTCGACCCGAACCACGCGCCCGCGCTCACCGCACTCGGCCGCGCGCACCAAGCCGGCGAGGGCGTCGACGCCGACGACGCCACAGCGCTCGATCTCTTCCGACGAGCGGCCAATCTCGGAGATGCGGGCAAGTTTATTTTTATTTTCGTATGGGCAATTAGTATGACGTCGTGTTTTGTTCACAGGCGCGCACGAAGAACTGGGCTTCGCGCACTCCACCGGATGGGGCGGCGCGAAAGAAGACACGAGCCTAGCGATACTTCACCAGTACTTCGCGGCCATGGGCGGCGACCAGAGGGCGCAGATGGCGATGGGATACAGGCACCTACACGGCGTCGGGACACCTCGATCCTGCGCGGCGGTACGTCTATTTTAATTATCGTATCACTCACAGGGGCAATCAGACTGACGTCACGTGTGTTTTGTGTATTCACAGGCTGCGCTCTATTATGAAGCACCCGCCGCGAAGGTCGTGGAGATTGTCCGTGATCCTCGCCTTAAGGGGTCGCATTTAGGCGCGGTGGAGAAGGTACGGCTCACCGCGGACATGGAGGGTGTCGACGGCGCACGACGCGAGCGTGACGTGGTCCAATACTACCAATACAGCGCGGACATGGTGAGTTTATTTTTGGTTATTTTGGTTATTTTGGTTATCGTATCCGTATGGGCAACTAGAGTGACGTCGTGTTTTATTCACAGGGCAACGCCGACGCCGCCACCGCCATCGGGCAGATCTTATCCGTGGGCGCTAAAGGACTTCAGCGGGATCGCGCGCGAGCGTATCGGTACTTCACGCAGGCTGCCGCGCAGGGCGACGCGGACGCCATGGCGCAGCTCGGGCACATGTTCGCCAACGGCCTCGGCGTCAAGGCGAACAACCAGACGGCGATTGGCTTGTTTCGAGCATCGGCGGAGAAGGTACATTTATTTTAATCATCGTACGGGCAATTAGTTTGATATCATGTTTTTTCTTTTTTCAGGGCAACGCCGGCGCTCAGTTCGGTTTAGGGTACATGCACCTCGCGGGGTTCGGCGTGGAACGTAACCACAAAAAGGCGATGAACTACTTCACCAAAGCCGCCGAGCAAGGCAGCGCGGAGGCGCAGTTCCACCTCGGGTCCATGCACGCGCGCGGCGTCGGGGTGAGTTTATTTTGATGTGTCTAAAGGCAATTAGACTGACGTGTTCCCTTGTTTACAGGTGAAGCGCGACTTCACAAAGGCTTTTTACAACTTTAACCTCGCCGCGCACCAAGGCGAGCTAATTTTTATTTTACGTACGGGCAATTTGACTGACGTTGTGTTTTGTGTACAGGCCACGCGGTGGCTGTGTACAACCTGGCGATGATGCAGCTCGCGGGCGTCGGCCTTCCCCCGTCGTGCAAGAACGCGGTTGTTTTATTGAAAGGTTTGGCGGAGCGAGGGCCGTGGAATCGAAGGGTGGAGGCTGGGCACCACGCGTATAAATCGCGTTCGTACGAAAAAGCCCTGGTCAACTACATGAAAGCCGCGGAGACGGGCCTGGAGGTGGCGCAGAGTAACGCCGCGTACGTGCTTGAGAACGCGCGGGACTGGTGGGGTGGGGACGACGAACAACGGCAGCGAAGAGCGATCCACTACCACAGGCTGGCGGCGGACCAAGGTAACGTTCGCAGCCTGTTACGCATAGGCGACGCGTACTACTTTGGAAACGGCGTGGACGCGGTAAGTTTATTTCAATTTCCGTATGGGCAATTTGACTAACGTCGTGTTTTGTTTACAGGGTGTCGATCGAAACAAGAGCGCCGTCGTGTACCTGCAGGCGTCGCAGAAGCGCAGCGCGCAGGCGATGTTCAACCTCGGCACGATGCACGAGCACGGCCTCGGCTTACCGAAAGACTTACACCTCGCGAAACGGTATTACGACATGGTTCTCAGCGCGGATCCCAAGGCGTGGGTCCCCGTGAAGCTGGCGCTTTTGAAGTTGCAGGCGCACGCGTGGCTGGAGGAACGGATTCAGGCTGAGAACGGGCTGTGGTGGGCGATTAGACTGGGGCACGCGGCGCAATCGCCTGACTTGATGTTAGCGGGGGCGTGCGGGGTGCTGCTGGCGGTGGTGGTGTGCCTGAGGGGACTGGTGAGCCTCTTCGCGCTGCTCGACAGGCCGGCGCGGGGAAGAGCGTGACGGAAAGGAGGTTTTGATTCGTAGCGCTAAGAGTTTTTAGGTGAAACAAACGACGGTTCTTACAGCTGTACAATTCACGCGAGCGTGCACGTTCATTCAGTCACGCCGCCTCTTCTTTCTTCCGCGTCTCGGCGCGGAGCGAATCGGCGAACGTCCACGTCCCTCCATCCGCGTCGCCGAGGAACCTGTTTACAAAACACACGTGCCGTCAGTCTAACTAATCGCCCATACAAGAAGTAAGATGAACTCACCGTTCCAGCGCCGGACTGAACACCTCGTAAATGACGCAAAGCGGAACCTGTGAACAAAACATGACGTCATACAAATTGCCCATACGTAAATAAAAAATAAACTTACCTCGCCCGCCCAGAAGACGTAGTGCCGGCCCCAGAAAGGCCCACTCAGTGCCCACGCGTCCTCCAACACGGGCGAGTGGCCGTGGTACATGCGCTTAACCTCGCGGAAGAGCTCGGTGCGACGCTCGGAGAGGTGCATCCAGACGGCGCGTTCGGTGGCGCCGCCGTCCAGTTCAAGGATGCCTGTGAGGGTTGAACGAAACACTTAAACTCGTACCCGTCATTCAAATCGCACACGCGAGAATTAAAATATAAACTCACCGAACCGCTCAGCCGCGTCGAGGGTCCACCACGAACTCGCGTACACCAGCGGCGTGCCGTCTCGGCCGTCGCACAGGTCCACCTCCCTGTGCAGCAGGTACGTGTCGGCGCCGTGTTCCCCATTGGCGTCGGTATTTACGTTATTGGTATTCCCCTCGGGGTGATTGCCCGTAGCGGGCGTAAACGACGCGAGGGTTTTAAAGACGTCCGCGGGTACGCTGGAATCGAGCTCGATGTCCGCCAGCCGCACCGCATCGTGTGACAGGACGTCCACGGTGACCTTGGCGTCGGTTAGCAGCTGCAGGTGCCGCGTCACGCTGCCGTCGCTGAGGAGCATGAGTCGCCACGGCGCCGCGAGCAGCGGCGCCATAGCGCCTTTGGCCATGGCTAGGTTTTCGTCAAATTCCCAGGACGTGGAGAGAAACGCGGGCCAGCGCGTGACGCCCTTGCCCACGTCGAAGCTGTATCCTCCCGGCGCGTCGAGTACGGGTGATGCGTGTGGGGAGATGTCGAGCGGGAGTATCAGGTCCGCATCGCCGAACACGCGGCCGTCGTCGGCGTAGGTGTCGAAGAGTGGCGTGGTCTCCGGGTTGTCTGAAGGCTCGCCGCCGCCGAGGGTGAGCCTCTTCCCTTCCGCGCGTCCGCGTCCCGCCGCCGGAGGAGACGATGACGATGCGGGGGAGGAGGAGGGGGAGGGGGACGATGACGAGGAGGACGATGGCTTCTTCGCGCGATCGCCGTTCTTTTCACCGCCGGAGCCCCCGTTGCGATACGCGCCGTTGCGGAAGTTGGCGACCGTGTGCGGCCGGGTGGTGACTCGCGAGACTCGCGACCCCCCGGTCATATGTGACGCGGCGCGCACGGGGCACAGCGCGAACGCGCTGCCCAGCAGGATCGATCCGTGCGATGTGCGCATGACTAGTACGGAGACCGCGCTTTACCGTGTGCGCGTCGTCCCGCGAGTGTGTGCTTCACCCCCGGGCCGCGGGGGAGGACACGAGCGGCGCGTCGCTATCGGGGCAGGGAAACGACGACGGACGCCTTTCACGATGTCCTAGGACCCATCCTCGTCCTCGGATAACGAAAGGCTCAGACTGGCCCTGGGACGGTCGATCGTCCGAGGAAAACACAGTCACGCAGTCCAAGAAAACAAAGTGTCGTGTTGCAGTTTCTGTTGGCAGCCGAGGTGCAACGTGATAACTCTTAAGCGTGTGTGTACTTGTATGTAATACAGGAGGCTGGGCGCGGCGCGTGTTTTTGGCTACCCGCCCTATACCCCCGCAGTACAGTGTCGCGCGTGCACACTCGTTCCTCTTCCGCGACGCACCCCCACGTCCGCGTACGAAATCACCACTCACAGGCTTCCCAAAAGTCCAAGCCCCGAGAGCGTCAGCCACAACGTCCCCACGCACACGGCCAGAACCCCGGCGCCTAGGTTCAACCCCATCGCCACGCGCGTCGCCGCGTCGCTCGCGCGCGTCACCCGCACCTCGTGGGAATCGAACCGATGACCTCCGAGCGAGTCCGGGTCGTCCTTACCGTCCATCTGTCGTCGCACCGCGAGGTCGGTGACGTAGCCGAAGAGCCCCGCGAAGAGTCCCATCGCCGCCGTGGACGTCACGAAGAACGCGACGAGGTACGCTGTGGATTTGCCGGCATCCGCGAGGACGACCGCGGGTAACACGGCGAGGATGCCGCTGGGTCCCGCGATGCCGTGCACGAGCCCGATGGACAGCGACCAACGCCCCCGCGACTTGTCCTCCTCGCGCTCGGAAGAATCGTTCGCTTCTTTGGGCGCTTCGGATTCGTCCCCATCCGGAGAGCTCTTCTGGAGACTTCTGGAGACTTCTGGAGACGACGTTCGGGCCGCCGCCTGCTTGACGGGAGATCCCCGCGGGACGTGGACGTGCGGGAGATGCATGTCGTGCGCGGCGGCGTGTTCCTCGGAACCCGCCTCCAGCACCAGCGACCCGGTCACGGTTAACTCACCGTCCACGTGAATGATCTCAATCTCATCCCGATGCTTGGTCCCGACGAGTCGATGCGCTCCGTCCGCTGAATGCACCTCTGGATCCCCCGCGCCCAACGCGCCGGCGTCCGCGATGTGCGCCCGCTCCAGATCCCGCCGCCGTCTCCACCGCCACAGCGACCAGAGCGACACGAGCCCGAGCGCGATCATCGACGCGCCCACGGCTTTGTCGGCGTACTCTCCAAAGTCGTCGAGGTTCATGCGTCGTCGTGTTGCGAAGAAGACGGCGCAGACGAGGGCGAGGCCGAGCGCGTGGCCGCATCCCCACTGCACGCCGAGCATCGCGGAGCGGAGCGCGCGGCGAAGACCGGGGCGGGCGCCGAATCGCGTCGTGCGTTCGTCGTCGTTCTCGTCGTCGTCGTCGTCTTCATCTTCCGCGCGGTAATCGCCGCCGCGGGATTCGACGTCGCGTCGCTTGCGTCGTTCGGGCGCGCCCGGGGCGGCGACGACCGCGAGCGCGATGAGGTGGTCGGCGCCCATGAGCACGTGCAACGCGCCTGGAGACGGTAAAGGCGGTGGGAAGCGACTGGTTCAGACGATCTGCGATGCAGAAGTAACAACGATTCGCGGGTACCCTAAGTGAGAGGGAGAGGGAAGGATCTGGGACGTCGCGTCGTATCTATCGCGCGGGTGCATCGCCGGGACCCGAAGTGTGACGCACCCATGATGAGGCCGAAGATCACGACACCCGCGGTGTTCGTGTCCGCCAGGGAGATGTCTCCCGCCATCTTCGTCTAGACTGCGCGGAAGCCGAGCGCGATTGCGATCTGCACAAAAGTGCAGCGGAAAGTAAGTGAAATCCACGTCAGGCGGGCACCCTCTGGGAGATATTTCCCCGGGAGCTCGGCACCGAATGCCCATACGAGCCCGGAATTAAAAATTGCAAAAAGTCAGTGAGTGCCTGATATGGGGCTCGAACCCATGACCACACGATTAAGAGTCGTGCGCTCTACCGACTGAGCTAATCAGGCCGGAACGATGAGCGTACTGGGGTTACCAGTCACATTGGTCGTTTCACAAGTTGAGCTACCCTGTTCCTGTCATTCGACAGGAGGAGTATCGTTAACTGGTCAGAGCGACAAACTGGGTATAAGTAGCCGTGATCAAAAATAGGCACGTTAACCCCAAATAGGCACCGTTTCTCAGTGCACATTCGGTGAAAAATGCGCTAATTCGTTTTTCCGGCGCTGCGATAACTCTCGTTTCTCGAGGCCTTTTTCCAAGATTATATCCACAGCACACCCACACCCGGGGGCGCGTCGACCGATGCGGTCCCTCTCATCGCCCGCGGCTGTATGCGCGGCCGCGCGTAGGCGTCGCGTCGACGCGCGGGGAGATCGCGCGCGTCCAGGCGCGGATCGACGCAAGAGAAGCCCCTCGGCCGGCGCGCGTGCTGTCTTCTCGTCGGTAGGAGTTCTAAACGGCGATCTGAATCACGCGCGTCGTCGCCACCGCCAGCCCACCGCGGTCTGGAGGCGCGGGGGATGGGATATCGCCACGATCGCGTGCAGGGCGCTATCCACGGGTAATGAGGACGACGAGAGCCAGGAGGGTGAGTGGTCATCACGCGCCGTTCACCCGCGCATCTAGGGCCCCATCTCGTTATTTTTTCTCGCTCCCATCATTCCCCGACCCCCCGGACGCGCACGCTCGCGGCGGCACAAGTGACGACGATATCATCCAAGCAAAGGCCGAACTGAGATTACGGCTGAGTGCCCGTGACGTGATGCCCTCGGACGCGGCGGCGTTCCCACGAATCGTTGCCCCCGAACGGCATCATGGAGCGGGCGCTCACCCAAACACACGCCGTGATGCTAAAAAACGAAAGGTTTTCAATCCGATGTGTCCGCCGTGAGCTCCGGGGATCACTCGCCGCGCACCACACGTTTACCGTTCCGCCCTTTCATCTGACGACATCATCCATACCATCGCAGAGGACACCGAGACGGAGCGTGAGGCGGCCACCACCACAGACGACGAAGACGTAAACAGTGCAGAGGACCAATCTGACGAAGACAAATCTCAATCCGACGACGGAAACAAGACGGAGGTACTCGACGAACTCGACGATCTCTTCGCCTTGCTCGCGCAACAACGCAGAGGCGAGACCTTGTTCGCGCAGGAGATGCAAAAGCCCGACGAGGACATCGACCTCGCCAAAGCCGCCATGTACGTCGCCATGCACAGGCGACCGGACGAAGCTCGAGTCGACGACGCCGTGGAGGAGCTGGACCAACTCGCGGCCGAGTTGGAAAAAACGTTACCGCCGCCCGAGGACAGGTTCCCGCTGCGGACGCTCAAGGCCATCAGCCGGTACATGTTCGACACGCTGGAGTTCAAGGGTAACGCGGAGGAGTTCTACGACCCGCGGAACTCCTGCCTGGACGAAGTACTGGCGCGGCGGACGGGGATCCCGATCACGCTGTCGCTGGTGTACATGGAACTGGCGAAGAGGGTCGGGGTGCCGATGGTCGGCGTGAACCTGCCGGCGCACTTCATGATCCGGCCGGTGGTCGAGGACATGGAGGTGCTCGTCGATTGCTTCAACGACGGGGAGTTGAAGTTCGTGGAGGACGTGGAGGACATGTTACGGAAGTTTTACACGATGGGCGAGGCGGACAAGCTGACCATCGACCGGAGCTTCTTCACCGACAACAGCGTCAAGCCACGCGCGTTTCTCACCCGGCTGCTCACCAACTTGAAGCAGATTTACTTCAACGACGACGAGTTCGGCGCGGCGTTGCAGATCGTGGCGTACCAGTCGCACTGCGCCCCGGACGACAAGGTGGCGCTGTTCAACAGGCGCGACGGGGGGATATGCCTCTTCCTCATGCAGCGATACGAAGAGGCGCTTGAGGGTGAGTTTATTTTATTTTCCGTATGGGCAATTAGTTTGACATCGTGTGTTTTTTTCAGAGTTGACGGGGTTCGTGAGCGACGCCGAGGTAGAAGGCGTCTGGGAAGGCGACGATACATCGAAGGCCCAGATCGTGCAGATGATCGACCACGCGAAGACGCAGGTGGCGAGGGAGAGCGTGAAGCGCAGCGTGGAGGGTGCGCTGGGAAAATCGGACTCCATGCTGGTGGAGAGCGACGACGACGAGGACGGCGCGGCGAAGTGACGATGGAATCGACTCAATTTTTTGGTTTTCAAAACCCGAGAACCCTTTCATGATATAAGTGTTAGAAGACCACCGTCACATCACTTTCACTTCTTCTTGGAGCTGAACATGCTCCCGAACATCCCCTTCTTCTTCTTCTTCTTCTTCGCACCCTCGTCCGCCGCGGCGCCCTGCGTCTCCGTGTCACGCTGAACGACGGCCGCCGCCGACACAGAAGTCTTCGTCGCGACGTCGGCGTCGGTCACCTCCACGGGCCTCGCCGCCGTCCCCGCCGCCTTCTGCTTCTCAGCCACGGACTTCACCCGCGCCTCCACAACCTTGAACATGACGCCGTGCGTACCCCCGACCACCGCCAGGGCCCCGACAAACTCCGCGAACATCATCCGCCCGTGCGGGTTCCTTCCCGCGTCGCTCTCGTGGAAGATCCGAGTCGCCACCGGGTCCGAAAGGGACCCGCCGACGAGTCCGCAGGCACGTACCACCTTGTTCCATCCCGCGGCGTCCACGGAGTGCGTGCCGTTCTGCACGTGCGTGGCGAACGCGGTGAACGCGGACATCAACACCGGATCCGTGTACATCTCACCCGGGATCGCGCAAGGCGGAGCGAGAGGCGCCTTGACCGGCTCGGCATCCGCCGCGGCAGCCTTCACCGCAGCCTCGTTCGCCGCGGAGGCTGCCGCGGAGGCTGCCGCGGATGCCGCCTCCGCTTCGGCGAGTTTACGTTCAGCCTCCGCCTTGTCGTTGTTCTTCTTGCTCTCCCAGGGTTTGCGCACCGGCGCCGCCGCTTCCGCGACTTCCTTCGCCTTCCGGGCAGCTTCCTTCCGAGCCTTCTCCGCGGTTTCCTGCGCCTTCTGCGTCTCCGTCTTGGGCGCGCACTTGAACACCCGGTCTTTGACGACTTCAAACTTCACGGAGTACTCCGCCGCGACGTGCGCGCAGGCTTGCGCGAACCCCTCGAAGGTCATAACCTTGGGCGCCATCGACTTATTTCCCGCCAAATGCTTACACTTTGCGAAAATCACCGCCGCGGTGCCTTCCGTCACCTTGGCGCCGATGAGCCCGCACGCGCGAACCGTCGCCTCGAACCCGTCCGGGCGCATCCCGTGCTTGCTACCGCCAAACGCCTCGAACGCCGCGAACATCAACCGTCGGTCCTCGCCGATCAACTCCACGACATCCGGGCCCTTGTACGTGGATCGAACCTGGAGCGCGGCGAGCTTCTTGGCGCACGCGGCGAACGGCGCGGGTGACACGAGTGAACCTCCCTTCGCCTCGGGTGTCCCTTCACTCGCGGCGACGGCGGCGGTCACCGCCGCTTGCGCCGCGTCCAGCGCCACGCATCGCAGCAACCCGAGGTCGGCGTACGCGTGGAGCGCATCCACGGGCTCGAGCGCCTGCGCGCCGGGCGTCCCACTCGCCGCGAGGTACTGCCCGAAGATGGACCGCAGCGCGCCTGGTGACGTGGCGTCCGCGCCGGGAACCGGGCCGTTGGCGGACTCCGCGGCGGCTCTCGCGGCGGCGGCGGCGGCGCGTTCCTCAGAGCCGGTCGCCGCGCCGGTGGTCACCGCGTTCGCCTGCGGCGCGCACTGCGCGATGCGGCTCGTCACTTGCCCGAACGTCACCCTGTGCTCCGCGGCGATGTGCGCGCACGCCTGGAGGAACGTCCCGTCTTCCCATCGTAGCGTCCGCGTCCCCCGCCCGGTCGCTCGGGCGAAGACGATATCGCACGAAGCTGTAAACAAAACAAGACGTCAGTCTAATTGCCTATACGAATACGATAACCAAAATAACCAAAATAACCAAAACAACCAAAAATAACCAAAAATAACCAAATTGCCCATACGATAATTAAAAGAAACTCACCTTTGTTGACCGACCCGCCGATCAAACCGCAGTCCTTCACGAGCTTGGCCCAGTCCCGCCCGGTCACCGCGTCAGCCTCCATCCCCGCGTTACCACCCGAGCCGTACCCGGCGAAGGCTTCGAAGGATTTGCGCAGCGCCAACGCGGCGGCGGATTCGGCGAAACCCGTTGGGACTTCGGGCGCGGGTCGGGAATTGACGGTGCCCTTGAGTTCCTTGACGCGCCTCGCGAGTTCTTCGAATTCGTCAAAGTCCACTTGTCCGTCGCCGTCGACGTCGAAGTCGTCGAAGAGTTCGCCGGCTTTGGACGCGAGGACACCCTCGAGGCATCCCATGTCGGCGAGCGCGACTGAGACTTCGCCGAAATCGAGGTAGCCGCTGTCGTCGACGTCGTAGCGCTTGAACGCGTCTTGGAGGGATTCGGAGCCGAAGGCGGCTTTCCCGGCGTTGACCTTGAGGGACGACGCTTTGGTGATCTCGGCGACGCCGCCGGTCTTGTCGCCCGACCGTCGGCGGCCGTCGAAGCCGCCCGAGTTGCGACGTTCCTTCTCCTTTTGAGCGGCTTCCTTCATGAGGCGATCGAGCTCGGGGTTCTCGAACGGGGGGTCGTCGGGGGCGAGGATCGCGCGTGCCTGCGCGAGCCCGGCGTTGAGCGCCGCGGTCTCGCTGCCGAGCGCCTGTGGATCGGAAACGGGCGGGGGATACGGGCGGGGTCAGGGCGGGCGCGAACAGCGGGGAAAATCGCCAAATTGATGATGATCCGTAATTGTTACACGAGGGCAATGGCGCGATTCCACGGGGGGTCAGGCTGCGAAGGGAAGGGTTCGGACGCACATTCTGGAGAACCTCCGCGTCCTTCAGCAGAGCCGACAGAGACGTCGTGACCACGTGCGCGGTCGCCATCGTAACGGACGCGCGCGGGGCTCTCTGGCCGGGCGAGAGAGAGAGAAAGAGAATTGGCCGTCTGACCGGAAAACGTGGATTCTTTGATTCAAGTGCGTGCCGCTCGCCGAGGAGCTCGACACAATCTAAGGGTTTGGAGCGATGACGTCCTCGAGGGCGACGACGTGCGCGGCGAGGCTGGCGATGGCCGCCGCCTCCCGCCCCATGGGAGTGATCACGGCGACGACGAGGGATCTCGCGAAGGCCGCGACGACCTTGATTGCGCCTCGAGGGGGCGTAGCGTCCTCCTCGCGCGGCGCGGGCGTCACGGATGCGCTCGGGCGTCAAGGACGTGCGATGATGAGATCCACGGGCGCATCCTTCGACATAACGCGCGGGCTCGCCACCGCCTCCCCAATCACCCAGCACGGCGGCGGCAAGGACGACCCGCACGCCGAGAAGATCACCGTCACATTCATCGAGAAGGACGGCACCAACACCGTCGTCAAAGCCACCGTCGGCCAATCCATGTTGGAAGTCGCGCACAAAAACGACATTGAACTGGAGGGCGCGTGCGAAGGGTCGCTCGCGTGCTCAACATGCCATGTCATCATCGACGATCAGGCGGTGTACGACAGTTTACCGGAGCCCGACGACGACGAGAACGACATGCTGGACCTCGCGTTCGGACTGACGGAGACGAGCCGGCTGGGATGCCAAGTGATCGCGGCGAAGGAACTGGACGGCATGGTCCTGTCGCTGCCGAGGGCGACGAGGAACTTCGCCGTGGACGGGTTCGTGCCCAAGCCGCACTGATGATCGATCCAGTGGTTGGTTTAGCTTAATTGGCGACGGTGGTGGTTCATAGAGAGAGAGAGAGAGAGAGAGGGTGGCGGGTCTCTGCTACCCTGTTTTAGTCGAGCCCTCAGAGAGTTGAGGTTTTATAGTCGAGCTCAGTTGATGTTACCGGTTTACCAGTTTGACGTTACCGCCGAGGGTGAACGTGGTGTGCTCATCCGTTCCTCGTCGACTTCAGATGACGTATCGTGACCGTACACGCTGTGGACAGTCCCGCGTTATTTGGTAATTCTATTTGGCCAAAAAAAAATGGCCGCTCCTCCCCTGCCCGATACCAGGTTTCGAGAAGCTTTTTTCATCGGAACTTTCACCCATCCGAACCTCACAGTTGAAACTACCTCCGCCTTTCAAAAAACGTGAAAAGTAGGAACGAGAGAACGACGTTTCACACGTGTCGGTTCCCGCGTTCCAATAGGCCGGTTCGTAAATCGCCGAAAAACGAATGACTGAGAGACTGTGCGAGAAAAAACTTTTAATAACGTTTCGAGGAATGATTCCTGGATTCCTGGGCTTCCACGTCGCCTGATTTGCCAGGTGTCCCAATCACGTGCTCGTATTTTGGATGAGGACCTGTGAGCCAGTACCTGAGAATCGAAGTTTCAACGTCGGCCGCGGAAATCACGCCGTTTCGTACTTTTTTTCCCTGAAACATCTTTTCACGCGCCTCATCCGCGCCACTCTCACACGCACAACCCTCACCTTCCCCCCCAAAACACACACAAACATCATGGCCTGCATCTGCGCCCTCAACGTCGTCGCCAAGGCGGCCACCACTGGCTCCGTCAAGATCCAGCCCGGCAAGAAGTACGCCGACATCAAGGAGGCTGTCAAGGCTGGCGCCGTCGCCGGCTGCGCCCCTTTCCCCGAGGGACTCGACGCCTTCGGCTTCTTCAACGGCATCGAGGCCAGCGAGGCTCAGCGCTACGCTGACGTCGAGATCACCCACGGCCGCATCTCCATGCTCGCCGCGCTCGGCTTCCTCGTCGGCGAGCAGGTCGAGGGCTCCTCCTTCCTCTTCGACTCCCAGGTCACCGGCCCGGCCATCAACCACTTCCAGCAGGTCCCCGGGCTCTTCTGGGGCCTTCTCGGCGCCTTCGTCTTCACCGTCGAGGCAAACCGCGTCCAGACGGCGTGGCAGAACCCCTTTGACGCGGACAAGCTCTTCCTCCTCAAGTCCGACTACACCCCCGGAGACTACGCCTTCGACCCCCTCGGCCTGTCCAAGGGTAAGGATGCCGAGTGGCTCAACGACATGAAGCTCAAGGAGATCAACAACGGCCGCGTCGCCATGGTCGCCATCTCCGGCATGATCGCCCAGGAGCTCGTCAACGGTCTCAACCTCATCCCCGCCGATGAGGTGCTCGAGATGGGCAAGGAGGGTGCCCTCTTCGCCATGGAGAAGCAGTGCGCGGGCGCCCCCGACGAGGCGGCGTGCGCCAAGGCTTTCGAGGCTGCCGAGCGCGCCGCCGCCTTCGCCGCGGACAAGATCTAAATCGTTAACCACGATTAGGACTTAGATGCTTGTACTTCATTCTTTCGCGCTAGCGACGTTAGCATTATCAACGACGGCTTAGAGCTTCAAAATATATTTCTAAAAATAGTCTCCCTTGGTAAAATCTATGATGTTTCATTGCACAAATTCACAAGTTCGCAGAGCGGCACCATTTGGAAGTGCACCGGGCTCTCTTGGGTCTGTGAAGAAACTATCTCACACATCTCAAACTTTTCTGGCAACAACGTCGTACTATCCATGGTTTGCTTCAAAACTTTGACTGCTAATTTCTTCGCATCCAAAACATTCATAATTTCAACATATTCTGATTTTAAAGCCAAAAAAATGACGAATTCCAGAATCCATTCTTCACGAGTTGCTCTGCATCTACGAGGTGTGAGCATTGCACCGGGGATTGCACTGACGCTCGCCCCTTGAATGCAGAATGTGATGCACGTGTCGCTCCTCCTCTCAACTTCAATCCATATAGGTCCGCCCGGTATTTCGCCATGACGATGATCCTGGATAAGAAGATATCGATCCAGCAAAACGGTTGTCCAGATGTAAATTTCGCTCCAATACCCCAGAATTACTATTTGTAATGAAATTACTAAAGA
>Ga0257106_1001078_pt1 | contig 14133 bp, 7 predicted proteins | sample LP_taG_3_FD_190177 | JGI IMG/M metagenome (GOLD analysis project Ga0257106, IMG submission 190177) | Marine microbial communities from Northeast Subartic Pacific Ocean, Canada - LP_J_2011_P26_10m | ecosystem: Environmental > Aquatic > Marine > Oceanic | place: Canada: Northeast Subartic Pacific...
TTCTATCCATAAACAGATACCTCAAGGTTGGCAAATTCGCCACCCGTGTTGGTGCCGGCGCCCCGGTCTACTTGGCCGCGGTCTTGGAATACTTAGCGGCTGAAGTTCTCGAACTCGCCGGGAACGCTTCCAGAGACAACAAAAAGTCCAGAATCGTACCGAGACACATCCAATTGGCCATCAGAAACGACGAGGAATTGTCCAAGTTGTTGGGCACGGTCACGATCGCGTCTGGCGGTGTCTTGCCGAACATCCACTCGGTCTTGTTGCCGAAGAAGTCCAAGAAGTAAACGATTAAAGTTTCTTCTTGAGATGTTGTATAGTAGTACACACGAACAAAAACAAAGGAAATTCTTATTTCCTCCAACAACTGAAAAGGAATAAGATTCCAAAACAACACACACGCGCACACATGCACTTGTACCTATTACCATTCCTACCGCACGATGCTCATAGTAGTTACGTTATACTTCGCGTTACGATTTTTTTTTACAATCAAACAACAAAAACAAAAAGAATGTTCTACTACTGTACGTGAATAAGGTGGTGGTCTTTCTCTCTCAATCTCAACTACTCGTTTTTTTTTCGGCGGATGATGAAGTTTTCTTCGCGTTCAACACCCCGGAACTGTCGATTTCTCTCATCACGTTTTGTCCGACGAAAAACGCCAAGATCAAATCCAAACAACCGGATTCAGATATGGTACCACCGAACAAACTCGCGCCGCAGTTCACGTACATCGGCCCGGGACACACGCCGGCGAGCCCCCAACCGGCGCCGAAGAGCGCTCCCCCGACTAAGAGTTTCGGAGTGATGCCTTTAAACGGTTCCGCGAACGCGCTTTTTTCCGGGTGAAACGTCGGTCGTTCTACACCGTTTTTAATGACATAAAACCCTGGGATCAACACGGCCAATGCCGAAGCCATCAACACCATCAACGACGGATCGAAGCTTCGTTTGGTGAATTCCAAAAACGCCGCCACTTTTGCCGGGTTGACCATCCCGCCGACGCACAAACCGACGCCGAAGAACGCGCCGGTGGCGTATTCGTGCACCGCTCGAATCGCCGCACCGACTTGCCCGCTTCTCGGTATCAATCCTTTCCTTCCAGCCAACGCGATTGTCCCAGAGATGATAGCTCCGGTGACCAAAAACGTCCCGAACAAAGAAAACTCCTCGCTCGTCAACCATCGCATGGAATCCAACGTCCTCGCTCTTTGCGACACGCCCAACGCCCCAGTCGTATCAAACATCAACGCCGTGATCGCCCCAGACGCCATAAAAACGCACGTGTTAATCAAACTCCTCACGGACAATCTCCCAATCCCGGACAACCCGTGTCCACTCGTGCATCCGTTTCCGGCGACGCTTCCCACGCCGACCAACAAACCAGCCGCGGCTCGCCTCGTCGAGCTCGCGACTAAACCAAACCCTCCAACCGGGATTAACTGTTGCGAAAACCCGAGCAAAAGAATCCACTTCGCGCTGGTGAACAACCCCGCTAAAAATGGTAAGTGATTCAAGCGTTCTTCGAACGGGATTTTCTTATGCGTAAACGCGCGAAAGAGTCCACTCGCCCCGACCGCTTTCCCACAATTCAAGTAATGCGCCAAAGAGGAAACGCCGAGGATTAAGCCTCCGGCGATGGCGGCGCCTGGAGTGAATGCAACTGTTTCATGTGTTGTTTGTGTTGTTTGTGCGCACCCGTAATGCGAGAGCACACGTAAAGAGAGTAAAAGGTGAGCGCACATATCATCTTTGCAATGGAATATATCCATCACGTCATGGAAAAATATCTCATCACGTCATGGAACATCACGAAAACAAAGACACCGAGTAAGAGAGAGAGAGAGAAAGAAAGAAAGAGAAAGAGAGAGACGTTTTCAAAAAGACGAGAGACGACACTTTTTTGTCGCGTTCGAGTGCAAAGTCAGAGCAGTGGTAGAGAGAGAGTACTCACGCAGGATGGAAGACATGTGTGATGTGGTTCTTTTTGATACGAAAAGTTATGGAGCAAAAGGAGACATTTTTCTCCATATTACAAGCGAGAGAGAACAAAAAAGACTTATCTCCTTTTCGAAAAGCGGAGAAAGGCGGAAAGATGGCGAGAGGAGGTATATGTATACATATATCTCGAATATATATAGATTCGTCGGCGTTACAGGTATTATTATTATTTATCGTAGTAGTAGTAGTAGTACTGGTAGTATTAAAACAGTCCGTAGCGCAATATGCGTATATGTGTATAGTATTGCGTTCGATCTCGCGTGGTGCGTTTATATTATTTCTTCTTAAGCGGAGCCCTCTAACACGTCTCGGGTGATTCTCGCCAAAGTCTGGCCGACCCAAAATGAAAGCAAGGCCAATCCGCAACCACCGGTGGCGGAAAGAGATTGATTCGTCAACGCGGCGCCGACGTTGACGAATAACGGGCCCGGGCACATGCCGGCTAATCCCCAACCGGTACCGAAGATGGCGCCCCCGACGATGAGTTTGGCGTCGATGTCAGCGGTGATTGGATCCGGGAGCTCGAACGCGTCGCCGAACGTGGAGGTATTGAGTTGATTTTTGATGATGAGGATACCAGGGATTATTGCAGCTAACGCGGCACCCATGACGACACCTAACGATGGGTCCCACGTGCTTTGCGTGAACTGTAAGAAGGTGGACACTTTCGCCGGGTTGACCATTTGGGAGACGACTAAACCGACGCCGAAGAGGACACCGGTGGCACCGTGGACCGCGGATTTGACGACATCCGCCACTTTCGAGCCACGCTTGATGAGAATGTTGTTTTTAGCGAGATAACCGATGGTGGCGTACCCGGCGAATGCCGAGGCCAGAATTTTACCGTACAACGCTTTATCCGCTTGCGTCGCCGCGACCGTATTTGCGATGGCGTTCACCGCGCTGGCCGCTTTGCCTTTCCCCGTTGTCGTGACCACGTGTAATAACGCGTTCGTGTTGAACATCGTCGCGGCGAGCGCGCCAAACACCATGAAGGTGCACACGTTCGCCACCGATCGAACCGACAAGCGCCCGATGCCGGACAACCCGTGTCCACTCGTGCATCCGCCGCCTAACTTTGAGCCAAAACCGACCAATATCATCGCCAAAACTAACCGCGAAGTTCCTTCGATGACTTCATATCCACCCGTCGGGAGTAAATGTGCCAAACCTAAATGCGGTAAAACCAACGGCGTGGCTAAAATACCCAGGAACAAGGGCAATTTCGTTTCCCAAGCGTCTTTGGAGACTTCTGAAAATGAAAAAGGCGAGACCAAGTGCGAACATCCAATCGCTTCCCCGGTGGATAAATATCTCCCCAACACCGCGGCGGCTAAGATTACACCTCCGCCGGCGGCGTTTCCTGGTTCAAAAGTCGCCACGTAATCCGCTCCGTGGTGCGCGATCGAAATCTTTCGTATTTGCTTTCTTCTTCTTCCTTTTAAACTCGATTTTAATGCTGAGCTGGCAGACGATTGAATTGGATTCGAAATCCCAATTCTCCCATTCAACGACGTGAGGTTTTTATTACGACTTGATCTTCTTGCACAAGCAGCATTAGATGCTGAAATTTGTTGGGCGAATAACGATTGCATTTCGAGATATTGTGTGTCTCTCTCTCTTATAAATATATAAATATACCTTTGCGTTTGTTCCGCGCAATAATAATTGAGTAGTTCTCTGACGTAAAAATAAATTGGATCGGAACCTCCCTTTTTGTTTGTTTAGGGTTCTATACCCTAATTGGTTTATGTTATGTTCAACGTTTTTTTTTTCTTCCAATCACATGTCACATTTTGAGAGAAATCAACACGGGTTTGACGACGCGAAGATGCCAAACTTTGGAAGCAAGAAGAAGCACACGAAGAAGACGAAGAAGACGAAGGATTTGGAGGACAAACTTTTGGATTTGAATTTAGAAACGACCGACGAAGAAGAAGACGAGGAGGAAGAATTGGAGGCGAAGAAGGTGAGGCGAAAGCAGGGGCAGAAAAAGCTTTCCGAGAAGAAGAAGACGAAAGATTTGGAGGAGAAGACGTCGTACCGGCCGCCGTACGAGTGGTTGGACGACAACGAGGAGGACAGGGACGACGATTCTTCGTTCCTGCCGCGCGTGTGCACGGAAAAAAGCGACTTCGCCTCGTCACAAGGCGAAGAACGCAACGTCGCCTTTGAAGGGTTCGATATCACAACCTTTTACGGATCAGAGAGGTGGCAGTTTGAAAGCGACGTATTTGGAGAAGATCGAATACACAGAGGTTCGGAGAAATTCTCCTGCGCCTTAACGTGTGGACCGAGGAATGAGACGGTATATTTTCATTTCAAAAGTAGAGTGAACTTGTTAAAGTTTCAGAAACGACCGCGACGGTTTCTTCCGATGTGCGGCGGCTTCTGTTGCGTCGGCGTGATTTTTTCAAGCGATCCGGATTCGTGTTGTTTCAATCGTTTATTTCGAGGGGATCCATCGAAATTTGCGAGAAAAGATCAGAAAGTGTACATGTTTGCGGACGAAGCGAGCAAACAGTATTTTTTATCGTACGCGCAGGAGTTGTCGAAGGTGTGCGAGGAAGCTTTCGAAAGGAGAGGGTTTCAAGAAAACGCAGAGGTGTGCGACGGAGGGTATCACGATGGTCACTATGCTCCGTTTGGAAAGTTCGATGGGTATCGAGAACACTTTAACTAATCAAATTTTGTGCATGCTTTTACTACTACTTTACTACCTACTGATTTTGCAACATATCGCTATTTGTTAATTTATTGAAACGCCCTCAAGGAAATCTTGCCCGGCTTTCTCTCCTCTACATCATCATCACCATCATCGCAATCATCGACGACGCCGCTCGAATAGTCCAACAAAGCCTTAAACTGAACTCTCGTAGATGAAATCATACCAGACACCGCGCCTCGAGCGGCGAGCGGTTGTTCGCGCACCGCGGCGTTCGAGAGTCTAGAGGCATCCAGCGCCATTTTTTTACCGGTAACGTTACTACTACCCAAAGTCTCAATCGCAATCGCAAACATCGCCGCCAAGATATTCGCGGATAAGTTCTTCGCATCCTTTTCTGCCGCATTTTTAAGGAACTTGAGCGTACTGGACACGAATAAAACATTCAAATCGGCATCAACTCGGTTCATGGATTCCGAATTCTCCCCTTTTGCCGTTTGTCTCGAAAATATAGCAATCGAAGGCGCAAGTTTTCGCAAGACGACGACGTCCTCCTCCGACGCAGAAGATTTGGAGTCAAGATAGACATCCAAAGCCATCAGCGCCACCAAAGCGCTGTTTAAATTTGTCGAAATAGATTCTTCACTCTCCAAGCGCTCCACGAGTATCTCTTCGAACTTTTTTCGATTAACTTTTTCCATTTGCGCGAGTAAGTTTGCCAAGGCGATGAATTTCTTTTCCTTCTTCTCGTACGAAATCGAAGCTTCGACGACGTCGTCTTCGATCAAATCCATGAGCAAGTTTTCATCCGTAAAACCACTGGTCGTCGTTATCGACACTTTATTCGGGGATGCTTTACCGTTGAATGGAACAGCAGCCGATGATGACGAATTCAAAAACTCAATCGCGGCATCTCGAATCTTACGATACGCCTCAGAGGATTTCGCGCAATCGAACGCAGCTTTTCCAAGCTTGTCGTTTAATAAACTTTGCGCCGCAGATTCGGCAAAAGAATGAGCATTCTCAAACGTTTTTAACCCGCGCAAAGCGGTTTCAACTTGCTCGACATCATTGGTACGGGCGTTGAACATGAAACTCAAAGGTATGCACGCGGCGTCTACTTCTTTGGCATCCGGAGTCGGATTGAAACGCTCGATCGCGTCGGAACTTTGGTCAGATAAAGTTCTCGTACACGCAGCGAATGGTTCGTCCAAAGAAGCGAGTAAAATAGGTTTCAAATAGTGCTCGCGGAGAGTCGACCATTGCTGCGTATCACTGGCTCTCACGGAAGCTTTCACGCACGGTAGAAACGCCTCGGCGACATCTTGTACTAAACTTGGACACGCCGTGACGAGCTCTCCGGGTAAAAGTTCAAACTTGTCCATAATCATATTGTCCAGCATTTGTTTCTCGGAGCCTTCACGAAGCTCTACGCTTCGTTTAATGAGTTCGACGTCGTGGGGTAGATACGTCCACGCAGGCACGAACGCCTCGACGACGTCGGAAGGAATGGATGTAGAATCTTCTTCATTGCATATGTATGCCGTCGCTAAACACATGCACGCGGCAATTCGCGCACGCACCATCACAGCTTCGCAACACGCGTTCGTTGAGGTTAAATTGTTCAAGGATGATGATGACGCCGACGACGCCGCCGACGACGAAGCTTTTGGGTACACCGGCAGCCATTCTTTCGCAAAATCAACGATGCATGCGTGCAATCGTTTCGACACGGAATCGTCCGAGCCGTGCACTTTTGCAGAGAGTGCGTGTGCCGCTAATCTCGCGCCCGCGACACGCACATCGAGCGGTGTATCGGAACTTCGAGAAGCGCGAACGGCGGAGAGGATTTGTGCTTGAAATTGTTCGAGCGTTTTGATGGACCTTTTCTTATTTCGCGCACTCGGGATGTTGCGCTGATGGAAGCCATCTCCTCCGTCCTCGTCTGAGTCGTCGTCGTCGATGTGATAAAACGCGTCCGGATCCTCGTCATTTCCCCATAATTTGACAAGAAAAGACATCATTTGTAATCCTCTCGCGCGCAATTTCGAAGCACTTGCCGTGGATAATGAATACGCAATTTGGAAACACCTTTGCCCGTGCGTCGGTAAATATGCGTTTGGAGAATCCGATGCGCGACTTAATTTAACGCTTCTATGCTCCGGAATATTACTTTCTTGAATCCAGAAAGGGATTCTCGAAAGTAGCGAAGCTGCAAATATGCGTGCCGGGAGACGCGGGTGATTATTCGCACGATTTGCATCGATATCGGATTCGTCGATTTCTTCCTCGTCCATCTCTCCCTCCTCGTTTTCTTCGTCTTCATCTTCGTCGTCGTTAAACGCATCTTCGTCGTCTTCCGATTCCTCGTCTTCGGATTCTTCCACGAGTCGTTGGTCGTCGAAGGAAAGCGCCGATAAAGCTTTGAGCGCCCGTTTGGGGTCTCTGATGGATAAGTCTCTGGCCAAGACTCGCGCGCAGTTCTTTGCGTCTCGGATGACTCTTCTCGAAGCGCCTTTCGTCACACATTTTACAATGTCTCTCAACAACATCGACCCAAATTTTGACGATGATTTCGTTGACTTGGAGGCGTACTCGTCATCGTCTGGGTATAATAATTTACGAGCGTCTTTCATGGCGAGAAACGAGAGCGTTTCCAGGGCTACTGGCTTCGTCGCGTAATGCCGCAAGGCGTCTCTAAGCGTTATAGCGACAGTCATCATATCGATAGCGTTCGGGGCAAACATAGCCATATGTTGAATAAAAACAACTTCAGCGTAAACGACGTCGTCGCTTTCGTTAAAGTTATCTTCAACATCATCGTTTTTTGACGTTGCCGACAGCGTCGGATATTGCTGCCGCAACTCCTGCTGAGAATTCGGATTTCTTTTTCCTCCACCTCCTCCTTTACCGTTTCGGTTATCCAACGCTAAGCGGAAATTTTGAAAACGTGAATGGCTTTGCACGTCGCGTATAATTGCAGCAACATTCATCGCTTTTATGAACACTTTATGTTCCGCCGATAAGTCTGGGCCAATGGCAATAGCAGCCGCATTCGCCAGGTGCCCACATTCCGGGACGAAAGAGACGACGTTTTTTAACAGCGCTTCTTGCGCGGGTAACGATTCTAACATATGCATCGACAGATCGACCGCACGATCCGAATCTCTCGCAAATCTACTACCACAAACTTCTGCGACGTTTGCTAATGCCCGAATTGCAAACGCGTGCGTAGATCTGTGCGTGGGATCTATGTTGAGAGAAATTTTGGAGAGCGCCTCGATGAGTCTGCGCAACGTCGTTTCACCGATGGACATCGCGCCAATGTGCTCGATGGATTTTGAGAGGGATAAACATTCAATGGCACTGTTCCAAGTGCGCCTGTTATGACCAGTATCTTGCATGTCCATATCGCGTGAATACGTTTCGAACAAATTATATGCGCGCTCTCTGACTTCCTCGCTCGATGCGGTTTGCTCGATGCACTTGGCGCAAAGTAGCGCAGACTCGAGAGGCGCGTGCGTTGATAGAGCGTTCCGAAGTGCTCTAGAGTACCTCGAAAACATCTTTAGATGTAACTGAGAAGTTTCGTTCGTATCTTCGCGTAGCATGTGAGAAACGCTCAGTATATCCGCGAATCGCCTCGATACAGCCGCATCGCATCTCAAAAAATCAGTCAACGCAGGCTTTTTCGGGTGGTTGAACAGCGAAACGTGTTTTTTCCGATACTCAGACGAGTTCAAATTTACGAGCATTTTACTGTGCTCGATAACCTGAATGCACCGTTCCTCCCATGCATAGAGAAGTTGTCCTAGCGCTGCTTGTAACTTTGCATCTCTACCCCCGTCAGCGATAGCAACCTCTACAGCGCGAGAGAAGCAGGCGCGACTCGCCTCGTCTATCTGGTCGACTATGGTTGCCGCAAAAGGGAAGACATCTTTCCTCACTATGTTATCGCTCTCTTTACTGTCATCAAACACGTGCGATGGCGAATTTGGAGGTGCGTTTGAGTTCCCCCTGTACGCTCTCAGATCTGCAAACGCTTGCGAAACCGTCTCGTCTCCGTTTTCTAACGTCACGACGTGCGTGTTCACGAGCAATTCGCGTTCCGCTTCGTCCAAGAAAGAAGAAAGCGACGTCAAGCGTCCAAAATCGAGTCTATCCGTATCATCGTCGTCGTAAACGAGCTCTTCTTCATCTTGATTGAACAATACATTCTTGTCATCTTCCCTCACTTCTTTTGCAAACGCTTCAAAGTTAGCAATCAAGTTAGCAATCTGTGGCGTGAAATCTTGAAATCGGCACGCCTTCTCGACATCTTTCGAACACGAGGCGTACGCAGACATTGCTCGTAAATGCAAAAGCAACTTTCGACGAACGATTTCGATATTTTCGATACTAATTTGCGCGTCTCTCAGTTGAATTCTTTCGCAGGCGCACAAAAGAGATCCGAGCATAAGTTTTGTCGCTCGACCGTTTTCTTCCTCCGCGCTGGCGAATCTGGCGTACGCCTCGACAGCCTCTGCAGCCGCGCACGCCGCCGCCAAATCATCCCTACTCGTCGTTTCCTCTTCTTCAGAGCTTGTTTGCATCGTGGATGCTACTTCATCAAACGTGGAAGAGATGACAAATGCGATGTTTTCAAACTTTTTTCTCTTCTCCTCGTCGCGTCTTTGCGAATAGATGAAAATCGAGGAGCGCGCTAACGAGGACGCCGAGAGACAAATAAAGCCAGCTTCTCTCGCTTTTGCCGAGGCGTTCAACATGCAAAGCCTCGCGCCAACTTCTTCGACGCGATCGATGGCGTCTATGGGCACACCAAGCGGCCAACTCGCCGTTTTTTCACCGATGAGCGCGCAAATAAAGCGCGCATCGGCAATGAGCTCGTCGTCGAATCTATACGAGGGAGCGTTGCTGTCTGCGCCATGCGCATTTCCATCTTCTTTTTCTCCTTTTTCTTCTCCTCCTTTTTTTCTATAACTATTATGCATCGTTAGCGGAAACTTGACGAACATTTCCATCTTTGAGAGCGTTCTCGCGAGTTCTCGCGTCGCCATTTCGTGTCCAGCAGATAACGCCGCTTTCGCCAAAGCTCCTGCGCGTTCGTTCACTCGCCATTTCGTTCGAAAGAGAGCGTCGCCGTGCTTACTCGAAAACACGTTTTTTATGTATAAAAACGATTCGGCGTCGACGTACCCGATCGCATCTATCCCATCTCTCACCGCGCGAAGTATAGAAACAATTCGTAAATCGTTCGTATCGTCGATTAATTTTCCTCTCCTCTTCTGCTTTGCGTTTTTCAATTTCTCGTCGGCGGTGGACACGATTTGGCAACGTAAAATATCGAGAATTTGTTTCAACGTCGCTTTTCTCGTCGACTCGTCCACGCGCTTCTCGAACGCGGCGACTCGTAACACGGCCAACCCACACGCTGCGGCAAAACAGTCGTTCTTTCTTAATTTCGACGCGAAACCTACTTTGACGATATCTCTCGTGCACTCCTCCACCGAGTACGACTTGCCGCTGAATTGTGGGTTGGTCGCGTAGCGCATCCACGCGCGCGCGACGGCATCTTGTATCGCTCTCGAATCTTTAAAAGTCGTTACTTCACTCGTTTCGAACAAAGGTTTGATAAAGCACGTTTTTACGGTGTACAAAGAAGACGACGAGGATGACGTCGAGAGGGCGCGATCTTCATCGGCGAACTCGCCCCCCATCGTATCGTCGTCGTCTCCGATATCGTCCACTACACCTTCCTCCTCGGTAGATTGGGTCAATTGACTGCTACTTCCTCTGATACCAACGCTAGCAGTAGTACCTATTTTTCGCTCCACTTGACTCGCCACGGTTGCGAATGCCGATATGACTTCCACCCCAGAATTACCTAAATTTTTCGTCTCGGCGATTAGATTCAGAACGTTTTTACCTTTTCCGTACTGTTCGATTTCGCCCAAAGCGTGATACCCAGCCGAGTATACGTTATTCGAATCGCCGCGTCCGTTGAACGCTTCTATTTCTAGTTTTATGCTCTTTGCATCGCTTTTCTTCATCGCCATGAACATTGCCGCTCGTAACTCCAACGCTCTTCGCTTCGCCTCTTGCGTCGCTCTCGAGATTTCCGTGGAGGCTCTTCTCCCGCCTTCTAAAGCGACAACTCGTTTAATCATTCTCCGCATATGATCGATAGTCTTTGCGGTTAACTTTAATCCGCCATCACTGACCGCGTCTGGATTCCCAACACATCTCGCCGCAACTTTTAACGCCACGGTGGCAACTTTAATTCCCGATATGTCGTCCTTGTACGCCCGATTATCAACCGCCTTCATCGCGCTCGCGCACGCCGAATCGCAAAATTGCCCAGTGCCCAGCTCTTTCCCGAACGACCAAATCAAAGCTTCCAAGCAATCGCACGCGCCGTAAAACCGTTCCATTTTCTCCCACGCATTTTCACCCACGACACCTTGAAACGCGCTCTTACGTTTCGGGAAATCGTCGATATCGTTTAACCGTTCGTTCGCGAATCGGAAGACGCTTTGTCTGTCGTATTATTAAAGAGAAGATAGATATGGTAAGAAAACACGTGGGATGCTGATATTAATACTTAGTAGTAATGACTCACCTGTTACCGAACGAAAACGTCAGCACTAAACAGTCTCTGGCGATCGCCCTCGCGCTTCGACCAAAAGGTACATTTTGGTACCCATTTTTTTCATCCTCCCTCTTCAACACCCCTACGACGGCAATCTGAAACAACACCTTCTCCAATCGATCGTGCAAACGCTTGATTTCGTTTTCTTTGCTGGTTTTTGCTGCGATAAAACGCGCATGCGAATCCACAAAAGCCGAGCGCAAACTCGCGAGTTTTGCGAATAACAAAGTCGACGACAAACTTTGTTTCGATGATGATGATGCTGATGATGCTGATGCTAATGATGATACTAAAATTGTTTCCTCCACGGAGGTGACTCTTTGCTCTAATTCGGATAAAACATCCTTCTCCACCTTCTCCTCTGAAGCTTTGCCGTCGTTGTTCGTCGTCGTCGTCGTCGTCGTCGTAGGAAAAGGAGAAGCAGCAGAAGAAGGAGAGGAGGAGACAAAGCTCATAATGTGTTCCTCTCTCTCTCTCTCTCTCTGTAGTCTTCTAACGAGAATTTTTTTTTGCTTTCTGCTTTTTTTGTGGAAACCCTAAACAATCCTTTTTTTAGGGGAATTCTTTTCTTCTCTCTCGGAGGTACGAAGTTTACTTACTACACAACTGCTCTGCTCTCTCTTCTTTGAGGAGCTTTGAGGAGCGCGAGAAAGACTACCTCATATATATATATATAGATAAATATCTGCTATTAGAGGATATTTTTTGTGCAGGTAGTACGGCTGCTTTAAAGAGCGAGAGTAAGAGAGAAAAAGTCATCATCATGGCATCTGAAACCACGTTGGATAAAATCACGTCCAGCGAAAATCATCATCCGAATCACCAGATGAAAACCTTCGTCCTCGTCCTCCTTTACTTAGGTTTGAACAGTTCTTTAAACCTTTTAAACCGGTACACGCTCGGGCACGCCGGGTTTTCGTTTCCGATTTTACTCACCGTCGCGCACTTATCGTTCTCGGTGATATGTTTATCTCCAATCATGTTATCTCCAAAGTTGAGCTATGCGAGTTCGCACCAGGAGATATTGCCGAGGGTGAAAAACGCGGTGGTGAAGATTGGTTTGTTCATGAGTTTGAACATCGCGATGAATAACGCGAGTTTAGTGTCTATGCCGTTATCGTTAAATCAAGTGATTCGAGCGTCCATTCCTGTGGTGTGCGCGGTGTGCGCGATGTTCGTGGAAGGACGAGTGCCGGGCGGGATCGAAAGTATCGGGTTGCTCTTCGTCGCCGGTGGAGTTATGTTTTGTATTAGTGGGAGTTACGCGGCAGCGAGTAGTGGTGGTGGTGGTGGTGTTTCATCGAAGGAGAAGGAGCGGACGTTGAGCGGATTATTGTATTGCGTAACCGCGACGATTTCAAACGCGTTGATGATGACGTTTAGCGGGAAGATCATGGGCGGAGAAAAATTGGACGCGTTGCGACTGACGTTTTATACCGCTCCGGTGACGTTGTGCGCGTTACTTCCCGTCGCTTTACTGTTAGAAGGCGATCGGTTCGTCAACAAATATTTCGGCTCGAACTCGTTCGACGTGCAATCGAGGGAAGCTGTGATGTACGGCGACGAATACGTATCGCCGATTAAAGTCTTGACGTTAGTCTTACTCGGGTGTTTGAACGCGGTGTCGTATAATTTCATTCACTTCGCGTTAGTCGGGGCGACGTCGGCGGTGACCACGACAGTTCTTGGAAACATTAAAGTCGCTCTGTTAATCTTATGCTCGCGAGTGTTATTCGGCGAGACCAAAGATTGGAGCGTATCCATGGTTTTCGGAGCTTTCGTCGCTTTGGCTGGGTTCGGTTTGTATTCTTTCGCGCGAGTCAAAGTGTCGCATCAGCAAATGAATAACAGCGCTAAGAAATAATAATAATAATAGAGAGAAATGCAAAACTTCACCTCGAACTGTCCTCACTGTAAATGCACACATCGCGCACCACAACAAAACCGCAGCTCATCCTCGCGCGAGAGCGACACAAACAGAGCCGTCGTCGTTCCAAAACCATCGTCGTTCCCGTCATGAGCGACACCATGAGCGACGAGAAACACAACGACGACGAGAGCATAAAACTCTCCTCGTTAGCGACCGCATTCTCGCGACAACAATCCGGTCCGGGCGCTTTGTGGGCCGAAATCACCGCGTTATCTCGACAACCAGGGGTGATTGATATTGGACAAGGGTACCCTGATTTCGGTTCGAATTCGATTGCGAAACAAAGCGCGAAGAGAGCGATATCGATGGACGAAAAGACAATTTCGGGAGACATTCCAGACGCTCGGGCGAATCAATACGCACCGATTCCAGGAACGCGAGATATGCTGGATGCGGTGAAACGGTATTACAGAGACACCGCAAGAAATGTATCCTCCGTGGACGAATCGAGAGATACTTCGTTGGTGACGACGTCGGCGACGGAAGGGTTGTACGTCGTGTTTCGAGCGTTATTGAACAAAGGCGACGAGGTGATGACGTTAAGTCCATTCTTCCCGTGGTATTTAGCGCACGCGACGGTAACGGAGTGCACGCTACTCGAAGTCCCGTTAAATCCGGAGGATGGATTTGTGGTGACCGAAGAGATGTTAGAACGAGCGTACGCCAAGAGCAACAAGAGAGTAAAGATTTTCGTGCACTGTTCGCCGCATAATCCAACCGGTCATTGCGCGAGCGAAGAAGAACTGGAAATTATAGCCAGGTTTTGTAGGAATCATAAGATCGTGGCGATCGCGGACGAAGTGTACGAACGGTCTACGTTTCTAGAAAGCAAGCCGCATTTGCGTTTGCGAGAGTATTTACCGGAAAGAACGGTAACGGTTG
>Ga0257106_1001079_pt1 | contig 14117 bp, 8 predicted proteins | sample LP_taG_3_FD_190177 | JGI IMG/M metagenome (GOLD analysis project Ga0257106, IMG submission 190177) | Marine microbial communities from Northeast Subartic Pacific Ocean, Canada - LP_J_2011_P26_10m | ecosystem: Environmental > Aquatic > Marine > Oceanic | place: Canada: Northeast Subartic Pacific...
GATGGAACCAATACTTAATATTGCATAAAGCGAGATGGAACCAACACGCTCGGATATGCATGATGGAATCAATATCCTCATATGTATGATGGAAACAATATGAGTTAATATGTATGATGGAACCAATATCGAGAGAGCGATGGAACCGTACCATGTCATGAACTTAGACTTCATGCATATTCATGAATAACGATTGGTTCCATCATAGCATTTCATACCCTACTTGTTTCCATCATAGTATATATACACCCTTATTGGTTCCAACATAGCAATTTCCCTTAACAAAACCAACAAAACTAATGAAACGACCCGGACCGTTCAAGGCGGCCTCACCAACAGTCCGACTCAGTGCAGCCAAGCTTCTTTTGTGAAACCATCATGCATCGGCTTCACAGGAACACCGCAAGGCCGTGGTCACAGCGTGGATCGACAGGGTGCACCTTGAAGAGAGGACCGCAGACCAGGTCCATACCTCCCCTCTCCCAAGAGCTAATATGCAACTCTCGTCAAAGATCCGGTCGAATCCAGGGCCCCGGTTGCATATGCTGGGGTGGTACCCCGGTGCCGACGCAGGTTTTTACTAAAAAGCTTTTTGCCATTCGCAGAATTGACCGGCTGCGAGTCGCCTCTGCGTCCAAAACCGCATCATTCAGACGATGCACCAAGAAGAATCTTAGCCGCTGTCCTTGACACGTTGATTGCGCACCTAAACTTGGGACGTTCAGACACGCTTGTACAGTCTTTGATTGAGGAGAGTGTACTATCTGTGTGTCCTGACTCCTGTGATGCTATACCTTGAGGCTGTCGTCTCCAGGCAATCCCATCGGTGGAGAGCAGGTTCCATGGAGGAAGATGGAGGCCATCGAAATTGTCTACTATTGTTGCCATGGCTATCCTGGACCAGGTAGCTAGCCTCGATGAAACGACGTTCCCGCTTGCCCGTCTCATCGCGCTTGTGCGTGATACTATTACTGTGGCCGTTTTTTCAACTGGCACATCAGGAATTGAGACCATAGACAAAACGAGCGATCACTACAGCGGTGTTCCACATGCCTACCTCCAGGTGCCCTACTTCGAGATCTTCCGTCAACAAAGAATGTCACGTAATTCAGATGCGGTGATAGACGCCCCTGGGCCCTGGCATATCCGTAGCTCGTTCGCACCCTCTCTGATGTCGCCTCGACTTGAGCCGAATCCAGAAATGACTTTCCCATGCTCAAAAAAACTCGGACTGCCTCCCACGGGTCGTCCCCTCCGGGCATCTTGGCTCATAACAATGGATCAGATACACGCACTTCCTCGTTCCACACGACAAGCACTGCTCTCTGGCATAGCAGCAGCTCGGACCTGAGACAGATTCGCGTCATGCCTTCCACACAAGATCGTAGGTACGACCCGGAATCGAAGACATTGCGTATTCCATAATAAATTCGCCTCTGTTTTCTAATTTCCTGGGGACGGAGGCTCAGATTCACCTGGCCTCCAAAATTGATCTCATGTGATACTTATATATTGAACTCACATCATTGGTCACTTTTTCTAGGTGTGATGAGAATAAGCAGCCGCTCGCAAGTGTGACTCATTCCCTGGGCAAGGTCCGAGTGAAGAGGCAGGTGCACCAGGAGGGTGCCAAGTTGGCCAGTTATGGTACGTTGTTCCTTAAAAAGATCATGAATAGTAACCAAGACTTGTTCGGGAATTTTCTCCAAACTCTTGACGCAGATTCACTCAACAGATTTGGTTTTTCTGGGTCTTTAGCAGATGCAGTCTCTGAACCAGATTCGACGGATGAGAACGACAAACGTGCTGAACGTACACAGCACCTTATTTCCTTGCTCAAAGAAGACTCTACAATTATCGTGGGTGTTGTAATTGGGCTATTCCTCCCAGACACCAAACTGGCAGAGGGCATGCCTTGTCTTAGCTCCGAAAAACGAAACTCACACACCGGCCATACGCAGAATTCAGACGACTCCCTCATGAATATTGGTCGTAGTGACTTGTTCAGACAACTCAACGACGCAGCCCCAGAGTTTGGGCCACGGTTAATATGCGAGCTTGTGGACAAGGATGAAGAGCAACTAATCTCCGAATTTCGTCGCATGGCGGATTCCTCATTTCTTCGCCGTTTTGGGCGCATTCTGATCGAATCGCCTGATGAAAAAAGAAATGAATCACAGCCAGATCTAGCTCATCGGAGGCCACTTACAGAAGCACAAATCTCCCACAATCAAGATCTTGAACTGACAGACACGACACAATCAAATTTGACCAAGAGCTTGGGTACTCGGATTGTGCGAGTGCACGACACACTTTCGCTGCTTCAAGCAACTGAGGACGCAGAACACAGGCTCATACTGGCCCCGATCCGCCGACAAGCTGCAATTTCTATTCAAGCGGTCGCGAGGACGTACCTTCAGAACCAGTTGCGATTGAAGTATCTTAGCGTTGCCATACAGACCGATCTCTCAATGTTTGTGAGCCCTAATAGCAAAGTGTCTAGCACTCGAAGTCAAATTCAGAAGATTCCTGATGAAAGAAAAGCACTTATTGCAACTGAATTGTGTGAAACGCCACGTGACTATATCAATGTAGAGAGTGAAGTGTTCGTCGAACATAACACCCCGACTTTGGGAGGAGACATCGCCAAAAGATTGCAGGACTATTCGCGCACTGCTACCTTTCCCTCAATCGACTGCTGTGAAACGGACTTCCAGTGTGTGGAAGTCAAAGCGGGCAACCAAGCGGGGCAGCAACGCAGTGATATCGCATGTAGTCCGAGAATGTCAGCGGCGGCAGAGGCTGGCAAGTCACAGCATGTTGCGCGGTCGGCGTCAGACAGCAAGATAACGAAAGGTGAATCATTCTTTTCCAGTTCAGGTGACCCTGGAGGCAGGACAAGCTTGGTCTCCGTTCGTCCACCAGGCGAAGGATTCGTCGCACAAGATGACCTCATCCCGGATGATGATGTTGTGGGTTCTCTTGATTCCGTAAGTGATTCTGACCTAGCGGGTCCTCATTCTCCAGGTACCTGTACTAGTACGGCCAGCGAATCTCTCGTCAGTGGTCTTTCAAATCTACGCCCGATTGTGCAAGCACCATGCGCAATTCTAGATCAGAGTTCTGAAAGTTATATTGCAGATCGTAAGGACTTTCTTTGTCCGCGATGTGCATGGACCGGGCAGTTAGAGCACACGCCAAAGAACATTCTCGAGGCAGAGAAGACTCTCCATGTGGAAGGTTTGGCTCCGTCGGTGGCACATCGCGCCTCAAAGCATGAGGTGCAAATTTTCGGTTCCACCTCACATATCTCCTCGCCCACTGGACCACGGGCTGTATTGGACTCTAGCCTAATCGGGCTTTCCCCACTTCTGCATCTCATCGGAGGCAGGGATTCAGGTGTGGCATTTTTAAACATCACTGAACTGTCCCTTGAAGCCTCTCTTTGCCGCATAGACAAGATTTTTGCTGATAAAGCCGCGGCAGACGCCACCATGGTCATGAATGGAAACGCCCCCCAATGTCTACCAAGCTTCGTTTCCAGCTGGCATCTAATGAACTTTGGACGACGGGCTCTTGCTAAACGCCATGAGATGCAGCTTTACGCAAGGCTTATGGTTTTTTTGAAGGCTCGCTGCGTAATTAAGAGTGCAGAATCCAATGCCAGGCAAGCCACTGAAGTGTGCAACCCTGTTCCGATGCGTCGGTTGCGCCAATTTGCTGATCTTCTTGGCATAACTCCAGCACGTGCGCCATTTTATTCCCCTCTGGTCCAGAGTCAATTTATGCTGCTGCTCCACCGGCTCTTTTCGGGTGGTCCAGTTGACATGACATTCGGTTCGAGGCAACATAAATTATCTCCCGAGATTCATGTGGTTCAGAGACAAGCAGACGTCGTTCCTCTATCACGTGTCGTATGCGCACTTGTTGGGTCGGGCTTAAACGTCAACATTGATGAGCCGGTGTCCTGGGATGCACCATACTTGCTGCAGATTTCATCAGAGACACAATTGAAACAACTTCTGAAAAAGGCCCGAGCCCTCCCACAGATATCACGCCGCGACTCTACTGGTATTGTCACGGATCGCGGTATTGCAATTGATGACGTTCTGGACCTCACCCTTAACTTTATATTCGAACGTGCAAAAGAAATCCAGGGCCGCCTGCGTGCTAGTTTCAAATCCTTTGCTATGAGGCACGACTTGCACTCCTGGTCTGACTTTTCTAAGCTTCTTGCATCCCTAGATGCAGATCCAGTTTCCTCCGAGGAAGCCACCAGGCTGTTCGAGGAAACGCAACCTAACCCAGAGACTGACGTGGAGCACAATTACTTGGTCAGCAGTGACGCAAGCCAGTCCTTGACCATCGATTCGGGACACTTCGCAAGGTGTGCTTGGAAAATGGGTCTGTTTGCACACATTACAGCACCTCTGTTCCGATCCAAGGAGTGCTCGCGCCCTTGTGAAGTGAAGAAGTTTTCCATTAACATGCATCACTCTCGGTCTGGACAGGTGCCTGTGAATTCGCGCGCCAGTGGCTCTCTCTGTAAATCCCTCGTTCCTGTAAGTGTTCCGAGCGTGACTAAGATCCCGCGCTTCAATGAACAGCATGAGCCTACCAAAATCACTGCTGTCGGTGCGCGGCGCACCGTCGTGGCGGATGCGGTCAACCTCAGAGGCACGTTATCTCAGGAGCGAGCCTCAACTGTCAGTGCAAGTGCGCCATCAATCGTGGCATCTAAGCGCACCTCCTCCAGAGGTGCCGTACTCGCCAGACTGAAGTATAAGCATCCGTCTACATCTCGATGGTGCAAACCCTCTCCAAAGCCTCCAGTACAGCCACCCCCATCTCGCTTGACCTTCCGAAAAGCATACTGAGCACTAAGCCTAATCATTCTAAGCATTCCCGGTAACATACATCGCCACCAGGGCAATGGCGCACTCTCAAACTTCTTCGGCACCTGGATCCGAAGCTTCACCATCCATCCTAATACGTCGCTTATCGTGCCTATAGCCCCAAGCACACTATTTGACTGACTGCCCACATGTGCGACTTACCCTTGTACGATTCGCCCCGCCTCCTCCACCCCGAGAGCAAATCCGGCGCCTGGACATTGTCTGAGAACGGGCGCGCTAAGTTCCGAAGCCCACTTCCGTCCACCTGAGCCCTTGACTTCACAAAAGCCGTACCCATGTGCAAAGAAGAGAAGTTGGGTTGTGCTTGTTACGAGCAGGTTCGGCATCAACTGACAGCACTGGAAAGACCCGAAAACCGCCCGGAACTGGAACCCCGCCGGCTCCGCCGGCACTGCCGGCCGTCTATCGTGCGCCCACTTTGGCCCCATTGTAGCCCTCTTGTGTCGACCCCCGCGCACCCCGAGGTCGCTCCAGGCTTTCGGACAGGCCAGCCGCGGTGACTGTGCCTGGCATCGTGGCTAGAAACTCGGGGCGCCCCAGAGGCCGGTGCTGGAACTAGAAGCTGCCCGTATCCCCCAGTAAGCCCGGGGGGTATGTAGTTAGACTACCACTGGCAACCTAGCTTATGTGCAGCCACGGCGCGGCCGTGGCCGGCGACGACGACTGGAGTATACCGACCATCGCACGCGCCTTCCACACGCCTCCGGGGGGTCTAGGGGGCGTTAACGTACGCGTAAAGTGACCTCGCAGATTTCGCCTTTTATGGCCTGGTTGGGCCTGCGACGACCGCTGCCTTGACTGTAGTGTGGTTGCAACGAATATAGACTGACCTTGCTGTCTTTCTCTCTCTCTCTCTCTATCTCAGTGACTATACTGAGAGAGGGGGAGCTCAGTGTGCTACCTTACGGTAGCGCAGTCAGCATATAGTAACTGATTATAAAGGAGGGGAACGGGAAGGAGAGCCTAACTAGGGTAGATACAGTACCAGCATGATAGTAGTAGGGTAGTGGTAGAGTAGCGTACCGTAGCCTAGTGTTTGTCGACCTTCACCTTGTACTTCGATGTGCTCACTTTATCTCAGTAGTCGGTAATCGAGAATCCCGGCTATGTACACCCGCGTCCGTAGGGACGCGCTGGCGAGCCCGGCAGCACCCAGGGGGCGCACAACTAAACAGGGGGGGTCGGCTCCACACCATTTCGATCCTAACTATTCGATTTATTCCTGGTTTGCTCTGGCAAACTTTTGGCAGCTGCCGTTGCCAGCGGGTAATGGACATGAAGACACCGGACATTTACCGGCGAACGTCGCTCGGCCGCACGACTTGATTGACCGATTCGTGGTCTCCAGGCACCAACAAATGACGATCGTAGCCCTCGACACGAACGACAACGGTCTCGCGGCCAGCGGCGCGCCTTGCCAAGACGCTGCCAATGAGGACCGTCTGCGGGTGGATTTCGCACGCGCGAACCCATTTGCGCGGAAGCAAATCAACAGGGATATTCACCAAGTCACCCACGACCGCGGGGCATGCCAAAAGGCCTGCGTGAAAGCCCTCACCGTCATATATTTCCTCCTCCTCGTCGCTACTAAGCATATCGGGAAGAATTGATGGTCTTAGTTAGGGTATGGACCGCGAACGAAGCCATCATCATCTGATAGACCACCACGGTGGTCTAGCCCCCTAACGCGCTACCGGAAGCACATAGCACCACCGTAAGTGCAATTAGCAATAGCTGCCGGGCTAGTGGGAGTTTGTGGGCCAAGGCCACCTTTCATCACCCAGCCCATAGGAGCGCTGGTCGTGCCCCCGCCCGCCCGGCTCGACACCTCCGAAAGTGTTCGGCCCGCCCGCCTTACCGTCCGCGCATTCGTGCCGGCAGCCAGAGCGCGGTCCGTTGGTCTCCCCCAGTCATTCGTGCTCTACAAGTGTCCAGCACGCCCCGCGTGGGCCTTTTGCCTGTCTTGGCTTTTTAACCATCGGGCCAGTAAGAGTCGCGAACGGCCAATTACGGAAACGTCAAGCTCAAATGATGCTTTCTGTCAGATAGATAGCGCGTATAGGATTCAGTTCGTGACAGGCGCTGGGCGCAATCTGAAGATGGCGACTCGGTAGCAATACTTGGCCCGGCCCATAACACGAGTCCGCAATACTGCTGTGATCGACCTTGAATCAGCTGACAAGTAGCGCACCTTGCATGCGCCTGGCGACCGTCAGAACATAGGCAACGTCCATGGCACGTGGCTGTGAGTTAAATCTTAGATTCACCACAAGGATCTTGTGATTTTCAAGTCCAACGAAGGGCACAATCATCCTTCGTGGGGCATTGCCAACAAAATGAGGCTTTAGGTGGCTGGCATACAGAGTAGCCTGAAGTAATTTGCCAATGTCCATCTGCGTTATTGACCGCAAATCGTCCAGTTGCCTGTCCGCCATTCCTTCAATAACATGGATTGGGCTATTCACCACGACATTTGAACCTGCATTCGCATCCTTACTATCTGCTTGTAAAACAACGTGTGGCTGCCTGTCAGCGTCCAATTCCCACAATTCGCACGTAGTTGTTAACAATAAATTACGAGAAATTGAAAGCAGGGCCGAGTAGCAGAATGAAGATAAATCAGAGCGTGTCATATGTAGCATCGCCAGAGAATCGCATCTTCTCCGCAAATCTACAGCCCGCCCAACAATACTACCAACTGCTTGGAGGAACTGCAAGACACCATCTTCAGGAGGACTATCGACTCCTTCGCGACATTTGCTGACGTAATCAAACGTATCTGCCCCTAAAATCCCAAGCATAGATCCCGCATTCTCCAACGGCACGCATGCAAATGGAAGCTGCCAACTCAGAGTGCAAGTAGAGACATGAATTCCAAACCCTCGGGGGGCAGCAAATCTGTTCCGGGCAGGACCAACGTAGTTAAAGCTGGCGTCTTGGCCACGTAGTAGAGTGGTCCCGCACATTTTGCTCTGCGTTGTACACGCCACGCAAACTAATTTGCTGCCCCCTGGCTGCAGGAGGAGAAAGTATATCGAGCATCCAGGCAAGCACTGAGATAACACGTGCAACACATCGTCGAGCATATTTGGTAGTGGAGAACATGCCCAGTCGTTGCAACAAACCAAGATTTGGCGACAGGCGTAAGATCGCGCACTATCGCGAAGTTCCCTCTGTCGGCTGTACCGCACGTTTGCTTCCATCCGTCTGGTCACGTCGCGCACAAACCAGAAGGTGCTCATGTCGATACAACCAGTTGAGCACGCAAGAATTGTAGCAAAGTTGGTCCCTCCCTCTGGTCCAACGACGTGCTGTCCTATTTTCACCGCAAGATCATTGAATGGCACAACGATCAAGTCGACCGAGCCATCGCATCTAAGATGGCATGGCACCCTCTTATAACAGGCTGCCTCTATTCTAGAGAGAACAGCGGGCGCTAATTCTACTCCCACGCTCTGAAACTCCAAAACGCCGTCCACCAAGCGTGTTGTGGAGATTGGATCGGTAGCAGCTGGTGAAGAAGAGTGGGTAGCCTGAGGTTCTAGCTGTATCAAAACTTGCTGTATGCGCAAGATGAGGACAATCTCGTTCGTCTCCTGTCGAAGGACATGAGACGCTCCAACGTCTGTAGCTGTCTCCTTGGAGAGCATGTCGCTGGTGATGGGCATGCGCAGCTTCACTTCAGCTTTGCTTCGCGGTAAATATATCAATGAATAACGAGATAGTGTGGCCATTCCGATGACAGAATCTGAAAGCTCAGGGGAAGAGCACATCAGCTTGACAAGTATTTCACATGAATGGGAAAGGGGTATATGCAAGTTGGTCCATTCTGGATGCAACGAACGAGAAGAAGGTGTAGTCCTGCCGAGCTCCACGCCATCAATACCACAAAATACACAGACGTACTGTCCCGGGGAATAGAGCATGCTCGAAACCGAAGCAGACGACAAGAATACGTTCCCACTTAATCTTGGGTTTTCATTTTCAGAATAGCAAGCTAAATCATGTGCCATCTCGCCACTAGGTATTGTGTGAATACTCAAACTCATCATTAGTGTTGCTGACTGCGGCAGGGGCCTGCCTACAATTTCATAAGCTCGAGAACAACCAGGCAAGTGCAAAAAATAGCTGCCCGTGATTTCTACAAGTCCAAGGAAGCTGCTAGACACATCAAAATCGCATCCAAACTTGGACTCGTGTCGCCAAAGTTCAATACGCAGCCGACTTGATAACCAACACTTTCTTAAAGGAAGCGTGAAGCGTTCGGATGTAAATTCCAAACTTCCATTGGACCTGCTGTCCGTTGGTTGCGTGCACGTACAACCTGCCTGAACTCCATCAAGGTAAACAACAGCTGTGATGGGAGTAGCAGACACAGAAATGTTTTGGACCCTTTCAAGTTTAATGAACAGGGACAGACGCCCAGAAGCCGAATGGGACTGATCAATATGCTTCGGTCGTAACTGCCATATGGAGATGCGACACGTCGAAATTAGCTGGCGATAAAGTGCACCTAGAGACGCTCTATATATGCTCCTGGTCGAGACTGGGCCCTGACTCAATTTGTTATGATTATCGTGTAAATGATCAAGGGTAGACCCTTCCTCCTCTTTGCACCGCAGATCGATAGTGGTTCCAAGAAGAGTTGCTGCTGATTCGAGAAAATCAATGATTTCGGAATTGATTAGTGTTTGTTTGGGCCGGCGAGAACCAACATTTGAACCGCAATCGACGAGCAGGACGCCACGTGCGACTCGATCGGACAGCGAAATGGGCAGGCAAATCCAACGAGGACCGTCCGCGGTCCGTGTATCTACACAAGTCTGAGATGTTATCGTACAGCGGACTACAACGTGTTCGTCTTCTCGTTCCAAAAGCTGTGAATGGATGGTGTTGATCTTTGGTGAGGAGCACAAAACACAGATGCTGCCATCTCCTGGCAATGCATATCCAACGTATACGTCCATTGATGCAACCAACTTCGAAATCAATTCGGTCGCTTGTCGCAACGTACTCCGCAGTTGAGCATTGTCTCTGGCGCATAGATCTTCAAGCGCATTCAAAGTGTCAGCTCTAATCAGAGAAAGACACGCAAAGACCGCCACACTGCTCAAAGATCGCTGCGCAATTTCGGTCATCTTCGTGCTAAATGCCATGTCTCTCCAAGTAGCGGCGTTGTGCTTGAACCTGTGACTGGAGAGTAACGCAGGGAACGCAGAGAGACTCCGACCTGAACGAGCAGGATAACGACAGCTTTGGTCTGATCAGTGTAGGAGCGCCAGTTTCACTCAATAATACCTCACAGTCTTCAAAAACAGACAAAAACCGAATAGATGGATGACTGGCCTGAACAAGAAAATTTGCACCAGGGCAACTTTCGCTAGCCAGTATCTTGCGGCGACGGTTAAGCATGTCCCCCTCTGTTCCACGATCCAGGCCATTGGAATGTGTTGTACCTGGTGAATGTGTTGTACTTGCCTTCACCAAAAGAACGTGATTTGCAAAAATGGAACACTCTTTCAGCTGCGCTACGGCCGCCGCCTTGATGTCCGCAGGAGACGTAAGGTTCTTGCTGCTAGTAATACTTCTCATGAATCGCAAAGCGCGAACGCATTTTTTTTCATGCAGTGCCAAGCCCATTTGCCAACTAATCGATTCTAGGAGCTTTACTACCTTGAGCTCATCATGATCAGCCTCTGGGTTTTTCTTTGACCATGAATCGACACAAATGATTCCCAGGTGCTGACCAATGGGGGCTATCAAGATGGGCCAGGGGTCATCATCGGTTTGTATGATTGTCGCCACGGCGCCTGAAATCGCCCGTGGGCATTCTGTTGGTGCATGCTGCAGACGCGCGACGGGAACTCCCGCTTCCAGTTCATGCCGCCCCATCCAGTCCTTTAGGTCATATGTTATGTCATATTTGAGGTGTCCCCTATCTTTCTGTATTGTAGCAGCATACCAGAGTTTCCCGTATTGTACCTGTACCCTCGTGTCACACTGAAATAATTTTGGCTTGTGCTTGGCTGGATCCGAAATAACTATATTCCCCAAAGACGTCGGCGGAAGACATTTAAATATGAGACTGTGGTGCGAACGGCATTCGCTTTGACTTTGGATTCTGATATTGTCGCCACCAGCTTGTAAGAATCCTAGATATACATTAGACGATGGAAAGCAATGTTTAATTAGTGTCATAGCTCCGGATTTCAGAGCAGATGCTGACGCCAGATGGTTGTCGCAAAGCAAGCTCGCATGTTGCAGTGTTTGTTTTCGAGCACTTGCTCGCATCTCTCTAAAACGCATGCGCTGGGTTGCCGCAGCAAGTGCGATGCTCATCTCTCGCAGACATATAACATCTTTCGAATCGACTTCACCCGGTGCGCACGTAACTACCAAGAGGTGCCTTGAACTCACGTCTGATTGATGACATCCGAATGGTGCGACGATAATTTCGTTTGCGTGTGGCATCGGGAAGCTCGCTTGGGTCCTGACGTGCTCCCAGAAAAGATATCGTCTGTGCATAGGGATCTCAAGAAGTCGACGCGGAGTGCACAGTTTTTGAAACTTGAACTTTAGTCCCAGGCGAGCCACAACATTTATGGAGTAATTTTGGTCGTACTCCCAGATTTCAGCAACACGTGCACTCAACATGCAAGTCATGGATGATCGCAGACTTTGTTGGTAGAGTTCATTTGTTGTACTGTTTGAAATCTCTGGGACACGGAGGATTTTGTCGACGTGCATTATCAGCCGGAGCCTGAGCAAATTCTTTTTTTCTTCGTTCTCTTAGCACCCCCCAGACTCACCGAAACAGACGATCACCAATTATCTTTCCTGCGTATTCCAAAAAACCCTGCAGAGCTGTATCACACGGCACACCGACACCAAGACCGGCGGGTGTAGCTCGGAGCCTTTCTTTCAGGGCCCGGAAAGAGATCTCTGTCTCGCATTTGCCATCTTCCCACCGTATGCTGTAAACCATTCCGACACCCTTGGACCTATCGACGTTGTATACATGCCCACAAATAACGCACGCGGCAACCCTATTGATACTATTTTCATAAACATTTTCATTCTTGTTATCATTTTGTAATTTCCAAAATTTAATTCTCTTGCATGCGTCATCATTCTTAGCAAGAAAGGGTGCAAGTCGAATGTGAAAATCAGCAGCGCTTGTCCTCATCCCCGAGGAAATAGACTGGGGGGCTGTCATTGCATCAAGTGGCATGGCATTGGAACAGAAGCCATCTACTGCGAGGATGCCTAGAGGGCGTCCAGTTTCGGCACGCAGTGGAGCGCAAATGAATGGATAATTTCCGTCTGGACTTCCGAATAATTTCAGATCGCTTTCCTTGCTTATCTCAATATTTTCGACGGTGACTGTTTCACCTTTTGTGATACATCGAGAAAGTACACCTGCATCGGCTTTTAGTCTTTGTTCTTTCACTGGGCTATGTGAGCTCGTGGCTACGTAAGTCAAGGTTTTTGCTCCAGGATTCAGTAAGCCAACGTATATACCACAATTTCCGCCACCAAAACTTTGACCAAGACATAATTCTATCTCTGCTATGGCGGCGTTGAGAAGGGCAGCTTCGTCAGCACGCTTCACGTCACACCAGGTAGAACAAGCCTTTTCGATTCGCGGCACGGCCGTTTTGAAGGCTATTGCAAGAGATCGACATCGCTCAAGTTTTACTGAATATACAGCCGCGTCCCTACCCGCGACTAAACGAGCTGATCGTTGGCAGCCTGGTAGCGAGGAGTGCCTTAGTTTACTCCCAAGATGCAATGCTACTCTCGAATCACGCGATGTGCTGTTCCTGGCAAACCTGGCCAAACGCTTAGCATGTCGCAGCCGTACCTCTTTGGCAGACATTATAGCTCTCAGTTAAGCTGCAAAATATCCGCAAGTCAAAGGTGTACACAGGTAATCTTCGATTTCCGTCCACTTGGCCTTTCGTATCTCCCACTAGCCTGAGCTAAAGGAAGCAAGTAAGATCCCCAGGAGGAAGATTCTCCTGTATCTGCCCTACTGTCCTTATTTTCCCTTTTCTTCCTACTTGCAATTTCATATCCCCATGAGACTGAGCTTATTTCATATCCTCATGAGACTGAGCTTAGTCCCAAGGTCCCCGCCTTAGTATGGGGGGTCCTTCCTCCTTTTCCCAATTTCCCTCTCTTTCCCTCTTTCTATTCCACATTAAGACGGTATAGAGTGACCCTCTCCTGTTGGGAATCAGGGCTGCCTAGCAGCCCCATCTCACTTTTCCATTTTCAGTCTAAGTCAGGAACACTGCCATTTCCCCCCAAGGGTTATGGGCCCACAGCGTTGATCCTGACCCAAGACTCTTTACCTTCGTTACATGGTAGATTAGCTAACTACGGCGGAACTTCAGAAAATTCGCTTAGCAGGCTAACACTTTAAGGATCTCTTCTCGTAACAGAAATATGGGGGATCAAGAGGAGGATCGGCAATAATTCAGGACTTGCCGGTCCGCGAAGAAGCAGTGACCATGTCCACACTGTTGCCGACGCTGAAGGGACGCACGTCCACTCGGCAGTGCAGTCCAACACTGTTCCTGATCATCATCATCTCAGTCTGTCTGTGGATCAACAGCGCTTTCTTCAATAGAGAAAGTGGACTCCGTCGGACCCGCGAAGAATACTACCGAGATGTACAACCACTATCAGACAATGGCGCCACAATATCGTGCCAGCCTGACGGCGTGGGTATTCTGCAGGAGACTGTCAGCAATGCCGTAATGATGATACAGGGTGCTACAGCACGTGACCCGACGGCTTCAAAAGCTGGGGGAGTATCTATTTCATACACAAAACGAACGGTTCATTATTCGGGATTCGGACAAATGAGGGGGTTGAACGATGGTCGAACGATATCTGACGCTGCGTTCGGCATGTTCCGGGCCACTGTGGAAGAAACTGAGAGCACTTCGCTGTACAAAGTCGGGGTCGGCGGTCTCAAAAAGTCAGTCCATGTCGAGCGAGAGGCAGTAGAAGTCGAACACGCCACGTGGGCGCGTCGCGCGGCGCTGGGGGGCGGGGAACAGAGATCTCAGCTTCTGCGTGTTCCCCCACGAGACGGACTGAAGTTTCAGGATCTCTGACCCCGAGTTCCTACTGCGAACTACTCTCGTTTTCTTCCCCTGTGAACCATAACATGCCCAACGCAGCGCCAGA
>Ga0257106_1001080_pt1 | contig 14096 bp, 8 predicted proteins | sample LP_taG_3_FD_190177 | JGI IMG/M metagenome (GOLD analysis project Ga0257106, IMG submission 190177) | Marine microbial communities from Northeast Subartic Pacific Ocean, Canada - LP_J_2011_P26_10m | ecosystem: Environmental > Aquatic > Marine > Oceanic | place: Canada: Northeast Subartic Pacific...
GGCACCGTCCTGACGCACTCGGTGAACGACTTGAGCGCCGATTTGGTCACCGCGCCCAGCACCGACGCCTGCGTCGGGTCCACGGTCTCACTAAACACCCGGCCCGAGTCCTTATCCCTGAACAGATCGGCGACGCCGCGTTCGATACCGGTCAGCGGTTTGATACCGGATCCGCCCCCGGGTACGTCATCCGCGCCCGACCCGTGTCCGCCGTCCTCGAGGATCAACCTCGTCTCACCCTCCACCGCCTCCAGGTCCGTCACCACAAAGCTAGCCACGGAACGCACGTCCCGCGGCTCGTTCATGTCGTCCCACTCGCACATGGCGATGGACTGGCGGATCATGAGCGAGAGGCGGCGGGCGGAGAGGTCGACGTACGCGCGGACCAACGCATCAGCCGCACCCGCGCTCTTAACCCGGGCCGCCTCCTCCACGAACAGGCTCTGGTTCACCTCGGAGGATGCCGGGAAGAAGGACTGGAGCTCGCGCGCGATGTGCGGCACGCCGTCGGTTTCCATGAAGCTGGCGAGCCGCGCGAAGACGAGGAGGAGCGGCGCGGGCGCGGCGCCGCGGGTCGAAGGCGGCGCCAGGGGTGAAGTACTCGACTGGCCAGCCCCGGTACTTGACGGGCCGGTGCCGGACGCGTGCGTCAGCCTGGCGAGCAGCGCGTCCAGCGTGGACGTGGCGTGCCCCCGGACGAGTGACTCGAACTCCTCCCGCCACGACGCCACCATCACGGGCCTCTCCTCGAGCAACGACCTGGTATCCGCGAGAGCCTCCTTGACGCCGGCGAGTAAAACGTCGGAGAGCTCGACGAAGCATCGGAGCAAGAACGCGCCGGGTTCATCCCCTTCGTTCGTCACCCTCGCCTCGACGTCCGCGCCGGTCTTCTTGATCGCGTCCGCTAGCTTGAGCTCCAGGGCCATGAACGCGGCGCCCACCCGCCCGCGCGTCGCCGTCTCCACAACCTCAGACGCCCTGTCGCCCAGCCTGATCTCGGGCACCAGCCGGTTGATCCCGCTGAGGTCCGCCGCCATCTGCGCCAACGCAGCCATCAGACCCTTGGCGGGGGTGACGTCAAGGGTTCCGGCACCCCCCACGAGGCCACGCTTGACGACCGCGAAGTACCTCTGGAGCAGCGTACGGCCGAGTGACACGAGCGGCTCCCTGTCCTTGAACAACTCCGCGTACTCACCGGCGGTTTCCCTAAAGTCCTCGAGGAAAGTGGCGCTGAGCGACACGACGAACGCCCTCGGGTCAGTCACCGCGGACGTAGAAACCGTTTGCTCGGCATCACCCAAGGCACTCTCCATGGCGACGGCGCGGGACGCGAGGTAGGCACCCTGGAGCTCACCCGCGGGCGCGCCGAGCCGCTCGAGCAGCTCGACGCACTCCGAGGCGTCGAGCGAGGAACTGACCGCGGATTCCTCCACGTTCTGGTCCTGGTCATCCGCGTTCGGTGTCTCGATGCCGTCGTTCTGGTTCTCGTGCATCTCGCGCCTCTTCTTCCGTCGCGCCGCCGCGGCCGTCGCCGCATCGTCGAACCCCGCGCGCAGCTTCCCCTCCACCGCCGTCATGGCTGCGTCGCATTCTTGTTTCACCCCCGCAAACGCGCCCTCCTCCCCGTACTTTGCGAGCAGCGGCTTGGCCCCGACGTAGTACTTGACCGCCAGCGCCAGCGCGCCGGTCTCCGCGCACGTCCTCAGCTTGGCGGGTAAGTCGAACACGGTCTGGAGCTTCTTGATGAGCGCGCGTACGCCGTTGAGCTGCTCGATCTGTTCCCTGTGCGATCCGAGTTTTTCGTTCACCGCCTCCGCCTTGGCCGCGGTGGCGTCTACGCTCGTGGTGAGTTCCTCCACCCTGCCCTCGATCGTGTCCACGTTGGTTCGCATGTGCTTGACGGTGTCGGTGGCGACGATGAACTTTGAGTAGTTCTCGTACACCAGCATCTGCATGTCTCCGTCGAGTTGCTTGATCTCGCCAGCCATGGAGACGCATCTTGCCTGGAGCTCGGCGAGTGGGACGTCACGGACCGATTCCGTGACGTAGGCGTCGTGATCGAACCCGTCGCGGTCGATGGCGGGGAGCGACTGGGTCTTCGGGCTCGGGCCGCCGACTCCCCCGCCGTAGTAGGAGGAGAGGAGGCTCCGTACCCGCCTCGCCTTCTCCTCGGCGCTCGGATCCGACATTGCAACTCTTGCCCTACTTCCTAGATGCGTCAAGCTCGACGCGGGTTTGGACGAGCGACGCCGGGTTTGACCTTCGCGGCGTGTCCACCTCGACCGCGTGGGAGGGTCGCGGGGTCACGGCTCGACCGACTGTCAGAGCACCTCGCCGCGTGGCACTGTGAATGCTGTGAACGAGGCTAGTGGGTAACAAAAATACACACGACGAATTGAATTATTGCCATTTACGTTTTTGGAAGACTGTTTGCCCGTACGAGATCAGCCAAACCCCTCACAGCCCCAAAATAATGTTGACGTCGTCCCTCGGGCCGCGGAAAGGTTTCTACGGAGAAAGAACGGCTCGACGGCCATTGAGACCCGCGCGGCGGCACGTCGAGGGACGTCCGTTCACACCCGCGCCTTTCGTTTCCATCCCACACACCCGGTCCCACGACGCATACGGCACGATGGGCTACGCCGGCTACGCTCCCGGCCACAAGGTCCAGATCGCGACCACGCTGCAGCAGCTCCTGAAACTCATCAAGAGCGACGCGACGCTCGCGACCATGGAGAAGCTCACGCGCAACAGCGCGCAGGCTCCGGCCGAGGAGAAGTTCAGGAAGATCCGCCTGACGAACGAGAAGATCGCCGCGGTCATCACCAACGTCGACGGCGCCGTGGAGGCCATGTGCGAGATGGGCTGGGTCAAAGAAGGAGACGGAGAGTTCCTCGTCCTTCCCCCCGCCAAGTCCGTGAGCATGCGGGAGGTGCGCGAGATCGACGACGCGAGGAGGGCGCTCAAGAAGTGGGAGGAGGAGGAGCTCAAGCGGCGCATCGCCGCCAGGAACAAGGCCAACGCGTGCCCTGACAAGGCGCGGCTCCTCGCGGAGATGGCCGCGGATCGCGCGGAGCAGAAAGCCAGGGGGCCCGTCACGCAGGGATCCGTCGCCGCACCTCTGAGCGACAAGTCCCTCGCCGACCGCATGCAGACCGCGACGGGCGCGGGGTGCTGCGGCAGCTCCGGCGGTGGCTGAGCCTAAGCGGCTCGGACGACACCTCGTGTCTTCCGAGCGATTAACCGTGAGAGCTCCGTGAAGGTAGTCGACGGACGCGCCTCGCATCGGCCTCTTCAACGCGAAGGGGCGAACGAGCGCGCGCGAGTGACGCGACGCCGCGGGTAAACACCGCCCCTGAAACGGGGGCAACCCGCCGTCGCCGAATAACGCCGTCGTCCTTCACGCCCATTCTTTGAACCGACGAATGAACGATGATTCTTTCGAGTTCGCCAAGCCTGTACGCTTGCGCTTAGGCGATGATGTAACTATACTCAATCAACACGATTTAACCCATCATATATACTACGCACAACACGTCGGCGGCGGGCTCGTCGCCGTCGGATGATGTCCTCACGCCTCCTCCTCGGCGTACGCCACCAGCTTGGACGCGGCTCCGGTGTCCAGGAAGAAGATTGTGGAGAATGCATCGACGCAGGCGCCGGGCAACTCGCTCTCGTCATCCTCGAGCACCGCCCGCACCGTGTCCGCCTTTTTCACCCCCGACGCCGCCACCACGACCCTCTCCGCGGTGTTGATGAGGGGCATGGACATGGTGACGGAGCGCTTGTCCGGCATGTCCACGCCGAGCACCGCGGACCCGGTTTCATCCTTGAGCGCCTTTGACTCCGGGTAGATGGATCCCACGTGTCCGTCGGCGCCCATGCCCAGGAGGATGAGGTCGAAGACGGGCAGGCCGTTCACCTCGTCCAGCATCATGGCGTTGTCGTCGCCCTCCGCCAGCGTTCGCATCTGCGCCTCGTACGCGGCAGCCTCCTCCTCGACTGATCCGCCCGCGTCGCACTTGTGGACGTTGGCCTCGGGCATGTTCACAGCCTTGACCCATGTGTCCATCGCGAGGTTGTAGCACTTGCCGTCGGGGACGCGCTCGTTGACGAAGAAGAGGTGGACCTTGGACCAGTCCACGTCCTTGACGTCCTTGAGACCGGCGAGGGCCTTGGCGACGCTGCCGCCGGGCACGGCGAGGGAGAAACCGCCGCGTTCCGACAGGCACGCCTTGGCGTTCTCCTCAACCTCTGCGCAGAGCGCCTTGGCGAGCTGTGCCTCGTCGTCGAAGGCTTCGACGACGAACTCCCCGTCGAGGAACTCGATGTCGTTGGGGTCGATGTCCTCCCACTCGTCGTCGTCTTCATCCTTGGCGGCGAAGACGGACGCGGCGAATGCGGCGGCGGGTCGCATCGAATTCACGCGTTTTGATACATGATGCGCCGTCACCCTCTTGGTGAAAGAGGGGGAGGTGGCCGCGGCGCGGGCGGGGACGCGACGCCGGGCGACGACGCGGGCGCCCGCGACGGCGTGCGCGGCGATGGCGGAAGAAGCGATGGCGAGCATGATGGGTGTGGTGCTCGGAGCGTTGTGATTGATTTGCACTTTTTCCAAGGATTATAGTGCCCCTTCTGAACGACGTGGCTGTCGTCAGAGCACCGGAGCACGGTGGGGTCCCGGAAGTGTGATGGCGTCGCGTCCGATGCTTCGCAGCGCACGCTCGCGACTCGCGAACGGGTTTGAAAACGTCTGGGGGGGTCGCACCTACGCGTCATCCTCGGCGTCGTGGGCGTCATCCAGCGGCGATGCGAGGGAGAGCACCCATCATCCAAACGACGTTCCAAACGACGGCCGGGCGGCGGACGGGTCGGAGGCTTCGACGTCGGCCTCGTCATCCTCGTCATCCTCGTCCACGCGTGAGCTCTACCCCGGGCACGTACCGCTCACGATGCTGCAGAAGTCACTGCTGTCCGTCGCCGCGGGGGTCGGCGCGGTCGCCTTCCCCCAACGCGCCGATCTCGTGGGCGCGGTGGGCGAGACGACGGGGTGGTGGGCGCTCCGACGCATGCGCGACCGCATGCGACGCGACCCGACCGGCCGCGACATCCTAGCGCGGCGTCCCCGCATCACCGACGAGTTCCTGGAGCGGTGCCACGAGTTACCCGCGGAGACGTTCGGTGGAGCCTACGCGAGGTTCATGGGTACGCGGAAGTTCAACCCAAACGACAGGCCGCCGGTGCGGTTCGTGGACGACGTAGAGCTCGCGTACGTCGCCACGAGGTCCAGGGAGGTTCACGACCTGTGGCACGTGCTGTTCCAGTGCCCGACGACGGTGCAAGGTGAGCTGGCGCTCAAGGCGCTCGAGTTTGCGCAGACGGGTCTGCCGATGGCGGCGCTGGGAGCCGCGTTCGCGCCCATCCGGCTGGACGTCGAGAAGAGGCGGTTCCTGTTTCACGAGATGTACCCGTGGGCACGGCGCGCGGGTGCGAGGGCGGCGGACTTGATGTGTTTGGACTACGAGGGTGAGATCGGGACGGACCTGCAGGAACTAAGGCACAAGTGGAGGATAACGCCGGCACCACAGCCGCCGAAGAAGTCGGACAAGTCAAAGTGAAGCCGTTCGATGTGGTAGCCGATTGATTGTAGTCGAGTCGACACACCAGGTTAGATCAGTATCGTGTTTGTTCACATGAGCGCCGAGAGGGGATCTGGGGTCGGGGACCTGCCCGGGTCGGCGATGGACCCGCGTGTCGCATCCGCCGCTCTCTCCAACGACTCGACGTACGACTCTTTTTGCCGGAGCACCGCGGTGACCCGCCGGAGCTCCCGCCTCAACGCGACAGCCTCCTCCTCCCTCGCGTGAAGCGCCGCGAGGACGCGCGCGGTCTCACCCCGAGTCTCCTCCGACTCGAGCACCTGCGAGGTCTGCGTGGACACCACCTCGAGCGTCTGCGAGGTCTGCACGCCGATCCCCTCCGACGAATGCCACGACGTCTGCACGGACCGGCCCATCGCCAGGGTACCCCGCGACGTCTGAACCCCCACGCCCGTCGCGTGTGAGTCCCTGAGCACCTGCGACGCCTGCGCCGACTTACTGGCACGAACCCTGTCGCCGTCGATCGTGGCGAGGAGCGCCACGTTCGCCGCGAGATCCGCTCGAAGCCTCGCGTTTTCCAAAAACAAATCGCCGTCCAAACCCGCGCGGCTCCGAGTCATGGCTCCGTCCCCGAGTGACACCCCGGGCTCGCCGTCCTTATCCTCGTCGTCGTTCTCTGAATCGTCGTCCAGTGCTAGCGATCCGAGGAGTTCCGCGGCGGCGGCTTCCACCGGGGACCTCGCCGGCGACTCGGGCGGTGACACGTCAGCGCCGGTCTGGTCCACATCCGCGCCGGTCGGGTCCATCCACGCGGTCCTCGCGTCGGCGCCGATCCTACGCAGGTCCTCCTCGGTGACCGGCGCCAGCGGAGGGATTGTTTCCTCGCTTGATCGGGTCACGGTCACCTCGCACTGCGGCGGCGACGTGCCGAGACCGAGGCCCGCGACAACCTCCGGGGGTAGGTACCTCTCGTGGGATTTGGTGAAACGTTCGCGTCGGGTCACCTCACGTTCCCTGTGCCGCGCCATTCGCTCCGCCAGCTTGCCAGCCTGCGCCGCGTACATCTCCTGGAAGGCGAGGCGCCTGGCCACCTCGGCGAGGCACGCGCGGTAGACCCGCGGGATCCGCCTGGCAATTCTCAGCTCCCGAAACTTTTGTTCCTGCTGCTTACCCCACTCCTGGAACCCAGCCTGCTTGTTCCGCGTCTGGTGGATCTGCGACTGCAACGCGCTGATGCTCTGCAGCTGACGGTGGACACACGCGCCCATCGCGTGCTTGCACTGCGCGCAGTGCCAGTGCAGCGCCGCCATCTCCGCATCCACGGCGTCCACCGCGGGCAAATGCGACTTGACGTGGAGCTCGTTCATGGGATCCAAAGCGGCGCACGCGTCCAACGCGCCGCCTCCCACCGACCCGGTGCCGCCCCTGTTGGACGCGATATCCCCGACGGTATCCTCCACCAACCTACCCACGGTGTTGAGGTCCTTGTCCAGGCACTGAATCACCGCCGCCTGCTCCGCCATTTTCCCTTGCGCCCGCTCGAGCTCCTCTTCCAGCGCGGCTATGTCCACGTCCGGCCCGGTCATGAACAGCTCCTCCGTGGTGGCGTGCAGCGCGTTGAACATGTCGGATAGGTCGTTCACCTTGGCGTTGAACGCGTCGTGCGACCTGGCGCAGTCCTGTGCCCACCGACGGACCCTCTCCGCCGGTATGCAGTCCAGCAGGTTCACACGTTTGGGCGGAACCGTGACTGAACTCGGGGGGGGCGCGGGCCGTGACGGGGACGCGGGCGCGGATTGGGGCTTGGGCTTAGGGTTAGGGTTACCCTCGCCACCCGCGCTCCCCGTGCTCTCCGTGGAGCTGACCACGTTATCCACCGGCCCGATATCCCCGGCGGACTCATTCGCGGATGAGCCGGAGCCCGTCACCGACGACACGTCCGCCGCATCTTGACTCAGTACATGTCCTCCCCCGTCCACCTTTCCTTCCAATTCGGCGTTCTCTCCCTCCGCAGCTTTCTTGGCCTCTTCGTGCCTCCGTGCGCAGTGCTCGATGACCGCCGGGTGCAGGCCTGTGTTTTCCAACGTCTCCATGTCCGCGTCGAAACACTGCAGAAGCTCCGAGTGCGCCGCGTTCTGCGCCGCGTGTGTTCGCTCAAATTCACCTTGGCACCGGCATATGTAGTTGAAGTGGTGGTCCACGTTATCCCGCGCGCTGTCTATGGCCAGCGCCTGCACGTGCATCTCCGTCACCAGTCGCCTGCACTCCTCGAACCGCGCCTGCGTCGCGCGCCACACCGCCGCGGCGGACTGCCGGTGGTGCCGGAACTGCCGCTCGTAGTCGGGCAGGGCTCTGATGAGCGGCGAGGAGGCGGCGTCTAGCGGGTGCGTCCCGTCCGACCGTGGGGGCGCGGGCGGGGGCGGGTCGATCGGGACGTGCTCGAACGGTTCCTCGGGCGGTGCGGGCGCGTCCGGGCGGAGCAGGCTCTTGCAGTAGAGGAAGACGTGCCTGGGTTTCTCGTCCACATGCTGCGTCTGGTCGCCGTGGACGCTCTGCGGGCCGGGTGCCGCCGTGCCAGATGCGTCGGGCAGGCCGTACGTGCCCAGCGGCTTGGTCGGTTCCAGCTTCTGACCCGCGAACAGCAACAGTTGGTCGCCGAGGGGCACCCCCGTCAGCGACGCCAACGCTTGGAGCAGCGAATCGACCCTGCGACGCGCGGGGAGCGGGAGGTGGAGACACGACGTCAGTTTTCAACTGGGAAGGAAAAGTAGGGTGCCTAGCGGGCGGGATCTCGGGCCGGCGCGGCGACGTCGGCACAGCGTCGAATCTCACCTCGAGGTTCCATCGCAGTCCAGCTCCACGGTCTTGCCCGTGTGCGCGATCAGGATGAGCATCGCGGCGCGTGGGACCGCCGAACCCCGCCTCGTTCGTGCCCCGCTCTCTGAGGCGAGCCATTTTCGGGGACGTCCCCTCATCCATTAAAGAGGCCGCGGGGTTGGAAGTGATTTTGACGAGACCGAGCGCCACAACTCGAGCGCACTCCTGGCATCCCAGCCTAGGTGTCATCTCATATCCTCGAGCGCTCGTACTCACGAGGCTCATACACGCGCGAATCGACACTCGCATCGCGCCGACCCGCGTCCTCAGACCAGGACTCTCGACGCGACCTTCACCGGGTCTTGTCAGAAGGCACCCACCGATCGAATTTCGACATGACCACCCTCGGCGACGATGAGTGGGCGGGCATGGACCTCTCCGTGCGCCGGGGCAACGACCACGACCCGAGCTGGTTCGCGGGGCTCAACGGACTCGCCGACGAGTACGACATGATCATCGTCGGCGCCGGCATCAGCGGGTGCGTCTTCGCCGAGCGCGGCAGCAAGGAGCTCGGATTGAAGTCCTTGATCATCGACAAACGGGACCACATCGGCGGCAACTGCTACGACTTCATCAACAAGCACGGCTTCAGGGTGTCCCAGTACGGAGTCCACCTGTTTCACACCAAGTTTGACCGCGTGTGGGAGTACGTCAACGAGTTCAGCGACTGGGTCCCGTACGAGCACAGGGTGAAGGGCAAGTGCAAGGACGTCCGGGACGAGTACCAGATCGTGCCCATACCGCCCAGCCAGGAGACCGTCAACAAGCTGTTCGACGCGAACGTGCACAGCGAGGAGGAGATGGAGGCGTGGCTCGATGCGAGGCGGAGCGTCAACCCGGACCCGAAGAACGGCGAGGAGTCCGCGCTCACCCGGTCGGGCCCCGAGCTCTACGAAGCAATCTTCAAGCACTACACTCACAAGCAGTGGGACAAGTGGCCGGAGGAGCTGGACGCGTCCGTGCTCGCGCGCATCCCGGTGAGGACCAACACCGACGACCGGTACTTCTCGGACCCGCACCAGGCGCTGCCCAAGGACGGGTACACGCGCATCTTCGAGAACATGATCATGTCCGACCCGAACATCACCGTCCGACTCAACGTGGACTTTTTCAAGGAACGTCCCAACCTCCCAAAGTGCGGACTCACCGTCTTCACCGGGCCCATCGACGCGTACTACGCCTCCCAAGGACTGCCAAAGCTCGAGTACAGGTCCTTACGTTTCTTCGAGGAGTACCACACGCCGGACGCCTCGGACAAGTCCGATCACCCCGGCTTTTACCAGCCGTGCCTGCAGCTCAACTACCCGGGCCCCGAGGTGGACTTCACCCGCATCGTCGAGTACAAGCACAAGCCGAACCAGCCCGAGGAGGCCAAGGCATCGCCCGGGACGGTCATCTTCAAAGAGTACAGCTGCGACCACGGCGAGCCGTATTACCCCGTACCCAACCCCGCCAACAGGGAACTGTACGAGCGGTACCAGGCGTTGGCCAAGGACGAACCCGGCGTGTGCTTCGTCGGGCGGCTGGCGTCGTACAAGTACTTCAACATGGACCAGGCGTTCCTCAACGCGCTGGAGATATGGGACGAGGTCAAGGCTGGGGGTAAGGTGGCGGCGAGGACGGAGCTCGGCGAGCCGGACGGGCCCAAGTGATGACAGAGATAGTGTTAGAGAGAGCCCCTTTGTCATAAAATTCACCCTTTTCCACAGCTGTCCAAAGCAGCTGTCTAAATATTTTGAAAATCGGGGAGCGCGGGGCACGCAAAGGGACGCGCGGGGCACGCAAGCCCGCGCCCATAGGCTCTAGGATCGTACCGGGGACATCGTTACGGACCCGTCGGATCGCGATATGCCGCCCAACGCGGACGTCGAGGCCCACGTGGCGCGAATCATTAACGCGCCCCCCAACGCCCCTCATGTGGTCTTCGACCTCCCGAGGGGCTCCGGGGTAGATGCGTACAGGTCGAGGTACAAGGAGCTGGCGAAGGCGCTTCACCCCGACAAGGCCAGGTGCGACGCCGCGGAGGATGCCTTCAAGGTGGTCACCGAGGCGTTCAGGCAGGTGACGCAGGGCGGGGGTGACCGGCCGGTCGGCGTCGCGGACACGGGAGGGGGCAGATCGGGCAAAAAGCCCTTCTGGAGCGTGGACCCTACGGCGTCCACCGCGGCGGCACCGGCGGCGCCCAAGTGGTCCGCCGCGCCGGATGACGCGTCCACGAGGTCACGATGGGGCGCCGGCGGAGTATCGGGCGCGGCGACCACGTCCAAACGAGCTCCTCCGTCCAAACGAGCTCCTCCGAAGAGACAGTCGCGTGGAGCCGACCATTGGGATCGGTGGGACCTCGGCGGAGTATCGGACGTCGTCGAGGAAACCGAGGAGGTGGACGAGGCGACCAAGGCTGCGCAGGAGGAGGACGCCGCGTGGTTCAGCACCTGGGGCGCATCCATATACGGCGACGAAACGGAGACGGCGAGGACGGGGTTGAAACCGGCGAGGTGGTCCGGCGGTGGAGGCGGCGGCGGGAGGGGGCGTGAGTCGTCCGGCGGGTCCTTCGACAAGTGGGGCGCGCCGGATGTCAAACCCGGGGTACGGAAGAGGACGGCACGGGGGATCGGGTCGCGGCGAAAGTTCCCGCGCGACGACCACTGGAAGGATCCACGAAGCGAGGAGGACGAGGAGGACGACGAGGATGACGATCTCGCCGACTTCATAGTCGACGACGCGCCCACGGGCGGTCCCCCGCACGCCGACGACGTCCTCACGGATGAGCCCACACCCTACGCGGGTGGGGTGGCCACCGCGCGGGACTGGCTCACGGGGACGGGCGGCGCGGGGGGCGGAGTCGGCAGCCGGTACTGGTCGGAGCCCCCCGCCACTCTGCCCGGTCGGCGCAGCGGGAGCTGGGGCGAACATCGTGAGCCCGGGGGATGGGGCGTGAACGATGGGGCGGGTGGCTCGGCCCGTGTACGGAAGAAGCCCGCCGCACCGCCCATCGAGGTCATAGACGAGCAGCCGAGTGGGGACGACGTCGACCACACAGACGATGTCGACAGGAACCTCCAAGGCGCGTCCGAGGGGAAGGGTAAGAGCCGGTCGTACCCGTGGCGGAGGAAGGGCCGACGGAAGGGTAAGGGGAGGAAAGGACACACGAAGGACGGGCAGGAGAACGCGGGAGCGAACGCGGGACCCCAAACCGGGACGTCACCGTCTATCCCGCCGATTCGGAAGCGACCGGCGGTGCTGGACGAGCCGCGGATCCCGCACACCAAACTTCCCAAGAAGGCGTTCACCCAGGCCACGCTGGCGTTCAGCTGACGTTCACACCATACTTTTAGTTCACACGCACTAACTGTTGTTACAACGCGAGAGCAGCACTATGATAGACCACACTCACATGTTTCGTCGTGACGACGTGCCCACGACTGCTTCCAGGTACTTGACGCACTCGAGGTAAAAACTGACGGCGCCGAGCAAGGCGAAGGGCCAGAAGGTTCCTCCCACCAAATAGATGAGGTCCCCTTCCTCCACCCCGGATACCCGTGAGGCGGCGCCCGCGACGTACGCGCATGCGAACATCACGAGAGTCAGCTGGACGCTGCTGACCGCGTAACCGAACCCCTTGACGTCGCCAGTCATCAACGTCTGCTTCAACACAGCGGCTCTGGACGTCGGGTACCCGTCGTCCTGCTTGAGGAGCTCATTCTCCAGCCACGTCGGATCCTCGATCAGCCGGTACTGGTCCTTGATGGACTGGGGCACCTCCGTCCTCGCCTCGTCCACGCCCTCCTCGCCTTTGATATTGACGAACCCCCGGGCGGTGTCGTCATCTCCCGACGCGGATAAGATGAGCCCACGCCTGGACGCCGGGGCGAACCCGACGTGACGCGCCGTTGTGCCCGATCTGCGTCCCACCGAGGGCGCGCACATCACTCCCCGCATCACGACAGACGCGCTCATCCCCGACATCGACCCCGTCTCCCCGCTCGATCGCACAGCCTGCGCGTGTTGGAGTGAGCCAGTTGGCACGTCACGTGATTTGCGAGTTTCGGTGGATCTCAAAAGTTCGGGCGTTGTTACGGAGCAGGGGTTCTCACTGATGCTGCGCACGGCGCCCGCACGCCTTCCGTCGCCGTTCACCTTCCGTCACCGCACTCGCGTTTCGAAGGGAAGGATGGGCAAGGGGGGTATCCATCCGTCGCCTCCGCGACCGCCGAGGGAAGACGTCGAGAGCATCGCGAGGGCTCTCGGCGGAGGGTTGGGCATCTCGGACAATCCGGAGGCGGAGATAATTGCGGGATTGTGGGTCGGAGAGGCGTGGCCGTCTCCGGAGTGCCTGGCGCAGGATCCGACGGTGCCCACCAATCCCATTCGGTGGTCCCTGACCCTGGACGCCGACACGAACGCCAGCGTGACCGCGTTCGGAGCCGGTTACTTCGACGACTCTGCCGATGTCGAGGGGCACTCAACCATATTTTTCACCCTGCGCGGAGGCTTCGACCCGATAACCAGACGGGTTCAGTTCAAGAAGGTGTACGAGCGGCCGGTGCCACCGACGGACGTGACGTACGACGGCAGGCTACACGCGCTCAACGGGACCCCAGAGATCACCGGGACTTGGGACAATCCGACCCAGGGAACCAACGGGACCTTCTCGTGCATGCTTCGCGGCTCGCAAGGGATGAGTGAACCACCGGGGGATGAGTGAACCACGGGGGGATGTGAACCAGACGATGTGAACAAGACGATGTGAACCACGATGTTGTAACGAATGATGTATTAGATCATCAGCTGTATTACATCGCCAGCCCGTGTCCTCTCACGTTATCGTGGGGAGGTATTTGGTGAGCCACGCCTGTAACCGGTTGGGGTCCGCCCCGCTGAACTCCTCAACCTTAGACCCGTACCTGTACAGTTTGAACGTCGGCATGGACCTCACGTTCTCCGCCGCCGCCACCTCCTGCACCTCGTCCACGTCAACCTTGAGGAAATGCACATGCGGGTTGGCCAGCGCCATCCGTTCAAACACGGGCGCGATCTGCCGACACGGACCGCACCAACTCGCCGTGAAGTCAACCAAACACAACTTGGCGCCAGCCACAATCCGCCTGTACTGGCCCGCGTCCTCGACGTGCACCGGACCCGCCTTCTCGTCCGATGACTTACCCACCGCGCGCCTGCACCGGTTCACCCCGTCCGCCACAGCCTGGTCGCCTGGAAGTTTCTCCCGGATGGCCGCAAAAGCCGCCGCCGCGTCGTCGTGTCTGCTAAGCGCCTCGAGCGCGTGCGCCTTGCGGAGGAACGCTTTGAGGTAGTCGGGGTCCGCGTTGAGCGCGGCGTCGGCGTCGGCGAGGGCATCCGCGTGGTCGCCCAGCGCGGATGAGCACGCGGCCCTGTTGCAGAGGAGCAGCGCGCACGGCATCCTGGTCGCGAGGGCGGCGACGTCGCCGATGGACTCCGCGGATGTTGGCTCGGGATCTGACTCGGCCGCCTTGGCGATGCCCGCGCTGTACGCCTCTTTCGCCTTGGCGTGGTCCCCAGCCTTGAACGCGGCGTTACCCTCGGTCCTTCCGTCTCTTAAAGCGCGGAGGAGCCTGGTCAGTGCCTTGGCCGGCGCGCTGT
>Ga0257106_1001081_pt1 | contig 14080 bp, 10 predicted proteins | sample LP_taG_3_FD_190177 | JGI IMG/M metagenome (GOLD analysis project Ga0257106, IMG submission 190177) | Marine microbial communities from Northeast Subartic Pacific Ocean, Canada - LP_J_2011_P26_10m | ecosystem: Environmental > Aquatic > Marine > Oceanic | place: Canada: Northeast Subartic Pacific...
TTTCGTCAGCGTCGCGTCGCGCCGCGGGAGCGCGGCGCGCCGCGGCGCCGCCGTCGTCGCGCACGAGTGGGTGGTGCGATCGCTGTGGACGAAGAAGGCGCCGAGCGCGGCCATCGTCGCGGCCCATATGACCGTCGCCCAGACGCAATAGAAGCGGGCGCCGCGGTGCCGCTTGAGCCGCTCCTCGCGCTTGTCGAGGAACGCGTCGACCTCTCTGTCGAACGACGACACGCCGGGCGTGTTGGGCGTCAACGGGCTCAGCGGCCGGCCGCGCGGCGAGGACGGCGGCGTGAGCCGCACGTCGCCGAGCTCGATCTCGTGCGTCGCCAGCGGCGTGTGCGTGGTCTCGTCCGACGGCCGCTGCGCGTCGCTCATGGTCGCTGCGCGTAGTGCTTTGGCCGGATTCGTCGCGTCGCTGCGCGTAGTGCTACGGCTGGATTCGTCGCGTCGCTGCGCGTAGTGTTACGGCTGGATTCGTCGCAGGCGGTGACGGCTGGACGTCGCGTCCTGCCTGCTACGGCTGGCTTTCTTTTTGATCCATGCCTCGACTCAAAAGTTCACAATGAGGGCAAACACAACGACTTGAACCTTTCGAGCAGCCCAGAAACTCGAGCTGTCCACCATCGTGCCCACCAAGCATGCTGCCCGGCGAGTACCGCGTCAAGGCGCCCGGCGCGCTCGTGCGCGCCGGCATCGAGCAGTCGTCGGCGCGCGTGACGGAGCTCGCGACGGATGCGGCGCTCGCCGTCGAGGAGGTGAAGCTCAACGGCCGCGGCGTGGCGCGCGCGCGCGTCAGCCGGCCCGTGGAGGGCTGGCTGAGCTGCAAGTGCGTCGTCGGCGGCGAGATGCTCGCGGCCGCGGCGCCTCCCGCGCCCGCGCCGCCGCCGCCGCCGAAGGCGCCGGCGCCGGCGCCGCGACCGCGACCGCCGCCGGAGGCGCGCGCCGCGCCGCCGGCGCCCGTGGCGACGGAGGTGTCGTCGGACGCGGGCGTCGTGTCCATCGGCGGCGTGTCCCTCTCCGTGGCGCGCGACTTCGACGCGGCGCTCGTGCCCGCGCCGCCGCCGCTGCGCGGCTGCGGCTTCGAGTTCTCGAGGGAAGCCGCGGCGACGCTGCAGTGGATGCTCCGCAAGGCGGCGCTGAGGCAGGACATGTTCCTCCTCGGCGACGCGGGCCCCCGCTGCCGCCAGCTCGCCCTCGCCTTCTGCGAGCTCGCGCGGCGCGAGGCCGAGTTCGTGTCCCTCACGCGCGACAGCAACGAGAGCGACCTGAAGCAGCGCCGCGAGCTCCGGGGCGGCGACCTCGCCTGGGCGGACCAGCCGCCCGTCGCCGCGGCGAAGCGCGGCCGCGTGCTCATCCTCGAGGGCGTCGAGAAGGCGGAGCGCAACGTCCTGCCGCTGCTGAACAATTTGCTGGAGAACCGCGAGATGGCGCTCGAGGACGGCACGTTCCTGACGCCGCGCGCGAATGCCGGCGACGCGCGGCTCGCGCGCGTCCACGACGACTTCCTCGTCGTCGCCATCGGGCGGCCGGCGGCGCGCTACGCGCGGCGGAAGGACGACGACGCCGTCGCGCCGCTCGATCCGCCGCTGCGGAGCCGCTTCGTGTCGCGGCGCGTCGGCGGGCTGGTCCCCTCGGAGGACGCGGCGTGCCTCGCGGCGCTCGGCGTGGACGACGGCCCCACGCGGGACGCGCTCGCCAGGTTCTGCGCCGGCGCGCGCGCGCTCTCGGACGCGTCCGCGGCGGAGGACGGCGCCGTCGCGGCGCCGCGGTTCCCCGAGGGCGGCGGCCTCTCGGTCGGCGCGCTTCTCGTCGCGTTCCCCGGCGCGCCCTTCTACGGCTTCGCGGGCCGCGCCTTCCCCGCCGCGGCGCTGGCCCTCGACAAGGCCGCGGAGAAGGCGCTCCGCGATCTCGGCGGCGCGGTCGAGGCCGCGCGCGCGCGCGCGGCGGGCGCCGCGCGCCGCGACTACGCGCTCGTCGGGGCCAGCAAGACGTCGCGGCGCGCGTGCCGGCTCGTCTTCCGCGCGGGCGCCGACGAGGTCGTCCTGGAGACGGCCTGCGGGCCCGGCGCCGTCGCGGCGGCCGCGGCCGCCGCGGCCGCCGACGCCGGCGCGGCCGCGGACGACGACGGCGTCGACGCGCTGAGCGTCAAGGAGCTCAAGCGGCGCCTCGACGCCGCGGGCGCGCGCTACGCCGACTGCCGCGAGAAGGCCGAGCTCCGCGCGCGGCTCCGGTCCGCGTCCGGCGCCGCGCCGGCGGCCGGCGACGCGCGGACCGCGGGCGCGGGCCCCGCGGCGCCGGCGACGTGCCCGGACCTGCCGCTGACGCCGTCGCAGCGCGTCGCGGTGACGGCCGTCGTCCAGGACTTGGCGTGCTGCCGGGGCGTCGGCGCCTGCGTCGTCGGCGAGCGCGGCTGCGGCAAGTCGGCGATTCTGCGGGCGGCCTGCGCGGCGCTCGGCTACGGGCCGGGCCGCGCGCGCTACGTCTTCTGCCACCGCGAGCTCAGCGCGCGGGAGCTGCTCCAGCGCCGGGGCGCGGAGCAGGGCCGGACGTCGTGGCGCGACGGCGCCGTCGTCGCGGCGGCGATCCGGGGGGACGTCGCGGTGCTCGACGGCGTCCACCGCCTCGCGCCGGGCGTGCTCGCGGGCAGCCTCGGGCGGCTCATCTGCGACGGCGAGGCCCAGCTCCCGGACGGCCGGCGCCTCGTGCGCGCGGACGACTGGGACCGGCTCGCGGCCGCGTTCTCCGCGGAGGAGTTGAAGGCCAAGGGGCTGGTGAAGGTGCGGCGCGGGTTCCGCGTCGTCGCCGCGGCGGAGCCGCCGCCGTGCTTCGACGCCGCGGCGCTCGCCGGGCGGCCGAAGGGGCCCGCGGCGAAACGGGGCAGCGGGTGGCTCACGGACGAGGTGCTGGGCCTCTTCCACTTCCACGTCGTCGCCGCGGTCGCCGGCGACGAGGCGCGGACGCTGCTCGAGGCCGCGGCGCCGCGCCACGGCGGCTCCGACGCGGGCCGCCGCGCGTGCGGCGCCGTCGTGCGCTTCGGCGAATTGCTGGCGCGCGCGGACGACGAGCACCTGCGGGGGCTCCGCGTGTCCGCGCGCCAGCTCGCGCGGCTCGGCAAGCGGCTCGACGCGGCGGCGACCCTCGACGGCGCCGCGGCGAAGCGCGCCATCGACGGCGCCTTCGCCGCGCGCCTGCGCTTCGCGCCCCGCGACGCGCGCGCGGCCGCCGACGGCCTCGCGGACCGCGCGCTCCGCGAGCACGGGCTGCGGGGCGCGGGCGCGGCGGCCGCGGCGCCGCGGCCGGCGCGGGCCGCGGGGCCGTCGCAGAAGGAGCTCGAGGACGCGGCGATCCACGTTTCGCGTCGGCGCGGGGCGCTCCCGCGGAGCGCGCGCGACGCTTCGCCCCCTCGCAGGCGCGGACGGCGGCCATGTACGGCGACGCGCGCGGCGCCGCCGACGCCGGCGCGCGCGTGGACCGGGCCGTCGAGGACCGGCGGCGCCGCGGCGCCGCGGACGCGCGCGACGAGCGCGGCGCGGCCCGCGCCGAGGGCCTCCGGGTCCTGCGCGCCGCGAGCGCCGCGGAACCCCGGCGCGGCGACGCCGCGGCCGTCGTCGGCGGCGCCCTGCGCGTGACCTCGTCCCTGCGGAGCGGCGGGCCCGTCGACGTGGCGCGGCGATCCGCGGCGGACGCGTCGCTCGTGCCGCGCGTCGCCGACTTCTACCCGACGCCGGAGCACGTCGGCGTGCTCCACGACATGGCCCGCGACTGGAACGTGCCGCGGGAGCCGTTGCTCCTCGTCGGGAACCAGGGCGTGGGCAAGAACATGCTCGTCGACCGCTTCCTGGAGCTGCTCGACGCGGAGCGCGCGCCGGCGCCTTCCCGGGGGGAGAATTGTCGATCGACGCGCGCCTCCACAGGCGCGAGTACGTCCAGCTGCACCGCGACACGACCGTCGCGTCGCTCACGGCGGCCCTGGACCTGAGCGACGGCGCGCTCACGGCGCGCGACACGCCCCTCGTCCGCGCGGCGCGCCTCGGCCGCGTCCTCGTCGTCGACGAGGCGGACAAGGCGCCGCTGGAGGTCGTCTGCGTGCTCAAGGCCCTCGCCGAGGACGGCGAGCTCGCGCTGGCCGACGGTCGCACGCTGTCGCGCGCGCGCGGCGCGGCGGCGGCCGGCGGCGACGTCGACGGGTCGTCGACGGACGACGACGACGACGACGTCGCGCGTCGGCGTCCCGTTTTTTCGCCTAGTGAACGGGCGGCGCAGGTCGTCTTCGTGCACGACGACTTCCGGCTCATCGTGCTCGCGAACCGGCCGGGCTTCCCCTTCCTCGGCAACGACTTCTACCGCGAGTGCGGCGACGTCTTCGCGTGCCACGCGGTCGAGTCGTGCGCCTACGAGAGCGAGCTGCGGCTGCTGCGCGCGGCGGCGCCGCGCGCGCCGGCGGAGGCGCTCGTCGACGCGTCGCTGCTCTGGCGCGACCTCCGCGGCCTCGTCGACGAGGGGCGGCTGAGCTACCCGTACAGCACGCGCGGCCCCGGCGTCGAATCGCCTCCGCCGTCCGGGGGGGGACGCGGCGCTCGTAGGCGCGAGCTCGTCAAGGTCGCCAAGCACCTCGACGCGTACCCGGGCGACGGCCTCGCCGCGGCCTGCGCCGACGTCTTCGCCTTCGACGGCTTCGACGCGCGGCTCGCGGCGCTGCTCGCGACGGTGCTCGAGGGCCACGGCGTCGACGCCGACGAGGCCCTCGGCGGCGGCCAGAGCTACGGCGACATGACCCTGAAGCTCCCGGAGGGCTTCAAGACGATCAAGCGGCCGGGCGCGCCCGCGGGCATGCCCAGCGACGGGCCGAAGCACGGCGCCTGGGACGACGAGGCCCACATGGGCGGCAACATGTTCGCCGGCGCGCGCCTGCGTGGATGCGACGCGTTGGAGAGCGCTCGCGGCGACGTCCTTCTTCCCCCGCAGGCGGCAGCGGCGGCAGCGGCACGGCGGGCCTCGGCGGCCGCGGCGGGCCCTACCGCCTCGACGTCGGCCAGCAGCTCGGCCACATGACGCAGCAGGAGAAGGACGCCGTCGACGACGCGAGCCTCGCGGCCGCCAAGGACATGGCGACGAAGGCCCACGCGAAGAAGCTCGAGGAGCTGGGCTTCGGCCCCGCCGAGGCGTCGGCCTACGAGGCCGCGCGCGACGCCGTGCTCCTCGGCGCCACGGAGCTCCGGGCCGCGCTGCTGGACCGGGAGAAGCGCGACCGGGAGCGCGTCTGGAAGACGCGGCAGACCGTCGGCGAGCTCGACGACAACCTGCTCGTCGACGGCGTCGCCGGGGAACGCGGGGTCTACCGCCGCCGCGTCGCGCCCGACGGCGCCGACGACGACGACGACGCGGACCGGCCCGCGCCGACGTCGAAGCACGGCGAGACGCGGGACCCGATCCGCCTCCGCTTCGTCTTCGACTGCTCGGGCTCCATGTACACCTTCAACCGCATCGACCGGCGCCTCGAGCGCCTCCAGCAGATCGCGCTGTTCGTGTTCGAGGCGCTCGACGGCCTCGACGACGACTACGACTATTCGGTGGTGGCCCACTCGGGCAACGGCCCCGAGGCCGAGCTCTTCGTGCCCTGGGGGGCGGGCGGGAAGCCCAAGACGCCCAAGGAGCGCTGGGCCGTCTGCCAGCGCATGGCGGCCCACGCCCAGTACTGCTCGCCGGGCGACCACACGCGCGTGCCCGTGTCTGCAATTCTGTGGAATACGATCATAGTCGCGTTTTAGGCTCGACGGCACCGCGGCCGCGATCCGCGACGTCGCCAAAGGCCGCGCCGACGAGCGCTTCGTCTTCCTCATCTCCGACGCGGACCTGAAGCGCTACGGCATCGACGCCGCCAACTGGAACGCCATCATCATGAAGGACCCGAAGGTCCAGGCCTTCGTGCTGCTGATCTCGTCCAACGACGACGAGGCCGCGGAGATCCAGGCCAAGATCCACCCGGGCCGCGCCGTGACCTGCTTCGACACGGCGAACCTCCCGACGGCCTTCAAGGAGATCTTCGCGGCGCGGGTCTTGAAGCTGAGCTAAGAAGCGGGGCTGAGTTAAGAAGTGGGGAGTAGAGAAGTAGCGTGACGGCAACATTGGTCAAACACAGGGTCACTGCAAACCCAACCCTTCTTTGCCGACCGACACCGTCAGAGGCCAGCTCCGCAGCAAGACCTTGGTGTAGACGCGGATAGCGTCCATCGCCATCCAGCGACACCACACTACCACCGCAACGGCAGCGCGAGCGCAGGCTCGCCTCCGCGCCAGCGCTCGCGAAAGAACAGCCATGAGCCGCCTCCTGCGCGCCGCGCTGGTGCTCCCGCTGGCCCAGGCCTTCGTCGGTCCGAGCCGCCGCTCTCCGCTGCCGCGCAGCACGCGGCGCGCCCCGGTGCGGTCCGCGCCCGTCGCCGCGCTGCCGGCCTTCGTCGCGCCGATCGCCCAGGGCGCGAGCTTCCTCGCGTCGCCGGACTTCCTCCGGTTCCCCGTCATGTACGGGTTGATGTCCGTCAACGAGTACTTCACGCATCGCTACTACCAGCACGCGGAGTTCAACAACTCGCCCTGGCTCCAGGCCATCGCCCGGGCCGTGCTCAAGCCCTTCGGCAAGCGCGTTCCGCGCACGCGCGGCGGCGGCCACGTGGAGCACCACGCGGAGACGCTCGACGACATGACGCTCAAGACCGACGACCGCTGGCGGGCGACGAAGACGGCGAAGAGCCTCGACGACGACACGTACCGCGGCACGGCCTTCACCTGGCAGGTCACGGGCCTCATGACCGTCCAGATGCTGCCGACGGTGCTGCCCGCGTGGCACCTCATGGGGTACTCGCTCGCGTCGACGTTCGCGTTCCTCCTGCCGGCCATGGCCGTGCACGCGCTCGTCTGGAACGCGCTCCACCCGAACATGCACGCCCTGCCCGACGTGCCCCTGCGCGACGGCATGCCGTCCTGGGTCCTCGCGCCGCTCCGGAAGACGTGGTTCTTCCGCTTCCTCTACACGAACCACGAGGGCCACCACGTCGTCGGCGGCCGCGGCAACTACAACGTCGCCTGCCCGGGCACGGACCACCTCGTCAGCACCTTCATCAAGGAGAAGGACTGGCGGCCCAAGGTCCGCACGAGCTACGCGTCGCACCACGGCGACGACATCTCCATCGAGCAGCAGATCAAAAACCACATCGCGCGGGAGAGCTTCGGCGGCGGCCCGGCGCCCGCCATCGCCGTCGTCGACGACACTGCGCCCGTCGCCGTCGCCGCCTGAGGTCGGTCGCGCGTCGCCTAACGCGGATATCATCGTAGATTACGGCGGCCTACTCGCGGTGCATCTCCGGCGCCGAGGGGGAGCCGACGGCGACGGTACCGCATCATCGTACTACGAAGTACGTAGACTACGGTGTCCTACTCGCGGTGCATCTCCGGCGCCGCGGGGCCGCCGCGGCCGGCGCCGAAGGAGATGGCCGTCGCGCCCTTGCTCTCCTTGTCCTTCTCGATGACGACGCCCATCTGGCGGCGGTACTGCTCCCAGGGCATGGACTGGACCCAGGCCGTGCCCGGCCCCAGGAGCGTCGTGTTGCAGCAGCCCTCGCCGTTGCAGCAACACGCCAGGCAGGACCCCGCGGTGCGGACGCCCAGAGTGGCGCCGTGCCACGCGACGAGCGAGTTCGAGTCGATGATGAAGAGCTCGCCGGGCGCGAGCTCCTTGCGCTCCACGGTCCCAGACGCCTCGACGAAGGCCGTGCCCGAGCCGGTGATCGTCTGGCGCACGCAGCCAAAGCCCGCGAAGCAGCACGTGAGCGGGTTGCAGTCGACCTCGCAGCCCGGGGCGGCGTCGCCGACGGACGACATGTAGGCTCCGGACCTCGCAGAGATCTTCCCGCCGTAGCGGTCCATGTCGAGCGCGACGATATCCGCCGGTTTCGCGGAGGTGAGCGCGACGTAGCTCGGCGCGGCGCCGCGGTTCGTGTAGTTGAGCATCGCGCAGGCCTCGCCGCCAACGCATCGCGACAAGCAGTCGGAGCAGTCGACGTCTGCCTCAATGCTTGAGCCCATGAACATCATCGAGCCGGGCTCCGTCGCCATGGTCTCCCCCGGGGCGAGGCCCACGTTCAGGATGTGCATGCTGTCGCCGATCAGGTCCCAGTTGCCCTGCTTCCCGACATTGTTCTCGCCGGCGAGCCGCGTGAAACCGAGGGACGACCCCTTGGCGCCCTTCTTGGCGGCCTTGGCGGCCATCGCGAAGGCGAGGTGTCCTGACGGCGGCGATGGACTCCGGCCAATGCGCGAGGCTTGAGGCAGATCTGCGGCGCGTGTGGCGATCTTGTGGCGATTGCTTGCTCTTTGTGGAGCAAGATCGGCGCCTCGCGCGACGCCGCGGACGGGCTTTGAGACCCGTGGTCCCCGCGCGAACTTCATACAATGGCCTTGGCGATCCCCGTTTCGGTCCGCCAGCTCGGTCTCGATGTCATCGCCGCCCACGACACGGCCAAGTACGAAATTGTGGGGACGGACATGCAGCTGCTTCGACTCCACCTCGATCCCGGCGAGAAGGTGACGGCCGAACCCGGCGCGATGGTTTACGCGCACTCGGCGACCAAGGCCGGGTGCAACGGCGACGACTGCTGCGCGCGGTGCCTCTCCGGCTCGCCGTGCATCATGGGCACGTTCGAGGCGACGGGCCCGGGCGCGTACGTCGGGCTCACGCCCGTGCGGCCGGCGAAGGTCCTGCCCCTGAATCTCAACGGCCGCCGCTTCCTCGGCAAGGACCGCGCGTACTTTGCGTCCATCGGCGACGTCACGGTCTCGTACGACGTCGACACGAACCCCCTGACGTGCTGCTGCGGCGGCCAGGGCCTGATCCGCCAGGTCATCAAGGGCGACGGCATGGCGTTCATGGGCGCGATGGGCGTCATCACGACGAAGACGCTCGCCGCGGGCGAGACGTTGCAGGTGGACACGACGTCCGTCGTCGCGTGGGAGGACTCCGTGAAATTCGCCGTGCGGCGCACGGGGTCCTTCTTCACGTGCTGCTGCGCGGGCGAGGGCATGTTCCAGCGTCCTGTGGCGGTGACGATTTTCGAGAGATTTGACCGGGAAAACGAGAAGAAATCGTTACCGACATGCTTGGTAGGCATGTTCAACACGACGCTCGAGGGGCCGGGGCTCGTCTTCCTCCAGTCCTACTCCCACGGCAAGTTCAAGCAGTTCGCCGAGATCTGGGCGCTCCAGAACGGCGGCGGCGCCGGCAACGTCATGTCGCAGGGCGGCGCGGCGTTCGGCGGCGCGCCGTCGGCGGCGGACGACGACGTCCTCATCGAAGGCGTGGCCATGTCGCCCGACGACGTCCGCCGCCGCGGCCTCCCCGTCGTCGCCGCGGCCGCGGCGGCCGCGGCGCCCATGGATCGCAAGGGCGTCTAGTCTCGCAGCTTCGGACGTAACATCCTAGGATCCGAGTCGACGGCTCTCGACGGCGTGCGACTCTTCGTCGTCGTCCGACGACGATTTACTTACGACCACGCGTCGAGCGCGTAGAGCCCTCGGATGGCCTTGGCGCCCATGTGCGGCGGGCTGGTAGATGAGAGGATCTCATCATCCAGGCTCGCCCATTCGGTATTGAAACCGAGGCGGACTGCGACGAGCTCGAATGTCCCGCGATCTCCATCGGGATATTTCGCAAACACCACGGGCGAGCAATGTAAGGTGTTTGCCTCTTTGTACAACATGTATTTGCTGCCCGACGGCTCGAAGTCACCGGGTGGGAGCAAATTGGAATTGAGATCTGGGTCGGCTGCTTCCAGCGGAACGCCGAATTTTTCCAGGTCCGCTGCGACACTGTCTGCGAACATGTCGTCGTCCCAATTGACTTGCCCAGGCCAGTCGTCGTGGGTTGGGATGCCAACCGGGTCGTCGAAGAGGCACATGGACTTGCCGTCCTTACGGAAGAGATCGACGCGGACCGAAACGACGAGACGATTCGACGGCAGCTGCGACCGACGATACTGCTCGATAAGTCCGGCCGCCATCTGCTCATCAGGGAAGTTGTGGTTGACCTTGTTGTAACCATAAGCCCTACCTCCGACTACGCAGTTTTTGCTGCCCACAATATTACCCATCTCGCAATACCAGCCGCTCTCGATGTTATCATTACGGTTGGGATACCGAGCATAAAAATTCCACGGCTTCAAGTTCTCCGCAATCGTGAGTGGCGCATCGAAACGAAATTCACCGCTAGCATCGAAGTGCAACGCCTGGTTCTCAACATGGTACCCACAGTCCATCATCACGCTTCGACGGCCGACGATAACGCCGGCGCGTGTTTTGACATTGACGTCGATCAACAAGTATCGGTCCTCCTCGTCCTCGTCCTCGTCCTCGTCCGAATTGTCGTATCGCGACGCCAGCGGGAGCACCGAGCGTTCGGGGGCGTGGGTCATCCGCACGGGTCGCGACCGGCGCGCGAGGAACGCGGAGCCGAGCCGCACGCCGAGAGCCTCGATCTCGGCGCTCGTGCTCCACAGGGCGCGGCAGCGCCTCGCCGCGCAGTGGTCCACCGCCGTCGCGAGCGTCCGAGACGCCGGGGCCAAGGACGACCCCAAGTCGCCGTCGTCGAGGTACTTCGCGACCTCGTCGAGGATATCGCCCGCAATGCACGCCTCGAGCCCGTTCTCGCACATGATTCGTCCGATCGATGACGTCGGGGTACTATTGTAGACGTCAGGCGCGCTAGGTCAAGGGGCTGGCGCGCAGAGCTGCGTTCAAAGACTCGGTCGGTCGTCCGGTTCGCCGATCTCCACTGGGCGGCCCCGACCCGATCGGGAACTTATCATGGAACTTATCATTCACCCCCCACCGCAGCATCCTTGGATCGCCGTTCATCATGGCCGACTCGATCTTAATCAGGTATTCGAACGACGCGCCCTCACCGCACCATGACCTCGGTCGTCGCGGGCGCGCCGTCGCCGCCGCCGCCGCCGTCGTCGCTCGACTGGACCGTGACGAGCTGGGCCATGAGCTTGTCGATGCTGATGGACTGCAAATAGACATTGCCCGGCCCCGTGAGGACCGTATTGTAGCAGCCCTCGCCGCCGAGGCAGCAGGTCATGCAGCTGCCGACCCGCTTCACGTCGAACTGGACGTCGTTCTCGAAGCCGACGATGGACGTCGAGTCGACGACGACGGCCTCGCCCGGCTGGAGGCTCTTGGCGACGATCGTGCCCGCGGCGGAGAGGAAGGCCGTCCCGTGCGGCGCGCCCGACACGCTCTGGATGACGGGCGGCAGGCCGCCGCAGCAGCAGGCCGCGAGGTCGCGCGCGGGCAGGAACTTCATCGAGGCCGTGACGTCGGGCGTGCCGGCCATGTAGGCCCCGCGCTTGACGTTGATCGAGCCGCCGGGCAGCGCCGCGAGCTGCACGGGGATGACCGTGGAGAAGGGCTGGTTCGCCGTCATGCCGACGTAGCCCGGCCCCGCGCCCGCGTTCGTGTATTCGACTTTGGCCAGCGCCTCGCCCGACACCGCCTGGGAGACGGCGCCGCGGAAGCCGCGGCCGAACTTCGCGCTCATCCTGACGTCGTTGGACATGAAGACCATGGCGCCGGGCTCCGAGTGGAACGTCTCGCCCGGGTGCAGCGTCTTCGCGACGATGCCGTACGTGTCGCCGAGGACGTCGTAGCCGAAGGGCGCCGTCTGGTCCGAGACGACCGTCACGCCCGAGATGTCCGACCGCGCGCCGTTCGCCTGGATGCCGACGACGCTCCCCGCGGGCGGCGGCGGCGCCGCGTACGCGGGCGGCGCCGCGCCGCCGTACGCGGGCGGCGCCGCGCCGCCGTACGCGGGCGGCGCGCCGACGACCGCCGCCACGGGAGGCGCCGTGGCCCCCGGGTCCGCGACCTCAAGTACTGAGCCGGGACCGCATCCTTGTGGGACGAGAATCTGGACTGTGACGCCCGAAGGCATCGCGAACGCTACCGCGGCGCCCGGGGAAGCGCCCGGGGGCAGACACACTTGGGGCATGCTCGTGTCGTTGGACAGGGGAGCGTGTGTCTATCCTGTACGCTCGGACAGACGTGAGGCGCGACGACGAACACGCCGCGACGCCACTCGCTCCGTGCTTGAGCTGAAGATCTTGGTCGGCGAGCGTTGCCACAGCAATCAGCCTCCGTGCTCGTGGCGCCGATTGTGAGAGCATGTGCGCTCTCCGTGGCGGCGCGGCAGCCATGCTCGCGACGACGTTACTCCTCAGCAGCACCGTGGACGGCCTCGTGCTCCCAACAGCGACGAAACACCGCGCCGCGACCGCGACCGCGCTGCGCGCGTCGTCGTCGACGTCGACGTGGCAGACGCTGCGCGACCTGCGCCAGCGCGCCCTCGAGACGGTCATCGGCCCCGAGCCGGACCTGCCCGACGCCGTCGAGGTCGCGGGCCTCGTCGCCGCGGCGACGGCGGCGTGCGGCGCCGCGTACGGCGTCTTGCAGCCGCCGCTGCCGGCCGCGCTCGCGCCGCGCGCGGCCGCCGTCTACGGCGCGGCCGCGGCGCCGACGGCGCTCGGCGGCGCGCTCTCCCTCGTGCCCGCCTGCCGCCGCGTCGGCCGCGCCGTCGGCCGGCGGACGCTCGCGCGCGCCGCCGCGTGGCCGCCCCTGGCCGTGACGTTCGGTCCCGTGCTCGCGGTGCTCTGGGTCGACAAGCGCCTCTCCAAGGTCGTCTTCGGCGACGGCGACTCGGGGATGGACCTCGACGGCGGCACGCTCCTCGGGAGGCTCGCCTTCGGCGCCGCGATCCCCCTGCTCCTCGCCTGGGGCATCGGCTACGCCGCGTTCTGCTTCGTGACGGGACGCGACCCGCGCGACGACCTGCCGCCGGAAACCTAATGTCAGGGTAGCCTCGTGGCGTCAATTTCTGCGCCTGCATTGACCTCCAGGGCTCAAGGAACGCAACTCTCATCAAACCAAGGAGATTAGGGCCGCCGTTTCTCTGGCGGCTCCTTGGACGGGGGCGGTTCGCCGCGGAACGTGGCTTCAGCCCCAGAGGCCGGCGCCGCGGGGCTGCTGCTTGGGGTCCGGGGCCGCGCCGAGGCCGCCGAGGCCGCCGAGGCCCGGCGCGCCGCCGAGGCCGCCGAGGCCCGGGGCGCCGCCGCCGAGGCCGCCGAGGCCCGGCGCGCCGAGGCCCGGCGCGCCGAGGCCGCCGCCGCCGAGGCCGCCGGAGCCCAACCCGCCGGCGCCCAACCCGCCGCCGCCGAGGCCGCCGCCGCCGAGGCCGCCGCCGCCGAGGCCGCCGCCGCCGCCCCAGGACCAGAGCACGGAGGCGGAGTCGCCCGTCGCGCGGCGGCCCTGGAGCGCCGGCGGCGGCTCGAAGACGGCGTCGCCGTCGGACCGGAGCACGTCCGGCGTCCGCCGCGCGTTCCGCGGCTCCGGCGGCGGGATGCCGCGGTGGCGCGGCTCCGCCGGCGGCAGGGGCGGCCCGCGCTGGCGCGGCGGCGGCGGCGCGCGCGGCGGCGGCACGCCCGGCGGCGCGTCGAGGCCCGGCGCGCCGCGCGGCGGCGGCCGGTCGCCGCCGTTCGCCGCGCCCGCGGCCGCGGCGGCCTGGCGCGCGGCCTGGCGCTCGCGGCGCTTCTCGCGCGCGGACATGGCCGGCGGCGGCGCGCCGCGGGGCGCCGGGACGCCCGGCGGCGCCGGCGGCGGCGACCGCGGGCCGCCGGGCGCGCCGACGGCGGCCTTGCCCCGCGCCGGCGCCGCGGCGGCCGCGCCGCGGCGCCGCGGGTCCGGCGACGCCGGCGCCGCGCGCGGCGGCGTCGCCGCGCGGCCCGGCGACCCCGGCCCGCCGCGGGCCCGGGCCTTGGGCGGCGACGCCGGCGGCGACCGCGGCGCGGGGTCCGAAACCGGCTTCGCGTCGCGCTTCTTCCGGAGGATGCGCTTCGCCGCCTGGCGGTCCCGCGCCGAGCCCTCGCAGCCCCGCGTGAGGTCGCGGCAGGCGCCGAGCTCGTCGGCGTCCGCGGAGCTCAGGACCTTGCCCGGGTCCGCCGCGTAGGCCGCGACGAGCACGCGGAGCCGCTCCGCGGCG
>Ga0257106_1001082_pt1 | contig 14080 bp, 14 predicted proteins | sample LP_taG_3_FD_190177 | JGI IMG/M metagenome (GOLD analysis project Ga0257106, IMG submission 190177) | Marine microbial communities from Northeast Subartic Pacific Ocean, Canada - LP_J_2011_P26_10m | ecosystem: Environmental > Aquatic > Marine > Oceanic | place: Canada: Northeast Subartic Pacific...
GGATCCGGCTGCGCTGCTAGCATATACGGGCTTGAAAGCAACAGCACGCCGCTGCACAGGCCTAATGTGATGAGTCGGTTGACGAGCAGGCAGCCGAGAGGGATCGAAGCAGCCATGGTCCTCATCGGCGCCTTTGAAACGGCCTACCGCCGCTTTGGGTTTGAGCCCAGTGACGACCATCAAAGCCGATAAGACTGTGCATACTATCTCCAACAAGTGAGCGTGACTGGAATGCGCAATTACCACTCATGTTGTGATACAATAGGAATGATAAGGAAGAGGAAATATACAAATACTTTTGAGCTTGAATTGACTTAAGGGTTTGTGAATTCTGCGCTGTTGGCGGAATTGTTACCAGCATTGCACAGCAACACGGAGACAGCAGTATTAGCAGTGGCAGCAGATGCTGCGTAAACTGGTGATCATAGCGAAGCCAGCGCGAGGACCCTTCTTCTCGAGGCGACTTGATACCATCATCGCCCGCCGCTTGTGTTTCTCTGCTGAGGTCGCACAGTTGGGTGTACCCTGTTGTTTCCAGGTCTGGCTGATCTCGTTTTTGCCACCGATGATGCGACCTTTGGACTACTGGGCACGGGTCGATAGAGATCTGGTATCGCTCTATTGGGCCTGTCCTGACGAGTGTCTGTTCCCAATATTCGGCGATGGGTTCTTTCCGAGGAGCACTTTGGTGCCAGAGAAGCACAACGCGGCCTTCTGGCGGATCATGTGGAGACTCCCCATGCCGCCTTACACCATCTCGCGAATTTCTTTGTGCCGCATTTTTCCATGCGTAGCTCTGGCCATCGCGAGGTTGATTACATTTCGGCTGTATCAGAGCTGGGAGGCGGGCTGCAACTCGCCTGGGTTCAGCCAGGTGTCTCGCACCTATCTATCCATGTTACCCTGCGTTTTGAGGAAGATTCGCTTGCTATTCTTACCCACAAAACTTTAAGCGGTTTACAGGCCTTGGTGCTGTCAGTGCATGGAACGTCGCAATCAAGATTTTGACTCAATTCTGGCACAAGGCTCAAATTTTACAAAGCGAAAGAGGTTTCTGGATTGCTGCTCCATCGCTCAATAAACGTCGTTGCTATGATGATGAAATTGAGGGCGCCCTTGATTGCGCTTGTGAGTGAGTTCAACCCTGTTGTTTTGCGATGGATATTTCACGCGGACTTGACGATGTGTGATTCGCAGACAAATATGGATGTCTCTGGATGTTAAACATCAAACATCAAAATAAACTCGTATACAGCACTTGAAAGCTCAGACTTGCTTGGGTCTCACGTGATATCTGCGCACCATGATGCTTGCCTCTACTGCCATGTACTGACTTTAGCTCACGTTGTTGCTTTAGCTCCTCGCACCGGTATCTCCAATACAATTACATTGCTACGGCGTTCAGGCCACACACTTGGGGCGTTGAAAACATCAGATGCGTCCTTGAAAGACATCGAGCCGCAAATAAAGGAAGTCGTACATCTCCCAATTCTGATCAACGCCCAGATGAAACTTTCGATGTTGCATTGGGGTCCATGCAATCCTATTGCCCACATGACACGCACGGGCATGGATGTGACTTCTGGTTCTACACTCCATCACTGTTATACTCGGTCGAGTTGTTTATGACTTGTCGCTAGAAGGCGAAGGAACTTATATGATTCATGGCGGGCTGGCACGGGGAACTTGAAAGATATACTGGCTCAAACAGAATTGTCCGTTCCGAGCCAGTGTACCAGCTTCAACAGCACCTTGTAAATAACCACCACCACGCGTGATGTGCTGTTTGACCCACGATATCTAGATGTCTCCAATCTTTCCAGAATTCTAGCATACATACTACCCATCTCTCATTAGCATACGATGTATCTTGGAAGGAGTAAAGAATGTCAATTGTGCTAGACTCACCTTGTGCATGATCTCACCTGCGCAATATATCAGTGCCAATATCCATTCATACTTGTCAATCAAGGCAAGACTCATCAAGTCTCTTCTGTCAATTTGATACTTGCCGCGTCAGACATGATGTTAGTGGCTCGACCTGGGTGATAAGAAAATGGAGAAGTTTGCAAAGAGGGGAACAAAACATTGCCTCGTTTGCTTTTAGATTTCACCACTGCTATATCTCAGAGGCCGAATCGATGGTTGAATTCATCATCAGCTGCGTAGGTTGTATTGGATGCAGCCAGTGTAGTCTCACAGGAAAAACCGCGTGAACTTCGTACAGTGCGCCTCTGCTGCCGCGCTTTGCACAAATCCACAGTTGAATTAAATGACTCACGAACTTTCAATGCACAGCACCTTGGTTTGCTGCTCGACTTTGCTTGTATGATAGAACACATAAGTTGACTTGCTTCGCGTGGCAGCTTAAACGCAAACACTTTTCAAGGTAGTGGGGCTCACTTCTGCACAGGCGGTCGACACGACGGAAGCACGAGTTGAAGTCCCAGGAGAAAGTAAGCAATGCTGAAATCTTTGAGATTTGCAAGTGGGGTCACCACAAAGATTTGATAGATGGCTGTGTATACATTCGCTGCCGTCCATGGAAAACTAATAGGAGGTGGTGTTGCGTATGCATTGGCCGCAGATTGGCGTTCGTGCTCAATGGGTACTACCTTCAATTTTGGAAATTTGCCTCGCGGCGTCAACCCGTTGTTTATGCTTAGTTGGACATTGCCATCTCTGGTCGGCTTCTCCACCTGCTCTCTAATATACCTCGAAGACAGTGTGATCTCGAGCCACTAAGCGAAAGCGTTTGGTCTCGTGGATGTGCTTTCTACGAATCAAGCAGAGGCAAAACATGCTATCGCGCACGCATAGTAGCATCGAAGTTGTCCTACTTTGTGATAGACTTCAGCACGAGCCTGAGCATAAGAAGCCTTGGAAGTATTTCTATTTTCTGAATTGCATAGAAATGATTCACCCTGTGGTGTGTCCTTTCAAACTGCTCCAGATCATGCAAAAGCTAATGCTTCCAGCCAATTGATAGTCAGGCCAGCCTCAGATTGAATTGATATTCTGCAGGCTGTGCGCTCGTGTGTTGAGAAAGTCACCGGGACGCACATATCTACGAAGTCGCCGCTGATGGATGCTGGGGTCGATTCCATGGGCGCCACAGAGGTCACTCGAGGATTAGGCGACACGTTCAGCACAAATTTTCCGGCAACACTCCTTTTTGATTCCCCTTCGATCGACGATATAGCTTCTGTCATGATGCCACTGTAGCATACACCAAGTAGACTGGCAACAGACCAGGTGTGCGCTTAGCTAATCGCCTACACCGAAGCAATTCTGGGAACGTGAAGTCCGCAAGAGTCGCCGCTGATGGCAACTGGGATCGATTCCCTCGGGGCTACTGAGCTTCGTAAAGCAATTGACGAAAGATTCAGTGCCGAGTTACCAGCAACACTTCTATTCGACTACCCATCGATCCAGGAGATTGCATCAGTCATTGTGATCAGTCACTGCGGAAAGGATCTGACATCAATGGCCTGAGAGAGCATCTCCCCTGAGACCCGAGAGAGCTCTGTGCGTTCTAGAAGTCATACGAATAGAAGACCGAAAGGTTGTTAGGAAGCAGCATGCAGCTTTAGAATAGTACTTTCTGCCATTTCGTTTGAATTTCCGTGTGGCATAGCAACACTGGCACGCTTTCGTGAGTTGTTGATCTAATCCAAAGATACACCCGAGGTTGTGCCCAAGAATCGATGGGTAATTAATCGTGTACATCTAGATAATGCCGCGGCGACTTATGGTTCATTCTAAGCTGCAGCCCTCTCTTTTGACTGTATCGCATTTTGAATTTCAGCCCACCAAGCGCGTCACATGGACTCCTAGTTTGTCATGCTTCTCCAGGGTGCAGCTTTGGTCATAAATAAACACGAACAAAACGTGGGCATTTTTGTGGGTATCCTTGGATAGCCTGTCGAAAAGGCTGCAGGCTGCGTCTTCATAGACGTCGGGGTTCCTCAGATCTCAGTTGCCTCAGGGCAGATATCATTCACTCTCCAGCTCATTGGCCCTTCTCTTTCTCTCGACACTGCCTGCTCATCACAGCTCGTGGCCGCATGCCTCGCGTGTGCCTCTCTACAAGGGCGTGAGTCCGCACAGGCGTTGGCTTAATGCGCTGGGTGACTTGGACCAACAGTCGCGCGTGCTTTCACAGCTCAAGGAATGCTATCTGTTTGAGGTTGATGTTTCACATTTGACTAGAAAGGCGATGGTTATTGTCGTGGGGAAGGCCAAGTTGCTATCTTGCTAACACCAGACAAGAATGCGAACAGGTGAAAATTGAGTGCGATAAAGGTGCAAAGTGACGGACCGAGCGCTAGTTTGACGGCGCCAAACGGTTCAGCGCAAAGGCGACTCATGGTCTTGCTTCAGAATATGCTCTGAGAGCAAGACAAGACCGAGTTCAAAACCCTCGAAGCACATGGGACGGGAACCGCCCTCGGTGATCCAATTGAAGTATCTGCGGCTATCGATGCATTACGTGGTGGCGGTGTATGCTGCTCATCACTGAAACCAAAAATAGGGCACCTCGAAGCTGTAGCAGGAGGAGGCGGGGTCTGTGCTGCGGTGTTGCCCCTGCACGCTTCTCCAAACTCTCAGCTGCAGCGCCTGAACCCACACTTGAATATTTTGCTTTGTAGCGGCGACTTTTACATCCCCACATCAAGTGCTACATTCGCAGCCATCTGTTCAAGTCGGATAAGCTCCTTTGGAGCGACTGGAACTATAGCGCATGCATGTGTCACTGTCTCGTTGGATTGCAGATCAATGGGAAGTGCCACTTCTTTACCCTAGACATCTTCCTATCGTACCAGAACGTGCATAGAGTAGGCTTCATTTCGGTTGGGCGTTTCTCATGAGTCGTGAGCAACCGCTGTTTCATGCGCTAATGTCTGACATCCTCAATTAATATTCGTCGAGCGCGCCACATTATTTGCAACCGACTAGGGTCATTCCAAAATGTGCCACTGACGCTCTCTTTGAGACTCTTAAGTATGTAGGGATCTAAGTACTCCGCAGGTCAATGTTTTATGTGAGCAAGTTTCTTTAGATCCAAGGCCTCAATTCAGGTCTGAAGCAGGGCTCTCAAGACAGGCAGTCAAAAACTGCTCCGTCTGAGAGTTTACCGCGCTATATTTCCCGCTACTCGTGGAACACGACATGTTTGTTAGAACATGCATCTTACTGAACCGGACGGCCAATTTTCCCTTGCGACACAAAGCCGCACGATTATTTTCATATAAATCAACGCTACATAAGCTGAATTTCCTGAAGTTGGCGCCGTGCCTTAAGTCAGGGGCTGCCTTGTGATCACGTGCGTATTCCGAAACAGTTCCGAAAACAGGAAATTCAGTCGAGTAAACGTAGTGTTTATCCCGGGGCCCCTAGATCATATCTACTGCAAGAAGAATTCTAGGCACCACTATCGAGACGAATGCCTCTCTCATGTGCTCGGGGCTTGACTCTCTTGCCTGTACTGAGTTTGTGCAGAATCTTTCTTGTTAGCTCGAGTTGGAACTCCCTGCAACTATGCTCTTCGATCATCCCTCACTGAATGCCATCACAAGCATGGTCGTGGAAAGCCAAGATGGATCGGTTCAATACGATCAATTACCGCAAGACGTGGGGGAAATTATGCAATGCTCGATTGAATCCCACCTGATCATTTTAAGTTGGTGATTTTAGATTCCCAAGTCGCTTGCATGTACCTCTGCGTTGAGGTCGCTTACTGCACACGGATAACACAGCAATTCCCAGGTCCCTATTATCAGGTGGATTGTTTCAACGCCTTCGATAGAGAGACCGCCTGCGGCGGCAGGGTATGGCTCGTTCACAAACTACGACCTTTAGTGGCTTGATGCCGCTTTCTTTAAAATCTCCCAGGGGGAGGCGCGTTCATTAGACCCCCAGCAGGTCAACGTGCTCCATCTTGGTTACAGCGCATTGTCTGGCCACCAGTCCTGTCCGACTCTCCCTTCAAATATCAATGTGAATATTGGGGTCTTTGTCGGCGTCGAGCCCAGTGGAATCCCTTGCGATGATTTGAGCATATTTTCTACAACTGGCTAGGCACTCTCCGTCACATCGGGAAGGTTGTCATTCACGTTGGGTCTTGCAGGGCCATGCTACTCTGTTGACACTGCATGCGCTTCTGCTTTGACCGCGCTGCATACATGCGCCGCCGCACTCACGCGCCACGAAAGTCCAAGTGGCACGAGTATCGGGACCAAGGCGTTGTCTAAAGCAGCCAATTTTGCGACCGCCCTGGCGGGAATGACGTCACCTCGTGGGCGCTGTCATACATTCGATTGGCGTGCCGATGGGTACTCTCGAGGTGAGGGGTGTGGAGCATACTTGGTTTCTATGGGGATGGGCGCGGAGTCTTGGCCAAGAATTACAAGCTGCGCACTTCTCCAGGACGGCTTAAGTGCAAGCCTGACAGCACCAAACGGGTCGTCGCAGCAACTACTGATCGGAGTAGCAAGTGCTAACGCTCCTGATGAAGATATTCAAAGCGAGCAAGCTTTAGAAGCCCACGGCACTGGCACAGCCCTCGGAGATCCTATCGAAGTTGAGCAAAAAAGCATTACCCGGGAGCTAAACAAAATATTGCTTTAGGTTGGTGCCGCATCGAGAGCATTGTGTCGATGCACGGTGTTGTGTGCGTCCCTGAAGTCAAACATTGGTCATTTGGAAGCATCAGCTGCTGCTGCTGGCCTCGTGTCTTTGATATGCAATGCATTATATCACAAGCTCGTGACCTGTAACGCCCAGCTGCGTGGGCACGACTGCTATACCCCATTTTTGCTTCTTTGATATTCAGCTTGCTTGTTTGACATACACTTGGCGTAGGCTCAATTAACATGTTTCGACAATCTTGATATCGCAATCTTCATTTCATATGCCATCTTAACTTACAGTATGTCAAAGTGGCGAACTACAGAGGTTCAGTCGGCTGAGTTCTTTTGGTTTTAGCGGGACAATCGCACATTCAAGTTTCTCAAGATTGCGCCAGACACCCCAAACCATATGATTTGGGAATCTCGTGAATTTTGGCATGCCCGGGTCCTCATTTCGTAGACGCATTTCTGCAAGAATCATGGGATCAACCGGGAGAGAGGCCAACCGAGAGAGGCTACTGCCCACAACCTTGCATACAAACTTGAAGGACCACGTTGTCAACTAGAGCATCATACTTCCTGGTGTTGCCTATGTCGAGCTGGCCCTGGCTTCCGTCTCCTTACAAACGAGGCTAACTGATGTGTAATTCCTACGTCCTTGCATCCTAACATGCCCCCGCTTACATCCCTGCATGCTGTGACACACAGAATAAGTTGATGGCGCCTTTGTGATTGAGAGTGCGCTCACGGGGGACGGAATGATATTTGTACGTAACTGCCTGGGAAATTGCCTTGGACACTCCACCTTAGATCAAACCACAACTTACACCCATGGGCCTGTTCGGACGATGCGTCAGTCAATATCCTGAACCTCAAACACTTCGGTACCAGCTAGTCTGTATCAGCTAGCTCGTGCCGTTGCTATCGATAACCTCAATCCCCGCACGAAGCAAAGTTGTGCATTCCGGGGGCGGACCCAACCTACAAGGTCCTGGAAGGAGCTGCGCTTCATTTCAGTAGGGACAAGACCACGGTTCGCACCAAGAGAGTTGTTGTCTGGACACAAACCTAACAATCTAAGCGCCGCCTATCCGCAAAAGATGCTCGACTATGATGGGCATGGGCGTCGGATGATACTCGCCCCTCTGGCAATTGACATTGTTTCCAAAAGGGGGTGCTACCTTAGGTGCTCTGTTTTTCATGTGCGAGAGCTTCAATGCGAGATCATTTCGCTCACGTCGACGTTAGATTCGTGTGCGGACTCGGGGCATCTACGGGAGGGGACGAACGTCTGGCTCACAAGGGCATGAAAAGTGCATGATGTCTATTCGTTTTCACAATACCGCTGTAGACCGTCGGGTTCACATCTATTCGGTTTGTCCATAAAGACCGAAGGAGACACACTGGCGAGCTCGGAAAATAGCAACCCAAGCATCGAGGAGGAAACGCTGCCATCTGCAATGTGTCGAGTCGGGAACAAACCTCGTAGCACTAACCAGCTGCCATCTTCGCATCTGATTTGGGGAGCCGCGCCTTCGCCGCTCGCTCTTGAAGTAACTGCCTTTGTCAAGAGCGGCTGTGTGAGTCTCACCTCACAGAATAGTTGCTGGATTACGTTGACACCCGCTCCTCTTGTCCCGCCTGAGTGCTCGAAGCGCGCAGTCTCCAGGGCACTGCCTGTCTGTCCAACAGCAAAACAAAAAGTTATGCAAGCACGTTGCCCCGCCCAGTCCCGCGGTGCTCTCGACGAGCTCGTTGGCATTGCGACCCAATTCAACGGCACCGCCATCTTGCTCGACGCGCCGCTGATGTCGGCCGGACTCGACTCCATCAGAGCCACGGAGCTCTAGACTTGACTCAACGAGCGCCTCCGACTGGAGCTACCGTCGACGCTGTTGTTCGATCATCCATCGCTCCGTTCCATCGCTGGTTCCTTGGAGATAGATGACAATGATTTGAGCTTTCAAGAAGATGTTCCAACTCCAAGTAGCCCGAGTCGCCGAGTCGTAGCCCGACGGTAAATGGTCCCCTGAGATGCCAGTTTGGTGACCGAAACCATCTCAGCCTCGCTCCTGGATGAGCTTGGCACAGCTATTGGCACAAATTCGCCGATGATGGCCGCTGGACTGGACTCGGTAGCGGCGACAGAGTTTGCGAATACGCTCACCGAATGATTTGCTGTTGAATTACCACAGACGTTTCTCTTCGATCATCCAACAATTGAGTCGGTTGCCGAGCTCATTTAGGAGGCGACATCTGATGAAGGCAACGAGCAGCGAGATACTTGCACTTTTGAGGCGACAAGATTGCATCATGTAGACACGATGCCTCCTTAAGTATCGAGCGTGGAAGTGTCGCTATTGGGCTTGTTTTCGTTCAATTTGCCGGGGAATCCCGCCCCAAAGTTTGGACTTAGGCACCTTGTGATCCTTGCACTAGCGACAAGCTCAGGCGTGCCCTTTTCACGTTGGTAGAACCTGCGACGCGCTTCGTAGTACAAATCGGCCACGTACGGGTCCTTTGTTGTCTTGTCATCAGATGGAACTGCTTTTGGGATCTCGAGGATGGAATCACAAGGCATGGACCCTCAGATGATGATGGTTCTCCAAACAACCACGTCCACACTTTGCGCGTCGAGCTGCCGCGCGTTGTTGATGAATGCACCGGTCGGTTTCTTCCTCGGTGCTGGCGGCGCATTCTCAGGTGAGGGTGCTGGCGAGGGTCCTGATTTTGCAAGGGCGCCTTCAGTATACTCGGGCACCTCCGGATCTCTCTCTGTGGCTTCTGGTCGGGTGTGTTTTACGTTCGGGCTCACAGGTCCGTGCCTGACGCTGGACACGGCGTGCTCGTCATCACTTGTTGCCGTGCACCTAGCATCATCGGCCCTCAAGCTCTCCGAGTGTCCTCAGGCTGCAGCAACGGGGGTCGGGATGCTGACGCAGGTGGTATCCATCGCTTTCTCGGCGGCAGGCATGCTCTCCGCCTTTGGACGTTGTCACACGTTCGACCGCCGGGCAGACGGGTACTGCCGCGGTGAAGGCTGCGGGGCATTCCTGCTGTCATCCGGCGCGTCGGAAGTCTAGAGTTTTGGCACAGCTGTACAGTAGGACGGCCCGAGCGCGAGCTTAACCGCGCCCAACGGATCATCGCAAAGGCGGCTGATCTCAACCGTGCGAGATGGTGATCCAGAAAACCGGGCAATCGAAGCGCACGGCACAGGCACAGCGCTCGGAGATCCGATCGAAGCGATTTAAGCTACAGTCTACCAATCCCGGGTGAATTGTCCTTGTTAGGTTGGTGCGGCTCTTGGAGCCTTGTGTAATGATTCGCGGCTGGTACAATGCACCTCGTTGAAGTCAAACATGGGCCACTTGGAGCCATCTGCGGCTGCCGCGGGATTGGCGTCCCTCGTGCTCACGCCTCTCAGCATGTGCGTCGTGGCCATGAACACGCAGCTCAGGCTGTCTGTGCACCTCTGTTTCCGGACCGGGTGAATTCCGAACGTTCCAGGTCAAACACGCACTTGTTTTCAATTGTGTCATCGCAATTCGAGATGCCCGCTGAGGCATCGGCAGGGGTTAAAAGCCAGCGATCATTCTTGGGTCGGCTGAGCTCATTCGGCTTCAGTGGGATCATCGCGCACGGGGCGTTTGCTGCTATTCCATACTGTGCCGGCTTTTCACTTGACAAAACGAAGACGTCTTCCCTCTATCGTGCCCAGTGACCAACAGTTGTTAACCAGTCGCGCGCGATGAAGTTTAAACCCATACCACAGTCGATAGACAAGATGCATTTTGGCAAAGAGTCTGACTGGGTTGCCGCTTTGCTTGGACAGGATCCCTTTCCGTTTTTCGCTGACGCGAGCCCATGCGCAAACCAAAGAACTTGAGGATCGTTGTTTGCCAGAAGGCTGCAGCTGGATCGCTGTAGGGTGACAAACCTTTGCTTTCCTCCTGAATCTTAATGCGCTACTTTCCGAGGTGGTAGAATCAAATTCCATTAGTGGGGACTTCAGTGACATCTCACGCGCGAAGATAACTGTAGACCAGTTATAGAATAGTACAGAACTATAGAATGATTTTCGTTTGTTGCGTCAAGCAGTTCCCCTTGGTGAAAATATTTCGAAAGAGAAATTGATTCATCTCTAGGGCACGATTCCCATCTTCAAGCCCATGCCAGCCAACAAACTCGACACGTCTGACTTCTCTTCCTTCACGGCATGGACACGTACGCTGAGTTTCAGGTCGGCTCCATGGACCATCAGAAATGGATTCAATCTGAAACAATCGAATGGACGACTGTAAGCGCTCCGAACCAGGGCGCTGACTATTCATGCGGAGCCGGTGGGGCGTTCTTGCGCGAGCGGTTTGGCTATGAGCCGCGGAAGTCGCGGTCGTGGCGCCTGATTACGCAGTATTCCCTGACCAGTACGAGCCAAGCCGAGATGTTTGCTTGAATCCGCAAAGCAACAGATCTCAACGATGACAGCTACGGGCTCCGGGAGGATTGGACCGCATCTGTCCAGCAGGTAACGCGAGCCGTGCGGGAACAGGCTCCGATTCACGGTTTGGCGGGTATGAGCGAGGGTGGAACAGCAGCGTCGATTCTCGTCACTCAAAGCGCCGCTGACTTCGGGCCGGGATTCTAAGGGTGATTGCTGATCAGTGTCTGCGTGCTTGCCTCGCCAGCTCACAGTCACCTGTACGAGGACGGAGCGGGCAACACACCGTCCCTCCACTTGGTCGGCGATGGCGACACCGACGACATTTAGCACATGGCTGGGCGGACTGCGGGGCTCTTTGGATCCAGCTCTGGGATTTGAGTGTTCCGCGGAGGACACAAACTTCCCAACCTCAGCCCTTAACTAATTGATACTTTTAGATTGCTAGCCTTCGGCGTGTTGGGGAGGTCCGCCATGCGCAGGCAAAAGCCCGTTTGAGAACTTGAAAGCTCCTACTAGAAGTACAGTCATAAAAGTATGTCCTGCGAGACAATCAAGGACATTGGTTTCGCCGACAGTGCTGGGTTGTGTGGCGCTGTCGCTCATTAGCATACCCTTAATTGGCAAGACGGGCTACTTCTCTGCTTGGAGTACCATTGCACGACTATGCTTTGAGTAAGCATGCTACGCTCCATTAGCTGCCACGCTCTTGTTATTTTCAGGAGTGACGGTAACTCGTGGAATTCAACGCAGTAATCCAGGTGCAATCTAGCCGATCTGGAGAGGGACATCACGGCCCCCATTCTTGCGGCCCTTTGCAAAGGCCAGTTTGATGTTGCTCGAGCTGCCGACTGGTGTGTCGGCACGAGCAGACACCAGCAACGAAAGTGCTTGACGGCCCACACGTCAAATGTTAGTGCAATTGCCTTTGATAGAGCAGATGCAATCATAGAGCTGAGAAGTTGCACATTGATGCTTTATCACATCAAGGTCACTGGCATTTGAAACACACTAGCGTCGATGCGCAAGAGGGATTTGTCGCTCATGAGGTCGTTCTTCGAGGGATCGTCCTGTGAACACAACGACCTCAGCAATATTGGACAGGAAAGGATTACTGTATCCAACCTACATTTTATCGCGCCGCTTCATGTTGATGATGGCCGTGAGTCTTCTCTATAGTTTCCCTGTTTCAATTCGAACAAGGCGCTCATATCACCTGCAGCGTCTGCGGGGATGAAAGGGTCCTAGCTCTATTGGAGTTCGGACCGAGTGGTTGTGATTCGTCCATCAATCCTGCCTAGCTGGACGTAGGAGTAGCCTATGTTGCACTACTCTGAAGGCATAGTTGTCGACTTGGTTCACGAAAGCAGCGTAGGAGAGCTTCCTCCATCTCCCATTGCTGCTCCCATGGTTCTGGCCAAACGCATGTCTCATGCGCGCTGTAGTGAATGAACCATCCTAGATATCCTAGATTATGCATTCGTGGTCGATCAGAGCGAGAGCCTTCACTCATTTATGAGTGTAGAGGAAGTGGCCCTCTGAACCGCAGTCTCGTGTTGCAAGTCACTGGCAATGACTCGGGCTACGGGGCTTGTTGCACGACTCTAGGCAACTACAAAAGCCAAGGTCACTGAAGAGAGATGGAATTCAAGTGTCCACGTTGCTATCGTCGCTCGGCATGGTGCGCTCGATGTATTCTTGACATTATTTCAGTCCACAGAAGTGAATTCCGTAATTGCGATTCTAGGTGCTGCATCTCAAAGTGGAATCGCTATCGATCTACACATAAATTTTTACGAGATCGACAACGTCTTTGATACTAGGCTACTTGGCAATAGAACGCTCGTACGTAAATCGATTATTGCTCGAGGCCTCTTGACCTTTGCTACAACAGTTTTTCTAAGAGAAGTTTCGGGTGCGACGGCTTCTGATATTCACGTCACATACGCCAAGGGTGGGAGTTTGGTGTGAGCCGATAGCCTGGAAGCCGCTCGAATGAGGCTCATCGACGAGGTCAAGCAGAAGAATCATAAAAAAGCAATACAACGAAAGACCCAGGACGCGCTCCTGCTCCTTTTGAATCAGGTTTGCCCCGTTTAAATCGTTGCCTCAAAATCGTTGTTTGGAGGTAGACTGGGCTCCAGCGACACTAGAATCGTCACCCTCACCTGGAATGGCACTAATACAGCATACCTCGGGCTCGACGACCGTTCCACGTTCAATGCCATGACTCCGAGCCTGTTGCAAAATCTTAGTCGACGTCTTGCAGCTGCGTTCGCCTTCACAAGGATCCGAGCGCTGGTTCTCCAAGGCATTGGCCCTCATTTCTGCACAGGAGGTCGCTACGTCAGAAGCTCCTCGTCACTCCCGCCTTGGTGGATCAAAGCACGGGGCACATGCAGCACCGGCTACCTACTAAATCAAATACGAAATGCATCAATCTTCACTATCTCCATGCTCCATGGTTCATCCATCGGCGGAGGATTGCTGCTAGGCCTGGCCACAGAATACCGACTGGCCACTCCTTCCTCAATTTTCCGGCTGGGCGTCGCACCGTACGGCCTCAGTCCAGTAGTGATGGCAACAGCAATACTGCCGAAACTTGTCGGACAAAGTCTCTCTGCACGTATGTATGTGGAAGACTTGCAACTGGATGCGCACAATGCCATGGAATCTGGTATCGTTAGTAGTTTATCGCCTAGTATTCACCGCGCAAGAACGCATGCCTCATGATTGGTCTCGATATGTGTTGTCACGGTTGTCGACCTGTGTGTCGACCAATACTATAGTGCGCGTTCCTTCATTCAAGAGACTTCGCTAAATGTTGAAGCGAGTGGAAGTGTTGCTGACGAAGCGTTGCTGACGACCAAGGCGCGCAAGAAATGCTGACGAAGTGCGTCGACCCATGAACAAAAAAACGAGTTTATTTCGATAAAATATGAGCTTACGTGTTCCAGGGCTCAAGCGGCGCCTAAATGATGTCGTTCAACGGAAGATGCAAGGGGAT